>Ga0209367_1005709_pt1 | contig 17226 bp, 9 predicted proteins | sample WorMetLIZISLAND2_FD_187412 | JGI IMG/M metagenome (GOLD analysis project Ga0209367, IMG submission 187412) | Marine gutless worms symbiont microbial communities from Max Planck institute for Marine Microbiology, Germany - Olavius geniculatus... ... | reverse complement strand
GCAGGAGTTAAGCCACGCTGCCCTAGATAGGCAGTGGTGGGCAGCGATAGTAAAAATGGCGTCAGACACCAACGGGCATTGAGCCCACGGTTGTCGATGATGATGATGATGATACTGAGAACAGATTAAATGTCTAAGCTAATACATTACATCGTGCTTATACTTTTTGATTTTTGCTGTTTAACATCAGCGCTTATACATCATTAAATGAATTGCTTGTAGTTTTTTTTATATAATTAACAAAAAAATAAACCGCCATCCAAAAAAGCAGAAAATGCAGACAGCACCTGAAACCTCCTGGGGTACCTAACCAGATCAGGATCATAGCCCCCTGCTGGCTACAGCTCATGGAAATGGAAAAAGCCCCCTACCCCTCTCCTCTCGATAAAGTAATTACCAGAAATATTGTTTTATTTTATCTACATGGCTACACTGCAAAACAACCACAAAACAGGTTTATTATTGAAACATCCCCATTACTCTGACCAACATGGTAAACAGACTTAGCACTGCAGCACTTACAATCTGTCCCGCAGCCATCTGAGCAACGATCTGTGACATGACTTGGGTCATGGCATCAGCTGCAGTGCTGCTAGCTGATGGCTGACTCGGTTGAGATGATGGCTCAACGTCATCATCTTCAACATCAGCAGCAGCAGCAGCAGTGTCATCAGATGGAGCGAATGAAGACAGCGATGGCGGCACTGACAAGTACGGCAAGCTGAAACTAACAACAACATCACCCGAGTACAACATCAAATCACAACAATTCTATTTCACAACCTTCGTCCTCCTGTCTCCCACCACAGTATCTGCAGTGATATAGCCACTCATAATCTCACTCCAGTCAAGCAAGATGACTGAAATGCGCCTTGCCTATATCACATGCACGTCCATGCAGAACACACTATCGATCACAGTCATGAAATACATACGTTTCAACACCATCTATGCCTCGGTATACTCGCATAGTACACTGTAGACCATGATTAAATGTATGCGTAAGCCATAATTTAATCACCCAAGCAAAATGCACTTAAATGGTACCATATGCCACAAACAATCACAGGCTCACCAGTACGCTGACATCAACTGTGTACTTTCTCAAAAACGGGCTACTAAAAAAGGAAGTGTATAGCTCTTGGCAAGAACCTGTCTCGAAGCATCACCCGCTACATTGGATCATGCAGCATTACTCATTATTTGACACAAGTAAACATGCCCCACTATAACTCAGCCAAGCAGGCCAAACTTCATTTACCGGTACCTACAGGGTGGGCCAAAAAACCGGACCTGTTTGAGAGTTGATAACTGAGCGATGGTTACCTGTAGAAAGGCCTGTGATAGGTCAAAAGTTTTAGAATGTTGAAGACAAAAAGGGCCCAACTTGCAAGGCAAATCATTTAATTTGCATAAATCTTTATTACCCCTGAAATTAACCATTTGCTTGCATTCCCATGTGTCCGAGTTCAATGAACTCAAAAACTCACTGCCAAAAAGTCTAGATTTAAATTCTGTGAATTATTCAGTGTAGGGCATTGCAACCGATGGCATGGTCACAAAATTTCAGTAACTGACCAGCTAAAACGTGTGCTAATCAAATGCTGGGCTCAGCTGATCCTGAACACATTGACTCCAGCTATCGATCAGCTGCCTAAAAGGACTGATGACGGTCATGAATGCAAAAGCTGGGCAACTGCCTACGTCGAATTTCATCTAAACTCAACGTATGTGTTAATGATTGTTGATATTTCACTGTATGCTGAATGAAAATCAACTTAAATTCATGTGTTACTGCCAATTTAGTATGATTTTGGGGATGGGGCAGATTTGTGTAAATCAGGCAAGGAATATTTAAATGCTGAGACATGCAAGTTGTACACTTCTTCTGTAACAATTTCGAAACTTTTGGCATATTACACGCCTTTCCATCAATAAACATCGCTAAGTTAAAAAAAGCTCAAATATCCATGTTACATCCATGTGTTACAGTCAAATTTGGCAGAATTTCTGGGGTGACGAATATTTATGCAAGTTCGGCAAAGAATATTTAAATGCTTCACTATGCAAATTTGTCCTTTATTCTTTACAGCATTCTGAAACTTTTGACGTATCACACGTCTTTCTACCGCTAACCATTGCCGAGTTATCAACGCTCAAACAGGTCCATTTTTTTGGCCCACCCTGTACATTGGAACTGGACGGAAAGCTGAGTTGACCAAGATGGCTGGTTATACAGTATACTGAAATGGTTTACCTGTCCAAAGCACTTGACCGTGACCCGAATGGGAGTTGATCCCAAAAGCTCGTAATAGTAAGTCTAAAATCCTAAACATTTGGTCAACTACACCAAGAAACCATCTTAACCCTGTTTCTATATAACGACTCAGCATCAGATTGACACAAAAACCAACTTTTACCATACATCTTCATTCACTTCAAAACAATTCTGTTCAGTCAGTAATAGCGTGATGAGCATATGAAACGAGGTTAATTTAACGATATGCACTATACTATATAAATTCACATTTTACTTACTTGGTGCATGTATGGTATTACAAAAATTGAACTAAACTGGACTTATCTAATAACAATGCAAACCTGCTGACAAGGTTTGGTGCTTCCGACTGCAGCATATCCACACCTTGCTGTATCTTCTGCAACGCTTGCAGAGCCTTCGGATTTGTCACCAGAGACTGGGTTGCTGGATTTTTCAGCTTTACAAATACACAGCTCAGTTAATTACATGATAAATGTCTAACAAATACTGTCAGTGAATATCGTGCACATAAATTTATACATATACCAGTGTGCTAGGTCTAGATCTGGCTGTTTAAAGTTAGAACGATACGAGAAAAGCCACCCAGTACCCAATATCCAATATTATTGGGTCCTACCGATACCAATACCCAATACCAATATCAGCTTCCTGCCACATGTCCTGCTAGAGCTAGACATGAGAAGTGAAGTGGGTTGTGCTAACCATGCTACTAGCCCAACTAAGCAGTAGTTTGGTCTGCTCTGCTAGCACCTGTACTCAGCCCGCCATTTAATGATGCAGTGTTCTTTCACTCTCTGTTCAATGCCTTTCAGCCTATTAGTACAAGCTGTACAAGGAATGCTGCAGTGAACAGAGACTGCTGACGTTGATAACAATAGTAGCCCTTCACTTCCAAGTTCTCGCTTCTGAACCAGTGTGACACGTAACAGTATGCCGGTTTTCCATTAACTTGTGCACATACGGGTGACGACGTTAGGAGGAAAGGATTTAACAGTCGCATGCTGCATGTACAGCATGCATAACCCCTCTCCCTAATGAATGTCCCCATTCTCCTGCAATGGTCGTTGCTCATCTAGTGACGGGTGCAGCGCTAACTACTACACTGCTCAGACAGCAGTCGGTGGCAGGTGAAACGCAGCAGGTGGGCACTATGAACTCAGTGGGTGGTACCAATATTGGATACCACAGCCCAGAAAAGTATTGCCCAGTACCCAATACACCCCAGTACTAGCGAATATTGGGCAATACCCAATACCCAAATTTATGTCGGTATCATTCTAACCCTACTGTTAATAGTTACAAACAATTGAAAAATGCCAAGCACAAAAAAAAAATAATAAATCTGCAAACTCCACATTAAAATTCAAAGAAAATACTTAGAAAATAGCAGAAATGGAGTTCCATTTTGCAGCACACTGTACAATACAATTAAAACTAATACTTACTAGCAAAAATATACAATATAGCCATAAGTATTAATAAGCAAAATTGCTTATTTGTTTGTAACTTATTTCATATTGTGCCCTATCTTGAAGAAAATTACCGTACGCTAAATTGCATTCACCATTGAATACTCACATTTCTGACAAACAGTAGCACACATGACAACAGGTTTGTAACAAATACGTCAGATACTACTAAGTAATAACTATCAACAGAACGAGAGATCTATAACAAAGAATGGAAGAATTTTTTTCACAATTTCACAATGAGCTCTGCAGACCTGGTGAATGTACTGAGGCATCATGTGTTTCAGTTGCTGCTGTAATGCTGTGTTCTTGGCAAACATCGGATGCTCCGCAATCAGCTGACAGCACACGAAAACACGACTTGCGCATTTATAAAACGTTTCTGACAACTAGCTCAGTAGTTTTTCATCACAAAGTATGAGCTTCACATGGTTAAGGTAAGAGGTCAAGTAAGAGCTGGACAATGTCAGACAAACAATATCAGATGCTAAAAAATAAATGAGAATATCAACACTGATACAGCACAAACATCCAACAAGAACAATGCTGCCGCCTGGCAAACACAATGGACTAATCAGCAGCTGCGTAACTGAATCAAAACCATCGTAACTTGCTGAGATACATGGCAAATCGTCACCTAATGCCCTATTCCCTTACGACAAGGAATCCACAGAAGACTATGTAATTTAATCGGCTCCTCCTTTGGGCATGCCCCGCCCTCTTACCATAGTTCATCAAAATCTATAAACTTTTTGAGTTATCCAACTAAAGAACAGCACTCTGTAGAAAGGAAACGAATATCCTAATAGTGATAACAATGTTAACGCTTCTCAGAAAAATATTCATGTTTATCTTATGTATTAACAACTTGAACCTGGCCAATTAGACAAACCTGCTGCGCAAGGGTGGGGCTGGCTTCAAAGCCCTCAAGCACAGTCTTGGTGTAAGGCAGATTGAACATCTGCTGCAGCACTTGAGGACTGCTAGCCAACTTCTGCCACATGCTGTCCAACTCTGGCACACTGGCACTGCCTAATATACACGGTGTTTCATAAAAAGTGACACCTTTTTGTTTTTTCATAATTAATTCAAATGCCGATCAATTTACACAAAATTTTTATCAGTTGTAGCTGAAGAAATACTAATTCATCAAATTGCAACAAAACATGGCAGTTGATTAAATATTCTTTGCTAGTTGTGATGTAGTGGTGACATCATAATGTGTCACGGGTACAAACTTGATGGTCTCAACTGGTGCTGTCTATCGCTACCCTGCTCTGATGGTGAAAAATTTGGTTCGCTGATGACAAATTCTTTAAGTTTTACAGTTGCAGCCACAAAAATGTGAAAAGCGATCGCATTTACGTGTCTGTGGGGATAGCTGGACTTTTACGCATTCGAGCAAGACAGTGCACTAGCACACCGAGTTTGCAAAATGGTTGTGTTTTTGGACCGCAAGACGCTTGATTTCATGTCCCCATGTTGCTTAGTGCTGACACAATACATTTTTCATTAGCGAACCAGATTAAGTTCACCATCGAAGCTGGGTAGCAACTGACAGCACCAGTTGAGACTATCAAGCTTGTACCCGTGACACATTATGACGTCAGCATTACGTCGCGAGTAGCAAAGAATATTTAAACAAGTGCCATATTTTGTTGCAATATTTTGAATTAGTATTTCTATGGTTACAACTGTGAAAAATTTTGTCTAAATTGATCATCATTTGAGTGAATTATCAGAAAAACAAAAAGGTGTCCCCTTTTTATGAAACACCATGTACACATACCAAGTAAATACAGATCAACTGCAACAGGAATAAATGTAACATGCAGCACACTGCATTAATATCACAAGCCTCAAACTAGGCTTACTAATATATGACCATTAATGGAAAAACATTATTTGCTACCCTATTGAACATGGCTATTACGGATGAAGTACACCGACTCCAGGCAGCCAAAGGCATGATTAGGTGATAGGTGTCATCTTTGTGATGTTTTCTTGACCTTTAGTTAACTTCACTTTTGACTAAAAATTGGTACACTGTGAAATGCTGACAATAGAACAATAAACCAATAATACTGCTATGCTTACCAAATGTTCTATTTTTAATCACTTCAACAGCTAAAAGCAATAAAACATCATTTAATGTAGATTCTCTCAAATAAAGCTTTAACAGTTCAGAGTACGAAAGTCCCGATTTTAAGCACAAAGTTGTATTTAAACACTGCAATTGTATTGAAAAAATTCACGAGATTCAACAACAGCAAAAAATGTTGCCAGATGCATTGCAGTTATACCAAATTTCAGTCGACCTGCAGCTGCACCTGCAACTCCCTGCAACACAAGGAAGTCACAGTTTAACTACAAGCTCACTGATGACATATTATACTGCATAGACAAAACACATTAATTAACACAGACATGAAAACCAACTTCAACCTGAATGTGTTCTTGCGGTATTTAAAAACAATTTGCTCGCAAAGCTGGCAATAATATGTTACAAATGCAATATACAGCATACAATAAATATGCTTGTATTACTTTCCTGTATTGTAGAGCTTTCACATCAGAACAGCAAAATTAAGGAAATCAACTGATTTTGTACCATGTCAAAGTTAAAACAGTTCAGTGAAAAACACACATAAAAATAAAGTTCATTTGAGAAACAAACCAAAAGTAAAATTGTCAGACATGACAGGGGGGATGAACTGAGCCTAGCAGCGGCATGCATTGCAAGCCATTCAAACACATGGCCTCATACAACAAAACGTTGCATAATACACACACCTTTGGTCGATTTTTGGCCTGGGCTGCAATTAACTCATTGAGCATTTCGGCATTCTGCGAGATCTCCAATGTCTGCAAACAAGCAATATCAACGGATCCATCAACATCAAAACTGGAGCTGCAATAAGACAGTTAAACAAGTACTGTAATTTAATACACTGATGAAAAGCACGTAAAATGTCGGGAAATTTGCTAGTATGATTAGCACACAAAGCAAAACACTTCACACCTGTTAAAAAAGGAACACAGCACTATGAACAGTGAAACACTGACCATAAGTCTACAATAACATAGAATATGCACTCAACATCATTCAAGGCACTCTAACATTAGTATGCAGAACTAATTTACAACATCTGATTTATTGATGAACACTATACCATGCCGCAGTCATATGTCTATGGTTTAAATTTCATACAATATTCATCTGGTTAAGTGCCTTTAGTGTCGCACAACAATTATCCTGCTTTTCACATGCTTACTGCTATGCATTTGATTAAAAGCAAATTCATATAAAAACAAAAAAACATTGTCAGATCCATCACTGTCTAGTTTCATTGCTATTTTTGGTCCATTATTGTCAAATCATGCAATATTAGGTCCTGCATTTTCAATGCCCCTGCTGGGCCATGGTATGACTAAAATTGTGACGTCGCTGTGATGCCACAATCACCTATCATCCTATGATGTTGCATACACAAAACTCAGACCCTTTCTTGTTTGTGTCCTGTGATTTTTATATAATCATTTCATACCACATTAGTTAAAATAAAGCATTTTGCTGTCAGTAGTCCAATTTTCTGACACATTATAATTACCCACAGACAAATCACAGCAATACATGCAAACCACAATGTGCTGTTTGAAGCCTATTAGACTACATACCAATACAGACACAAAGACCTCTCACCTGCTGCATAACTTCAGGACTCTGCAGCATTTCAGCTAATTCTGGATTCCGCTACAAAAGTTAATGGAGCACAGTTACTACATGCAGCATCACTGACAGTTACGTGCAAACCACATGCACTGACAATACATTAAAAGCAACTAAGATAAACAAAGAAAAACAATCTAAAACTAATATTGCAGATTATGAATAATGACAGAATTTGATACCATACACATTACTTCCAATTCAGCAGAAAAAATAATCTTATGCACACAGCTGTGTCATCGGTAATGGGCCGCTATAGCGAAGGGCCGCCATAGCGAAGTCTGGACTAAAATTCACGTCGTCGACAAATGTGTCATTGCACTTTACATTCACATTCACCAGGGGGCGAGAATTTCACGTGTAATTTAGTATGATTTTGTGCTTAATATTAAAATTATGGCTTTCGCCTCCAGTTACGGTTAACATTAAGCTTAGGGTTTGGGTTTAGGGTTAGGGATCGGGTTAGGGTTAGCATTTTCCAAAGATTTATGTGACAAAAATGCACACCATAAATTAGTGCACAATATAGACAGTTGAATCATTACGCAACATTCAGATTCACCAGGGGGGCGACAATTTCACGTGTAATATAGTACGATTTTCTGCTTAATATTAAGACTACGGTTTTTGCTTACAAAGACAAAGGTTAGGGTTAGGGTTTAGGGTTGGAGTCAGGGTTAGGATTAGCATTTTTGAAAGACTGATGTGACTAATGCACACCATAAATTAGTGTACAATATAGGTAATATGTTCGACAGCGGTGCATGTTCCTACAAAAAAATGGCAACGGCTACCAGTGACAGCCTACTTAGACTTGAGGAACTAGTTGGTCGAATGGCGATCCGTGAAGCTACGGCTGAGATCGTCAGTCGCGGTTGTCTCCATAGCGACTTTCGCTATGGCGACCCCTTGCTATGGTGGCCCTTCGCTATAGCGGACCCAAACCGTGTCATCTTCAGATACTAAACACTTGCAGTTAACTAAAATAACACTGACATTTGTACAATTGTGGTGACTGACAGGTGTGTGTGGCACTTTGTGTTATCAAGCCACGATAGTGTTGTATGAACAGGTGTCAAAATGTCACTCAAAACTGTAGCTTAACAGTTTGACACAGCTGGATGTTAAGGGACAGCACATTCCACACTGAGAGAGTACTACTGAACAGACTCGAGTTCATCTGCTTCCACATAAGGTCACTTTTAACATTACTGCTTAGGTCAATGACTATGAAGTTTACAGATATGCGATGAAACAGCAAAGCTGTTGACTAAATGCATATGAAATGACTACTGGACTAATGAACTGTTTCAAAAACAAAATTTTGTTCGTATTTAAAATTTCAAAGAGATAAACCATGCTCATCTCATGCACTGTGTTAAAACTATTGACAACTAACAAACGAGTCATTCATTGAGTTCAGTTAAAAAAAAGAGGTTAAGGCCTTAATGGGAAACACATCTCAGAGATATATAGGGCTTCACCTGCCACAAGGGATCAGCATTACACAGTGTCACCTGCCAGCTGACTAAGGTAAACATGCCACACCTTAACCAAGCAGGATTTACCTACTGCAGAAAAAGTGAAGGCAAAGTTAAGTTAGTGTTAGTTACATAACAAGCTGATTTACGTGTCTGCTGTCACCCATCCTAAAAATAACCACTGTACAGCAACCCGAATGAGAGTCAAACTGTTGACTTTTTGACAGTAAGACCAGCATCCTACGTGCTACGCTGCCAAGCCACCAAATGCTAATGTGCATTACCTTCAACCAGTCTTTGGCTTGAGGGTGTGCCGTGATTAGTTCATTCAAGACAGTTGGATTCATCATCAGCTGCTGGACAATGGGATTCTGCACAGTCTGTCGGATCAGCTCTGGGTTGCCCATCAGCTATAGTGCAATATTACATTAGATTACAATTTGGGATTCTGCACTGTACCACACTCACTTACAAACCATAACCACAAAAGCATTTTGCTTGTATTACAGCAGCAGCTATTCTTGGATAATGTGAAGAGCTGGTAGCCTATGCACTCACATGTATACACTATATACTCAGTCCTAAACTCTGCAAATGACATGTGAATGTTATCCAGTTTCACAAAAGCAACACGCTGCAAAAGGCTGTAAACTCAAAAAGCAACATTTCAACAAAAGTCGTCATACACTAAATTCTCCAGAAACGAAGTTCATCATTAACAGGCATCATCTACATGTATACACACTACATTTTGTCACTAGCTGCAGCTGAGAGCATGCACTATTTAGTTTATTACCAAACCTTAATTTTTAACAAATAAAAATAAGAGCACAACAATTATTTTCCAACCCACTGCACGTGTGAACATTGCAACGATGAGATCAAGTAGAAAAGATTATCACCTGACGCTGGAGATGCTGTTGCAGCTGGCCATAGTTAACAGTCTCCATACCAACAGCCGCAAACTGCAAAGCACCTAGAGACGCCATGCTTGGATCCACACCAGCCGACACCTGTAGTACATAGTTGTAACAAACATTAGACAAGGAATTTGAGCAAAGCTCACGTGACGCGCGATAGCAGCGGTGCTGCTACCTGGGCAATCATGTACAGCATGCAATAAAATAATAACTTTTTGTGCATTTTGAACGAGTACCCAAATTTGAGACTTCCATACGGAAGACTCCTTGAATTTAAACGTTCAATCGTTCTAAGCCTCCCCTCATACACTAGATGCAGCACTGCAGGCGATTTCTGTTTGATCTGTGCGATAACGCCTGCAGCCAGAGTAACAAGCGAGTCACTGCGCCGCAGTCGTCTCGCCCCACCAAGCTGTTTAACGTTCACGGCAGTCAGGACGCTAGAGCTGCGCCATTTGGAAATCGAAAAACCGAAACCATCAATAAAGAGCTCAAAACCGTGGTTTTGATACGGCTCAATACTGCTAAAAAAACTGTGGTTCCGGTGCTGTTTTCAATAACCGTAACAACACTAATGTATACACCAAGACTGGAGAAAAAATTCACTAATTTCTACATTTTCCTGAATAATTTTTTCCACATTAAATGCAGAATGTTCACAACTGCTCTACCTAGACTTCATTCCTATACGTTAAGATTGAACATATTTATGACACAACCTATGGCAGTTAGGAAATTATTCGTTCAACTGAGGTTATCAGAGCAAAAACACATTACCGGAGGTGGATCTGCTGGTGACTCCTGCATTTCTCTCTAAACACAAATCCAAATACAAAGATGCACTGCTTACACAACTTGTGACTGGCAACAAACACTGATATATATGACACAAACTACTACTAGCTTTACCACCAACGGCTTTACTCAAGTCAAGATACCTTGGCAGCATAACAGTTTCAATATTGTTGGGTCGGCATTACTACTTGGGTAAATGACCGTCTGCAGCAGATGAACCAACTCTCAGTATAACGATTCAGCATTGTTAAAGGGCTTCTGATTCACACCTGTGGCAATGATGATATACCGAATTGTTTTAAACTTGAGACGCAGACACAAACTTGAACCACAAACTGACTTGAAGACAACTGCTAGGTGGCGCAATCGCATTTTTTCCCCGGAGAGCATTTTTGCTAAGGTTAAGGTTAGGGTTAGGTTTAAAATCAGGGTTAGCGTCAGTGTTAAGGTTAAGGTTAGCACTGATACGGTAATTTGCTGCTGGTGCGGTCAGTGCGGTGTTTCGAAAATGCTCTCCGGGGAAAAAATGTGACTGAGCCCTGCTAGGCATTAGGCTAGCAGGAATTACTTTTTCTCATCACTAAGTCACTACATACTGGTACCTGAACAGAAGCGGACTTGACGACCATATGCACCACCGTCTCATCAGTTATACCACGACCAATCAATTCCTCGCCATCATAAAGAATCTTTCCTGAGTAAATCAAACAGATCTGCTCCAGTGCTATATTGAACTTATCGGCCACCTTCTCTTTCAGCTGCAAACACATACACATGACACGTGCAACAATATCCTGGGACATATACACACTATGACTGTGATGTAAACATCTGTTAATTATGCCGCCCATACCTTAGTAATGAAAAGCCTTATGTTTTCACTTAGAATTTCTACTTTATTTTTTTTATTCTTCCACTTCTCCTCTAAATCCAGACAGAGGGCAAGACCAAATATAAGGGTCAGAAAACCTTACCTGGGAGAAATTAAGGCCAAATTTCATCAAGATCCTTTGAGGGGTATTAGACTGAAGAGCATTTTTGTATATTCAAAATGGGCATCCAACAATCCATATAGTATATTTCCATTCAGTAGGTGGGGTCACCAGTCAATCAATAAATACATCATACGGTGTAGACTGATAGAATTGCATTTGTACTACGTGACGTTGCTACCAGGATAATGTAAACCCAAAAATTGTTTCTCCCAATCGGACCTATACCGCCGAGCGCTTGGTGTTATTTTCCGTCTGCACGGACGGAAAAGTAAGCAAATCTGATGCTATTTTCCATCTGCCATGGACGGAACTGCATGCTCGCATGTCCATGTGAATAAATAACAACACATTTGGTGCTATGCTCCATCCTCATTAATTTCCTGGCAAATATGTTGCATTTTGAATGCACGCAGGTGCTTTGATGGCCAGTAAATAAAGTAATTCTTAAGAATTAATAATATACATAATAACTGCTAATTTCTGACTAATTAATCCGCCAGTAGCTTCATAGACCGATGATATGAGCCCACAGGGCCTATGGATGCATCTGTTTCTATACACGGACGAAAAATAGTGTTCAGGCAGTTTTGCTTTCAGTCTGACTACGGCAGACGAAAAATAGCGTCATACTGGCTTACTTTTCCGTCCACGCGGACAGAAAATAACATCATCATCATCATCATCATCATTTTATTTGCCAGCAAAAGCATAACATAGTGCACAAAGTTGACACAAACATACAGTTGTCAAGACATACCATGCTCATAGAGCACTTACGGTAGCCTTCCTAAGCTAAATACACAAACACAAGAGTAGCATGGCAACTGAAACAAGTTAAAATAAAATCAGATCATAAAATCAAATCATAAAATCAATAAAAACACACAGAAATAGCAGCAGGCCTACACAGAACATTTCATATAGGGCGGCCTCACGTTTAGCACTGCCCAAATTTCTAGTTATAAGGTACCAGTATTATCCCCATGATGTCAGGATAAATTTTTATTTACATTCATCTGAAGTTCTAAATACTTTGTTCTTATGTATGCACTTAACGTTAACTGTTGTAAATCACCGTCATTTTCTCAGTGGCCGGCATCCGGTACTGACTGCAATCTCCAGTCAGAGACACCTTGTATTGATTTGAATCAACCTTAATGAGCTAACAGCGCACGTAATACCTGTTTAACAGTGCCTGCGCCATATACTGACACTTTCCTAATATCTTGAGGAGTTTTAATTGAAACGAAAATCTCTGACGGATCCCTGACAACATCGTCTACAGAATCCATAGTCTCCATAATTTCCGCCATTTTTGTTTCATCAAATAAACATCCGGTCGCTTGAGCATACTGAATAAGTAGTAAGTAAATCTATTTTCATTTTTACGCGCGACAGCACGAAGTGCTATAGACAGAGCGTAATAATAGCTTAGCTACTGCAGAGGCGTCCGTCCGTCTTTCTGTCCGTCTATTACACTCTGCGATTGTATCAAAATGGTGCAAGCTAAAATTATAAAAATTTTTACTGTTAGATCCGCAATCGATGAAAAACCATAGTTTCAAAAATCGTTAAGCTTTTCCAGAGTCACCCCTATCGAGGGCGCTAAATGAGACGAGGTAAGAACAAGAAACCTAGCTGTTGCTATGAAAGACATGCTACAGTTTATAATTTACAGCACTACAGTCTTCGGGAGAGAAGTCACAACTTCTATAGCTTCCTGATCGTACAATGACAAAAACTTTTTCATGAGAATGCTGTACATACTGACAGTTTGTACCAGCGTAAACTATTTTTGTATTCGTTTTATTACTGTCAGTCCGTTTTATTGCGTAACAGCGTTTTGCCTGTTTTTAAAAATTAAAGTTTTAATGAATTTATGAACGACTAAAATACGTTCTGTGGAACGAGGTACTGTATCTGTCCCATTTCCACGCTATATAGCCTAACAGCTGCGTATAAGAAGGGTAGGTGCAAACAGGGCGCAATTTTCTTTCACGGGGGCCGAGTTATAGTCAGTTTTGTCCCAAAATTCGTTGCCATAGCAACAGGGGTCGGAAAGGGAGAAATTAAAATGATACTATTGGATAGCCTAAGCCCGAAAATAGGGGGTAGGTGCAAACAGCGCGCAGTTATCTTTTACTGTGATCGAGTTATACCGCTTTGAAATCTCCATTGGCTGTAATGCAAAATTTTGCAACTTTTGAATGGTTGCTATGGCAACAGTGGTCGATATGGGGTAAATTTAAATAACACCGTTATATTGCCCGACCCCGAAAATAGGGGGGTAGGCAAACACAGCGAGCAATTATCTTTTACGGGGACCGAGTTATATAGCTTTGAAATCCCCCTGGGCCGTAATGCAATTTTTTAAAATTAGCTAATCTAGCGGACGGAGTTATCAGATTTTTATCCCAAATAAACTCGATCTTACTTTTCGGGCCCAAATCACTGTGCAAAATTTCATCAAGATCGAATCAAAATTGCGGCCGTAAGAATGTTTACAGTCAGACTGACAGAATGACAGAATGACAGACAGACGCAAGTGATTTTATAATCTGTCCCTTGCTATGCTATATAGCAATGGAACAGATAAATATATGTGACCAAGTCTGGAAAAAGAAACCTAAAGTGGGATATTGAGTTATTAGCACTGCAAAATGCACATTTAAAACATCTTTCAAAAAAACAAACTGCATTCAATCTGGTCTATAAATAGCCATATTAATGATATTATTAAACAACGTGTCCGATAACACTTGAAAATAACATTTGCGGAAAATCTGCATTAAAGTTTCAGCAAACTGGCAATGCCAATAGAAAACTGTACAAAAAATGTCAAGTTTTTCATGATGAAATCACAACTGTGTTACAGCTTGCCCACCAGAATGACATATAAAACATGAAACATTCATCAGCTTAAGCACAGTAGGCCTTTATGAACACTTTCTCTAATTTCGGCACTGAAACAGGCAGACAAGCAGAAAAAATCTATACAACATTCCACATCATCAAGCCTACTCTATCACTGCTACAGTTCATTCACTTTAACAACAGAAGTCCAATAGTCCATTCAGAATGTCATCAACGACGTTCTGGGCACGTGAACTTTCCTCTAATTACACTGTTTCTGTGGCCCGTTTGCCCACAGAAGCCACATTTTGGGGATGCCCGAACAAAAGTTACGTCACACACAGCTCGATCTTGTTTCGGTTGCTTGTAGCTGATCATTCGGAGGACATACTGAGGGTGTGGTAAATGATGTGCCTGATTCTGTAGGCTTTGGACACAGTATGTCTTTCGAGTGGTCAGCACAAACGGCCGGATGAAATTATAGAGATATAACTGTCGCTGTGCAGAGAGGCCAACTGGCAGCACAGTTGGTGGTAAGTCAGCGGAAACAGTTTCACAATCAGTAGACATTGCAAACTCAGCAAACTCAGATGATTCGTGCAGCCTGACTCTGCCTTCGAATTCATGAGAAAAAAAACAAACAAATTTGAGAAAAAAAAAAACAAATTCGTGGTATAACTTAATGTTTGGAATGTTTCTGAAGTGGAGATCGCAGTGCTGTTGCTGCCAATCAAAACATGGGACAAAGACGTTTCCAGAAATATCACCGACGATCTTTGCATGGTTCAGTTTTGAATCAGGCGTCGAGTCCATAACAACATTTACCAGCTCATTCAAACGGTTAATATTTGTCAAAGATATGGACAGTTACAAAGTGGGACGTTTTTGAGACACAGTGTAGTTGCGTTTTCGTCACACTTGCGTGCTTTTGACGTGTGCATACGCCGTACAATAATGTATAGGCCAGTATGACATTGACCACGTTGTTGTGCATTGGCGGTATCAGTTGCTGCTCGAGTTTACGGAAGCATAGGTCTACTACCTGGTTGTAGACCTATGGGCATTGCTTCTTAATTGTGATTATATTTGGAATTAAAACATCATTGCGCTGACACCGGAAGATGAAGACCTAGTGAGATGCTGGTCTTGGTCTGAGAAATATGCTGTTAACTATTGTGCTTATATTGCAGTTGACAACATTAATAGGACACAGTAAGCATTATTATTTGATTAAGACTTGACGTGCTTATAATGCTTGCCACATTTATCTGCTAATTAGGCTTTTATCTATCTCTGCCGAGAAGGTTGTCTTTCGTATCGATTCGCGGGTCTGTCTACGTCTGTCTCTCCAATTGGTCGACCATTAGGTCGAACCTTCGGTATACGGTATGTCGTCTGTTTGTCGTCTGTCTGTAACGCATGCATTATGGCTAAACGGTACGTCGTAGGGTCGGCGATAGAGATGACGACTTCCTATAGGCTCTGCAGTAACCATGTTTCTATCTGCAGCGGTTTCGCCGCAATTTTAAATGCAAAGTTTCTGCCTGCAGCCATCACACACCATTGCCGATTTGCGGTACATATTGTATCCTAACGTTGAGCGTAGCGTTCGATGTAGCAGCGTCACCATAGCGTGTATAGGACTGCAGTGACTTTCAAAAATCTTTTCATTGACCGGAAGTCATACGCTAGCCTTCGAATATAGGCGGTACGGTCTGTCGGCCCATTCTGGCAACAGCTTACTTTTTGTCTCTATATGTTGCTAACTTGCTGCTAACCATCATCAAACGACGGAAGATCAAATAGCTGCTGAACAGCGAAAAACGTGGGTCGACTACTGTATTTGGACGTAAACAGCTTACCGGTAGGCTACATTAATTATTGGTTGACGCTGCGGTCATTGCATTTCCTGAGTTTCGTTCTGACGGATAGTTTTGCTGGTTTCCGGATTCCAATGGCTGAGCGTTCTGGTACTTTAACATTTATAGTATTTAGCGAAAGTGATATTATGAAATAGTCGTAACTGACGAAAGCATAGGCCTACTGCTGCAAAGCAACTTTTGTCACTGTGTAAAAATTTTTAGCAGCGTTATTTTTTTATCGCGATTAGCTTGTTCTTTAACAGTTCTTTTAACTTGTTTTTAAGTATATAGGCCCTACTAAGCAGCTCTCGTTGTTTCGTTTGCTTTAGGTATATTCGATGCACACTTTCGAAATTCGTATGCAGCAGGACGTAAGTTGTATCACTTTCTCACAACTGCTTCTTCGTAGAACTATAGGTCCCTAACTATAATAACTATGAAAATTGCAAATAAACAAAAATCAAAATTTTACTGATTTTGGAAAATGTTTTCTTAAGAGCACAGAAAAAAAATAACATTACATCAGCTATACCTAAGACGGTCTGGAAACAGAGGTCAGCGACACTTTCTGGATCTTCAATGTCATACTGTAAAAATTTGATAAGCTTAGTAGGTAATAACCTGGGTGCGTATGAAGCAGTGTGCGGTAGGGGGATACAGGGCGGGTCAAAAAAGTGACACCTTTTTTGTATTTAAGTTTCGATTCTCTTTTTTAGAGTTAAGATGGCGGACAGGTCAGTCGCGTTTACGCTAGCTCTCTGTTTTTGGTAAATTTTCATGGTTTACGTTGGATTTCTGTCAGCATTTCACGCATCTTTAGTTGCATCTCGGTTAGCACTA
>Ga0209367_1005708_pt1 | contig 17226 bp, 7 predicted proteins | sample WorMetLIZISLAND2_FD_187412 | JGI IMG/M metagenome (GOLD analysis project Ga0209367, IMG submission 187412) | Marine gutless worms symbiont microbial communities from Max Planck institute for Marine Microbiology, Germany - Olavius geniculatus... ... | reverse complement strand
CGGTTGCAGATAGGTACATACATGCTGCTTATCATAACAAGCACTAATGACAGGCTTTTTAAATTTATTAACATCGATGACTTTGAATGACCTTGAACTTTGAAAAATTGATTTAACATGATTTTTTGACAATTCTTGGCTGCAAAAGAGTGAATTACGACGAAATGGATGGAGATAGACTACGATTACCTGCGAACAGGAACTGCTATAGGCTTTCGCGCGTCTCGTGAGCTTTGCTCAAATTACTTGTTTTTATACGATCTTATCAGCTTTAACGACACAAGTCGTGATTTTTATGACACGCTACATTGCTATGACAGCGTCCGTATATGACCGTGTCAGCAGCAGCCGCCACAGCAGCAGCCGTAAATGTTCTGCTATACGTCACCGTGATCATCGTTCCAAACTTGTTCCAAACTTGTTCCACAGTCTATGCTCGCTAATGCTTTTCTGCCGTAAACGTTTTCATAAAATGGGTTCGACGCAAGAATATATGCACACGTTTAGCGGAAGAAAGGCGTGAAACGTCAGCGTTTAATGTCTTTTAGCGTGGAGAAGGGGAAGCAAAACTGAAATGAAAATGACCGATGTTTATCGTTTTATTTGTGTTTATTGGCTTGCCAGCTAGATCTGACTTAAGAGGACGGACTTTAGTTTTTTCAATATTTATGACGAAGATTAACTAGTACCAAAAACCGGATAAACGTAAGAAATCAAGACTAGTGAAAGTTCGTCGGTCGGTTATTTGGCATTTGCACGGAAATGTCTGCACGTCGGCGTGATGTCAGCGTGATTTTGACAGATAGCACCACAGGTAAAAATCGCGACTCGTGATTTTGACGAATGAACAACTGATCATCATTATTCAGTCAATGTTAATGATATATCGCCGTAGGCATCGGCCTAACTCAGACACGCACTCATCAGCACGTTTCTTTCATAGATCTCTCATTCTTCCTGCAGTCATTCGGGACTCATTGCGCCGTCACTGGCGTCATCAATACCGTTTGCTCACTATTTGTCATTCGACGAATTTGTTTCTTTGTCTGCTAGAAAAGTCGATAAGACGGCGTTGTTTACAGCTAGGCCTTACGTCTGCATTAAAGCTAAAACTAAAACAGCTTATCTACGTGTACAGTAAGACCAACACACAACAAAAACTGTATCGCATGCGATTAGCGATTCTGTTTTAGTTTTTTTTAGTTTCATCCCATAAGTCTTGAGACGTTGCCACTGTTGTGACAGACACGCTGCTAGTCAGTGTCAGACGCAGGTGAAGCTGTGCAGTAGATAAGACAGACAGTGGCGCAATCAGACTATCAGTTGGTATCTCACTGCAGCTGAGACAGCCTATAGGGACTGATTGGAAGAAACTGAGCAACGATAACAGCGCCCTATTTGACCTCACGATCGCCGTACTAAGTGTGAAAACCCACAGAGGCATCGTGGAAAGGAGCAGGGGCGATTGCTCGTTTTTTTCTTTTAAACAACAAATACAAAATTTGGGACTAAGTCCATTAGTTTCGATAACTTTCTGGCAAAATTGGAATTTTGATCGCCCATAATCTCCTCTGCTGGAAATTAGCTGATGCCTGTCCAAAATCACAACTTATGCCCTCCAACTTTTTACCCGAGATGCCGCTACCTCACATGCGTCTAAGAGGGTGTTTACACAGTCAAACAAACATCGAGCAGCTAGCTCGACGTTCTATGGTAATTAGCATGCTAATTAGGAGGGCGGGCGAGTTGTAATTGGAAGGCCTATATAACACGACGTGATCAGCTGTGGGCTAAGAGCTTAAGTCTAGGCCTACATTTGAGCCGTGGGGCGGGGTTCCAATAAGCCTGCTTGAGCCAGATCAATGTTTGCTCAATGTTTGCTTGACGTTTGCTCGATCGTGAAAACACCCTATAACAGTACTGTTGATATTCACACATTTTTGCCGAGCGCGAGTCCTGGTAGCGGAAGAAGCGGCCCGATCCGTTTTCTGGTCGGCTGTTGGTGGTATGACTGTTAGTGTTTTTACATATTTCAGAAACACAGAATTATTAACGTCAAATAGCCTGCCATTCGCGTATTCTGCTAATAAAAAGCCGAGAGAAGTTGTAGGCACAAGCAAGTAACGGAACAACCAATGGGGGAAGCTAGAAAAATGATTTTACGTTGTGTTACGTCTTTGTCGGGAGATATGATTGATCATCGGCCAGACTGTCTTGACTCGTGGTGACCGTGTACCATCTGCCGGCGTCGATAGCGAGTCGAGGAACCAGCTGCATGCGGCCCTGACCACGTGACCGGAAACTCGCCATCGCGCATGCCCTGTTATCTGTCCGGAGTGTCCCGAGTCTCAGCCAGCTTCGTCACTCGGCTCAAAAACAGATAATAACTGGGGAAACAAAAGAGGAAGAAGAATGATGTAGTCAAAGTGTGGGATTTGGAATTTGCGATAGTACCATTAGGTATGGCATTTCTGAATTTGTGTAGCCTATATACAGTGCAGCGACATTTATCCAGTGTACAAAAAATCAAGAAAGTGGGGCTTATGAGAGTGCCGTAACTAATAAATTTTTAAAGCGACCGCTGCGTCTGAGTAGACCCCTAAGCCGATTTTTCAGAACTATTGGCTCACTTTCTCGAACTGAATGGAGTATAGACTCATACCGATGATCCCAGTCCGCTGAAAAACGGCCAGTGGCGTCATGGCACGGGATATGGGGCAGTTGCCTTTTCTAAATTTTGGACTGTTTTTTGATCGGCTAATTGTCGCCTAAAAATGCATAACCTGAAGCTAAAAACCCCATTTTATAAAATTTAGAGACAAAATAGAAATTCTGAACACCCATAATTTTACCGGTATCTGTCAGCATTTTTCAGCTGTCTGTCGGAGTTCTGTGGGAAAGTTGCAGCTTCATGTCACGCCTACTTACTAACCCAGGACCCCACTAAAAACGGCAGCCGTGTCGTTGGAAGGTCAACGTTAAACATTGACGTCTGATGCTAAAAGCGACTGCGTATTACAGGAGACGGCGTCTCAGACAATCAGTAGAGCACAATTTCGCCTTTTCGGCCAAAACTCCACTTCTTCGACTTGCGATGGGTTGGTTGGACAAACTTATTGGACAAAATCTCGTACAGGAAGCTGTGTGACGTCAAGCGGTCGATGTTATTGATACTGTTCCAGTAAGTAAGTACGTAAATACTTACGCTAGTGTAGGCCTAGGCTACTTGTAGCAGGTGCACGTGAAAGAAAAGTCACAAAGTATATGACCAGAAGGCTGTTCCAGGCAGACTGTCTTGCAAAACCAAAAAAAAATCGCGCTTTGCGAATTTTGCACATTCACAACATATCGAAATACATGGAGTAAGGGCATAAAGCACAATTCCGCCTTCTTTTACCAGTCGAGCGACCGGACGTAGTGGACGGGCGAGCGTTGAGAGGCATTGGGGCCCGTGCCCCATTATAGGATCGCTCACAGAAAAGTCTCCCCCGGCCGACAATTTACCGGCAAAAATTTGCCCCGCCCAGCGCCCGGGACGGATTTTTACCGGTAAAACGGTCGGGCGGGACAGAGTTTTCTGGGGGCGATTCTATAATGGGGAGACTTTTTATGGGACCGGCGATATTTTATTAAGAGGGAGACATATCAAATGCGTGATTATCTCTCCTGACGGATTTTTATGGGGGAAACATTTTATTGGACACCGGTCAGGAACCATGCGTCCAGCAGCACTGCAGCGATTTATTAGACTCACGAGGAAACTCAATTTCTTTCTGATCCGCCTGCAAACAGCGACCCTCCAGCGATTGGGGGACGTTCTACACGCTCCGTTCAAGCTGTGTCGGAACTATACACACCACGACAGAGCGCAGATGTGCATGCACATGACGTAGCGCGTCACGCTTGAATACGCAGATTGTCATTGTTAACTGGTAGGCCTACGCGTTGTTTTTTTACTACCGAAACGATCACTGTTACTGTTGACTACTCGTACGTAACCTAACCAAAGTGCCGAAAACACTTCTTGTGATGATGATGATGATGATGAAGGACGAATTAACTTTAGCGTGGCGTTCAGTCCTAAGACTACAAGGACACGTAACAATAAGCTTAAACAGTGAAGTCACGTAATAGTAGTCAGCGCAATGAGACGTTCTTAGTCATGTCTGTAAGACCAGGCAAAAAGTTTGGTTTTCAGTCTGCTGCGGAAAACTTGCAACGACGGAGACGACCGGACCGACTCCAGCAGACTGTTCCAGACCGATGCAGTAGTCGCTGGAAAGGTGCGGTCGCCAATGGTAAAACGCACAGTGCAGGGGTAATTTATCAGACAACAAATTCCCAAACGGCTGAACAATCATTTACGACGCAGTCTCTGTATAGTCAAGCGTCGCGTGCCACGTCTACTCCCCGCCCTGGTGTGTGTATCGTCTGGTTACCTTCTCCATGCATGGAGCGTCGTTCGTCGCTGACCGGGAAAAGAGCAGCGACGACGTGCCGTGTAAAATATGTCAACTGATTAATGACACGCTTTAGCTGCTGCTGCGCTTACACCGGCTAACGTATTATTATTATCAGATAATATCGCCCCAAAACCATTTTTGTCGTTTTCGACTTTTGACTCATATCGCCCTTACATAGCTTTGTAAACTGTTAAAGTTTTTTGCTCTGATCAAGGCCATAGGTCAAAGGTAAAGGTGAAAGTCACATAAGTTTTTGTGTGTTCTGTTTTGTGTGCTTTGTGTGCATGATACTGCTTGGATTTACGAAGTGTAATTCGCTAGATGACGCCACTTTGTTACTGCCCGCGAAATCGACCCAGCTGCAAGCCACGAGCAGTACTTAACTTTCAGCAAAGCTTGACAATCTTGTGATTGTTTTTTTTCTGTCAAAAATCATTAACAAGAAAAGGTAAACAGCACCAAAAAATTACAATCCGGTCCACCGTCAGCAGCAATAACACGCTGTAGGCTTAGAATGTAAAATGAAATAGAGATTTGCGCCGAAATGTTTAATATTACGCTCAATCACGGTTCAGATATTCATAACATGCGCGTTTTGCTGAAGTTTCTGGCAGGATTCGTGCAAACATTTTAACGTATTTTCATCGATCCGAGGGTGTGGTGTGGCTGGTGTGGTATACAGTGGCGAGAGGCGAGTTACACGCGGTCGGGCGGTGACGTGGTTCGTGTCTACACCGTGTGTAACGTGGCCGTCACGTCCGTCGACAACTGGCTACGGACACCCTTCATAGCATCGCGCCGCGCCAATCGCCTTTTCGTCCGCATTCATTTCAGCATGCGCAAATGCACCAAGTACCCCAACCCGGGACGTCTGCAACAGTGCAAGGTCAGTATGCCTTTTCGAATGCAGGGGAGAGTTGCCTGAAATGGCACACTTTCCGAAAAAAAGGTAAAAATCGCATGTCTTAGCCTAGTTCTAATAAATGTTCGATGTAGCAGTATGCGGTATTCTGTCTTTAGTATGAATGCATCTTATAGTAGTTACTATTCTAGGCTACACGGTACGCGAAAGAAAACGAATTAGATAGAAAAAGCAAACAGATGTCCCGATTAAAAAGACTGATTTTCTAAATTGGAACGCAATGTTTTTTTTCAATCGAAACAATCTTCGACTGGAACAACAAAATTACACCAAAAAAGCAAAAATGCTACAAAAATAAGTGCATGCTAAACATGCAACTGCATGGATCGCTTTCGATGAAGTTTACCACCGAAGCACGAGCAAACGGTTCAATTGTCACAGCACTGTTTTCAGCATTAGACCTACCTTTACGTTACGACTAGGAAAAATATTTAACCAACAGCCAGAGTTTGTTTACATGTTTTGAATTAGTATTTTTAGATACAGCTGCTAAAAATTCAGTTTAAATTGACCGTTATGTGACCGAATTACCTAAGAAAGGAGAACCTTCTTTCAGTTTGAACACGATGCACAGGAGTCGCTGAAGCTGCTGTACCGTGAAGTGGAAGGCAAGGATGAAGATGATGCCACTGATGCTGCTGCTGCTGAGGCTGAGCGGTGGAGCGAGCAGACATACCATCACGTCGACGTGATAGCAGCCGATCACGTTTTCACTGACAACTCGGACGCCGTTGTCAACGTGGAAACACGCAGTGTCCCTGTCACTCCAGGTTACTTACTTACTCTCGTGCCATGTGCGGCGGCGCCTTAGGACGTGCGGTGCTAATCCTTCTGTCCACATTCGAAGAACGTGGGTTAAAGTGGTACAAACGGGCGGGATCAAGGGTACGAATCATAGTATTTTGTCAAAAGAAATGTTGGTGGTTCGAACACCTAAAATGTCAGGCGAAGATGCGGCCTGTCAGATGATGCCCAAAAACTTACTTTGAAAACCAGCGTAACTTGTAATTTCTGCTGAAATGGGTCGAATAAATAAAAGTGCAGTTTATTTATTTTCCAGCTGATTATTTGCTCAACATTATTTGGGTTTAAGACAAAATTGAATCACACAGTACGCCGTTATTGTCAGCCCTGGGCGAGTTAACCTACAACTAAGTTCTCCCATTTTTTGCCAGATATTTTTGCAGTATTTTCTCAGGAATAATTGCTTGGGACCAATATTTTGAATATTTTAAAGGCGTGTTGTACAAAGCTACAGACATGACATGAACTGATCTGCCTTTTTTCGGTTAGTACAGACCGTGTGATGCAACCGCAATGATATTTTAGTTCAGTTTAAATTCTGTACTGTTCATCGCCTTAACTGATTTTTTCCCTTGTCTTAAATCGATTCATCGTTCTGACGACGTTACGCGGTTAATTGCTTGAAACGAATGCGTTATTTTTTTTTGATTTTCTGCGCAGGAGTCGGTCGCGGCGTGTATCTGGTGTTTCGCGACCAGGGCGCATGCGCAACGCTCCTCTCTGTCCGCGTGTTCTATGTCACGTGTCCCGCCGTGATGACGTCACTGGCCTCGTTCCCGGAGACTCCGGCTGGGCGTCAGATCACGTCTATAGTCCAGCGTGACGGCGTCTGCGTCGCTAACTCGGTGCCTGCGGCGTCCGCTGGTCGACCGACCTACCTGTGCAAGGCTGACGGTAGCTGGTACTTTCTGTCCGGTGAATGTCACTGTCTGCCAGGCTATGAGCCGCACGACAATCATTCACGCTGCGCCGGTAATCTATATCTATGGCAACCGTATTATTGTAAAAAAATAACAAGAAGCCCAGTTATCGCTAGAAATAGCCGACCGTACCGCCTACGTTCGAAGCCCAGCGTCCGACTTCCAGTCGCGGAGAGAAAGCGATTTGTCGGAGGTGACACAGTTTCATGCACGCTGTGATAACGAAACGCTGTCTGGAAAGCTAAAATGAACGCTAGAATAACAGACATCGCACTGGACATTTTGCCAGGCGACATAAATAGCTACAGCCTACAGTTCCATGCACGTGGTCATCTCGCCAGGTGAAAACAAGTAATTTGAGAAAAGCTCACGAGACGCGCGAAAGCCTATAGCAATTCCTGTTCGCAGGTAATCTTAGTCTATCTCCATACATTTCGTCGTAATTCACTATCTTGCAGCCAAAAATCGCCAAAAAATCACGTTAAATCAATATTTTTAGGGTTCAGGGTCATTCAAGGTTATCGATGTTGACATTCGTAAGAAGCTCCTTATCAGTGCTTGTTACGATAAGCAGCATGGCTGTGCCTATCTGCAACCATTTACACGCTAGACAAGTCAACAGAGTATAAATAACCACTTTTTACAGGGGTACCTCTCGTTGACACCCAGGTGCGCAAGCGTGTTTGAATCTAGAGGGTCCGGACTTGCACTGTTAAAATCTACATTCTATGCTGAAAATTTCATACACATGTTTTCTTGGTCTATCTCCAGCCATTTTGGCGCAATTCACTCTTCAAATGCGTGTCGCAGCGCAAAATTGTGCAAAAAATTCACCAAAACCCCCTTTTTGGGGGTTCAAGGTCGTTCAAGGTCATCGATGTTGATATACCTCAGAAGCCTGTCACCAGTGCAGCATGTCTGTGCCTATCTGCAGCCGTGTTCACGCTACGTCAGATAATTGCGCTAAAATATCCACTTTTTAGGGGGGTAGCTGTCTTTGACGCCCGCCTGCGCCGGCCTCCTTGAACCTATGGGGTCGGGACTTAGACTGCTAAAATCTACGTTGAGTGCTGAAAATTTCATATGCAGGTTGTCTTAATCTATCTCCAGCCATTTCGTCGCAATTCAGTGTTGAAATGTGCGCTGCATCCAAACATTGCAAAAAATTCACTAAAAACCTCTTTTTGAGGGGTTCACGGTCGTTCAAGGTCATCGCTGTTGATAAATTCAAAAAGCCTGTCACCAGTGCTTGTTATGATAAGCAGCATGTATGTACTTATCTGCAACCGTTTTCACGTTATTCGAGCCAATAACGGCAAAATGACGTCTTTTTTAGGGGGTACCCCTCTTCGACGCCCTCGTTCGAGGGGAACCCCTGCACCCAGTGGCACGAAATTTTGTCACGATAAACTAGAGACTGGGGGCAGTCCACAGTGAAGATTTCGTGATCCTAGCTTGCACCGTTTTGATACAGATCACGAGTGTGACAGACGGACAGACAGACGGACAGACACCCAGACGATGGCAAAGACGCGCGAAGCATTCTGCTTTCTCGCGTATAAAAACATCTACAGAGGAAATAAACAAGGAAAATATCGAACGCAGATTTTGCAAATATTTCTCACAATAAAAACGCTTTGTTCGGGAAGACGTACGCCAGTGTCACAGTTTCTGTTGCAGTACTGGCCTTCAATTCATTCAGGGTGAATGATTTTCATGTTATTTAAAAACCAGTATGCCACTTCTTGTTAGTGATCAATAGTAACCTAAGCCCTATCTTGCACCGTTTAGCCACAATATATCCGTTGCAGACAGACAAACGAACAGACGGACAGACGACGACAAACATGACAACAGCTGAATTTTTACTAAAGTGCGGTCGGCTAAAAAGAAACGTAAAATAAAATATCCAAGAAAAACACGCTTCGAACGCAAAAAGTATACAGTGCAGAGTGCAGACACGCAGCTTAGTCTATAATCGATCAGTTTTGGCGGGGAACCGGATTTAGGACTTTCAGGTTCTCACAATCAGGAAAACGCGGTCTTTGGCGAGGCAAAGGTTTGAACAGTCTGAGTTCACTTTAATTTTGCTTCACGTCTAGTTTCGCTGATCGCTGGCCATTATTGAGGCGATATTTTAGCACTTTAATCAACTGACCACCTATCACCACCACCCAGTGCGCTCTACGCAGTAAACATAAATCCTACAACACGCATGCCAATCGCCGTTAATCCACTAGGCTGTGCCATTCAAGTGCCATTCAACAATGATCCCAATGACTGGTATGGCTCACCGTCGATTCACAAGGCGTCGCGTCAGTCGCTTCTCTCTATTTCAAAGCGTTTGTCGACTTAAGTGTCCGGGGCCTTAACAACCGGAGAATTACCGTTTGAGCTGCTTGGATGCATCGTGAGATAATAGCAACAATTCTTTACGTAGGGTAAATTAAGACGCTCAAATGTGAGAACTCATTGAAAAATGTTTGCCTTGTCATTAGGCTTAATTATAGCTGTTAGAAGTATTGTCGACATAGCCGCCTATTTCGAACAGACCGCTTGTCTTTGTAGGCTCTGGAGGCGCTTCTGAATTTCTATAAGCTATCCACATTGTGACTACACTGTGTCCCAAAAAAGTCCCACTTTGCCATTTTCCATATCTTCGCCAAACATTAACTGATTTTAAAAATTTTTTCACTCGCACATACCGTAAACAATTGGCAATAAAGTAGTTGTTAAATATCCCACCACACTTCAACTGTGTTGCTACACTACTATGTGAAATATAAATTATCAAAAATCACTAAAATCACTATAATACACTTGCCCAAAAATCATCTTCTAAAACAATGTTTATTAATTTTTATACAAAAATTAAATTTTATCTGGTACATGCATTTCTGATGTTTGTGAACAAAAACAGATGATATTGTCATAAATACGGTAATAATTTTTAATGCACTGACGATATACTGGTGATGTAACGTGCCATTTAGCAGTGGAGACAAGGCTTCGATTAAGAGCTTTTACCGGTTTAAAAATACAGCTTTTGGAGAATACTGGCAGAATTTTTGAAGATAAACTGCGACAGAAAAAAGCGAGATTGTTATTAACAGAGAATTAACAGAGAACAGATTTGGGAAACATGCGGCATTGACCAAAGACATGAAACCGCAAGCTGAAGCATAAACGTACTGAAGAGAACGTGGTCACTGTGGATGAAATGGTAGACTTGCTGAACCGCAAAGGCCAGAAACAAACATAGGCCTATCGTTCAATACGCCAGATATCCAAAGAAACGGATCTAACAAAGTATAGCCTCGTACACGTCATTCACTGCATTTTTGGTCGGAAGTGTATTTTGTTTACCAACACGCTTGCTGTCTATTATTGTTAGTTTTTCATGTATTTAGGTTTCACAAGTTAGTGTAGTGACACTGTTAACGTATGGCGGGATATTCAATAATCACTTTATTGCTAATTGTCTACAGAATGCATCAGTAAAAAAAATTAAAAATAAGTTAATATTTGGCGAAGATATAAACAGTCACAAAGTGGGACGTTTTTTGGGGGAACACAGTGTATAATTATGCGCAATTGTTGCTGTAGATGTGCGTGACAAAATCGAGCTGTGAAATAGAACAATCAAGCTCGGATGCCACGCTTTACACAGTACTATAAAAGTGATTATTTTTAGCGTAATTTCACATATTATATATGCCACATAAAACTTTTCACACGCATCATTTTTTTGTGTTTTTTTGACAACAGTTGTGGTCGGTCTGTTTTGTCGTTTGTCACAATTCGCGCATTTTGCTTTAACCATTCGACGGATTTATACGCCATTCGGCAGGTACATTTAAGGTTCAGTGACATATTGTGTTCGATGGGATCTTTAAGCCCAAGAAAAGAGGAGATTTGGCGATCAACTTTCAGCTTAAACATGTACTTTCCTATACTTGTGACTACACACACAGCGTGTCCGGCGCACACGTTCAAATCGTCTACCGAAAATGACGTATGTCTGGCGTGTCCACGCGACAGCGACACCAACAAGATGGCGTCCGTTCAGTGCCGATGTCGACGTTCGTTCTTCAGAAGCCCAGCAGAGTCTGCGAATACGCCTTGCACACGTTAGATAGCTTACCGCTCTCTGTTCTTAGTAGTAGTATACTTATAGCAGTAGTAGTAGTAGAAATATGGCACCGTAGTTTAAGGCTTCCATTTTGACACAGCTACTAACGATTAAAGCTGTATAGCCATATGACTTTGCTTTATTGCAGTAAACCCAGTAAATCAACAAATCAGTCGTTTGTCTATTATATTAAATTAATTATAAATAAAAAAAAACTGACATAAATTTGTATGTGAGTTAGGGCAGTCTCAAATTTTCTGCTATAAGTGCCTGCAAAGATGTAATTTAATACAGCGACATAATGTAGGCTGCAAGCAGAATCCAACGAAACGAGTAGCGCTACAGGAAATCTCACGCGTCTTAGACGGAACGGAGATTGCGAGTTGATCAGGCAATCAGATTAGTACCAAAAGTCTGCAGTTTGAACGAAAAACAGAACAAAGACATAGACGTGGCTATCTGGTGCGACAATATGTTTATTTGCTTATTATTTTTAACGCAAATTGTTAATTATTGATTTTCGTCGTAAACGCTATTATGATGTAAGCTTAGGCCTATTGGTTGTAGCCTGTTTGTGTCATTTCGCTGTTAGGTCCTCCGTCAGCGCCAGTGAATCTGTCAGTTGCCTACACAGACAAGTCGAGCGTCAAAGTCGTTTGGTCGCGTCCTCTTGACCTTGGAGATCGCACTGACTTGACGTACAACGTCGACTGTGTTGGTTGTGATCAGAAAGTCAAGTTCTCACCGAGGCAAACGAAACTTCGCTCTCTCAGGTGTGCTTTTCTTTGCCTTATAGGCTCTGGATCGATAAACATTTGTCTTTCACAAATCTTTCATTCTCTTTGTCAGTAAATAGTTGTAGAAAAAGTTTTTTTTAAAAACATCTAAACAAGAAACAACCTTTTAGCTGGTATAGGACTTATTATGCGGCCATCCTAATAAGCTGTACCAAGGCTTTTGCCCGTCTGTTTGTTCGTCTGTCCGTCTGTCTGTCAGTATATAGTAAAAGTTAAATAATTTTTGTTGTACTGCAAAGTCTACTCATCGCCTTGTAGTAGTGCGTGTTACATTAGCCCAATGTTGCTAATAATGACCTATTGCCCATGACCCTGTGACCTCGTGACCTTGTGACCTATGTTGCTATATATAGCGTCAGCGTGTCGGGTCTTGTTGCTGGAACTGAATATCGCATCGTTGTTTATTCGGTGAATGGTGTCTCTGACGTCAGCGGCGTGATGCAATCTTCTGACGTCATCATCACCACTGAACCGCCAGGTAAACAAACTATACCCTGTCAGATAGGGCGCTTCTAAATTTCTACTAGCCGTATGTGGTGATTATTCGGTTCCGCTATCTAATAAAGTTTGAGTGCAAAGATAGGTACATGCGTATGACATCCATACCGACCGATTTTTGCATAGGCCTACTGGAAAAATTATCACTGGCGGCGCTGTCGCAAACGTTCCCCACCAAAAAGTTTGAAATAACGATCTAGGGTGTCTGATTATGTATGAGTGTTGTAATTGGTACCATTTGTGGTCAAAAAAGATCTACGTATATGTAAAGTGAAGCAAACTAACTGGCAATTCGGTTAATTTCAGTTTATTTCGCTCGCTTTGTGCGTGCGCTGTTGCTGAAGCTGCTGCTGCTGCTGCTGCTCATGGTGATGTTATGCTGATGATGACGCTGTTCGCAGTGCCTGGTAAAGTATCAAACGTTCGCGTGACGGCCATCGGCTCAGACACGCTCAGTGTTGCCTGGGATCCCCGCGATGACGTCACGCTGTATGAAATACGTCACTGGGAACTCCATGACGTCACGCGGATTTCCGTCAACGTGACGTCATCATCCAACTTCACTTTACTCCGACTGTCGGATGACACACAGTATTCGTTTCAGGTAATTATAGTGGTCGTAGTTTTTTTCTATGCAAACATTACACTTATGAAATTACATTAATCCAATTATCAGTTATTGGATTTCACTCTGTTTTAGTTTTTTTCGTTTCAATTTTTTAAAATCTTGGTTTCTGCTAATCTTTTAAGTTTTTTTTTATCTTCATGCTGTTATTTCTACCATTAGGAGCCTATTGATTGTTCCATGATTTTTTTGCATCTCATGAATAGTTCCAGTTTAGCTGAAATAGTACTGCTCTGGTTATGTTGGCAGGCTCTATGCTTTTTCACCGATGTTGTCGGATCCAGAAAATTTTAAAGTCTTGATTAAATCTAAGTATCTGCCGGTAGCCGAATGACAGTTCGTGAATCCAGACAGAAAGAGAAGTTAGCGACGATGCTGAAAAACAATACTTCCGTCGCTTTTTGCGGGCACCAATTTTATGCTTTGATGCGTTGTACCAGTACTGACTGCGTATGTTTGTGTCTTACGACTTACCAGGTGCGAGGCAAGTCTGCGGAAGGTTGGAGCGAATACAGCGACACTGTTACCGCTACAACGCGACATATATGTCAGTTACTGATGCGTCTACTTTAATAATTCAATAATTAAATAATTCGTTTTCTGTATATAAATGGTTACCTTATATTGAGAACAGTAGACATGTCTGTTTAATTGCCAACACATACAATTATTGCAAATCGCTGCTGTTTTTTGGCGAAAAAACGAATAGCGATTTCGCTTTTTTTCTAAATTAATTTGGTGCTTGTTTTGCGTTATGGGTTGGTGGCGTGGCGTAGTGATAACGCGTTTCATTCGATCAACGAAGTTACTTTACGCCAGGCCGGGTTAGTACATGGATGGGTGACTGCCTTCGGGCAGGTAAACCATCTCGGTATGTAACCAACCGCTTAAATCAACTCAGCCTTCCATTCCTCCAGGGTAGGTAAATCGAGTACCAGTCTGTCTGGCTGGGGTTAAGGCGGGGCACGTTTACATTTTTCGGGTGGCAGGTAACACTGTGATCCCATACGACGGGTGACGCTCCGTAGCTCTGAGATGGGTTTCCTATGAGGAGCTATAGCATTTAACTACTTAACCATTTTATGACACTGAGGATGCAAAAGTTACCAGTGTGTGTGTGTGTGTGTTTATCGCCTGTGCAGCTCGTTACATTCATGACAATCCGGAGGCGATTATCGCGGGTTCAGCGGTTGCTGTTATTTTCTGTATGTTTATCGTCGTCGTCATGGTGATCTTACTAATCAAAAGGTGACCATCGGTTTTATACCTTGACCAGTTACTGAAGAAAACTTTAAGATTTCGTAGGCGAAGACTTGAAGAAGAACAACATATTTAGTAGCGTCGTGGCAAAGGAGGTATGAAAAACAATTGCCCCCTTTCCACTAAATTTTGGCCTGTCGGGAAAAAATTTTCCTTTCAGAAAATTGTGTTTTGTTCTAAAAAAATTAAAATTTTGGAGGATGTGGGGGAATTTAGAAGCAAAATTGAAATTTTAAGCACGTGTAAGTCATAACTTCTTCTGACGATAATTTGCAGCTGTTTGTAAGAAAATTGTAACTTTCTGCCTTTCCGTAACTTTTGTAACGCACGACGCCGGGTCGCTGAAGCTATTGTTCAGTACATCAAACAATCGCTTTTGTAATAAGACTTTTCTCTCCTCTGCTTACTGCTTATTGTTTTATGTCGTGTTTTTTACTGTTTGGCTTCAAACCTGTTACGTGACAACAATGAAGAAACTAGAAAGCAGTCATAGCCCGCATACCTCCGCCAAGGCAATGTTGTTCGCCAGGTGGCAGCACCATCTTCGGTTTTGCAGCGGTTTCCCTTATGCCCCATTAAAAGCAATGGTAACGAAAATTTCAAAGTAATCCAGAATCCAGGATTCTTTTTGGATCACTCCCCAAAATTGAATCACTGGTAGCTTTTGCCATTCCCGACATACCCTCAAAATTTCAGAAACATCCGTCCATAACTTTTTGAGTTATCTTGCTAACAGACAAACAAACAAACAAAGTCTGGCAAAAACATTACCTCCTAGGCGGAGGTAATAAATGAATGAGTTTGTTTCAATAACCCACGATTACGCATTGTTTGCAATTGGTGGTTGCACATCACACTTTAGAACAAATCTAAGCAACAACAAACCTTGGACTTATTGTAGCCTACAAAGTTTGTTGTTGCTTAGATTCGTTCTTAAGTATGATGCAACCACCAATTGCAGACAATGCGTAATCGTGGATTACTGAAACAAACTCATTTATTTATTTATTCATTGTTTTTAGACATTTGTTATATATTTAGGCTACCTTATTGTTTATTGTTCTGTGTGATGCAGAAATCATCTGGCTCGTGAGAAGCAGACGGTCGACTATGACAACGTCGTTATGAACACCACACGTCAGTCATTTGCGTTCAATTAAAACAATATTTTATCATCTGCAATAGAGTAGGCCTTATGTAAGAAAATAACTTATTACTTTATACAGATAGCTAAGCAAACTGTTTGTTGTTTGTCAAAAAATGCAAAGATAACAAAATTTCGTTTTCTTTAGTTTTTTTCATTAAAAGTACAAAATTGCGTCAAAGCGGCAGATAAGTGTAAAGCAAATTAATATATTTTTGAAAAATGCTTAGAAACTATAATTACTTTACTCGTAAAACAAATGTAATCAATAAAGAAAAGGAAAAGTGGTTATTTAGTGAGTTGTTGTTGTGTTTGTGTAACAAATAGTTCAGTATCAACGAAATCAGGCCGACGACGATCTCGTCATCGACAGTCGATGTGAGTATTTTGGTTACATTTAAATTTAAAATAAATAAAGTTGCACAAATGTTGCAAAAAGTGCGTGATCACGTGTAAAAACAGTTGTGCAACATTTTTAGAAATTTTTAATCTAACCGTGGTTAAATTAAATTTTAACTGATAAATTACCACATGTTAAGAATGATGTTACAGGAGTAGGATCATAAAACATTGTATAATGACTATCATTTATCATTTAAGGAAATTAAGTAGAATCTGCTAATGTGGCACAGTGTAGTTGTTCCTGCCACATCAGTGCTTGAGTGTACTGTTGCCTGTACAAGGTGACGCCTAAAACACTACTACCGTCGCTTTAACACCACTAACATCACTAAGGTCTAACATCACAAATGCATGTAGATGTAGGAGTATAATACATATGCACAGTGCAGACACGAAGCGTGCAAAGGCAAACGTGTGCAAAACTGCAAACAAAATACGTAACTGATGCTGATGGTGATGATTGTTATTATTATTAGTAGTATTATTATGTATTTGTGTTGTAGTAACGATTCCTCTACGCACAAAGCCGAGTTCACACACGAGCGGACAGAGTTACGTCGACCCACACACGTACGAGGACCCCACACGAGCCGTGTACGAGTTCACCAGAGAGATTGACGCGTCGTGCATCGTCATTGAAGCTGTCATTGGAGGAGGTAACTTTATTGATACCATCACCAGTATCATATCATCATCATCATCAGCAGCAGCAGCAGCAACAACAACAGTGGTGGATATAAGATGATAATGTTAAAACCAAGACAAAAATTAGATAATCAAGTCTTGCTCAAGGCTAAGTACTGTCAGCAGGTCATGCCTGCGCAACATTTTGTGAATCCGGGGGGATTATGTATACAGGGTGCTGCAGAAAAAAGTAGCCCCCTAAAGTTTTTTGGTGTTTTCTGAGCAACCGTTTAGCATTTTAATCTGAAAATTTACAGATTTATTTACTATATTGTTCTACGGTTAACTGCCAAATAAAATTTGATTTCATTGAAAAGTGACAAAGTTATAGATATTTTAACATGACCGTTTACCGATTTTTCAGCGTGAAAAAATGTTCAAGCTACAACACCAGTTCAACAACATCGTTAAAACAAGTCAAACAACACAATTAACTAATGATCAAATGCCAAAATTCCATTGTCACTGTGAATGTTCGAAGTGTCCACCGACAGCTCCAAGCTCCAACACAAGCCTTCAGTCGCTTAATTTGAGAAGTCTTTCACAATCTTGTCGATCGGTCCTTGTGGTAGGTT
>Ga0209367_1005706_pt1 | contig 17228 bp, 7 predicted proteins | sample WorMetLIZISLAND2_FD_187412 | JGI IMG/M metagenome (GOLD analysis project Ga0209367, IMG submission 187412) | Marine gutless worms symbiont microbial communities from Max Planck institute for Marine Microbiology, Germany - Olavius geniculatus... ... | reverse complement strand
ATCATATACATAGTGCGTAGTAGTCAGCTGGGCAACGCAACAGACGTTCGCGGCACTTATGCGTCGGTAGTTCCTTTATGCGCATTCGAACGTCGCCCGGTGATGCTCACCAATCTCCATCAGTCTTTCCGAGGTACTATCGACGTCGCTATAGATGTTGATAGTACCACTGTGTGTATGCTGCGTGCACCAATCAACTTAATCCACATGCACATAGCATCTGCATCTTCTGTCGCTGAGCGCCGTCGGCCGCCAGTACAAAGCAAAACATTCACACTTATTCATTTTTCCGCTCTTCGGATAATTCGGTACTCTTTATTTGATTTAATACATCAAATATTGATGTATAAATTAACTAATATTAAGGCCACATTAAACATCTATGTCATGATCGTTATAAAGTCGACATTAACTACATAGTCATGACTATTTTTACTCTTCGCGCGCTACGTTCCTAACTTAGCGAAGAGGAGTATATGAAATCAATGTAATATTGAGGACCGACTGACCAACGACTGACCTCTGTTCCTGGAAAAGCCTTCCTGGACGAACTTCAAATGGTATATACGGTGCTAGATAGACGTGAGGTCACAATGGACCACTCATAGAAAGTCACCCACCGCGAGTCGAATGGTCACGTGACGATGACGTCACGTGACCTTAAAAGGTCAAGGTCGTGACCCTATTATTTTTTAGGCGCTATATCTCCATAACGGTGCAAGATAGACGCATGCGTTTAGGTATAACAAAATAAATGGCAACTTGTGTCGTCGAGAAACAAAAAAAACATTTAAAAGAATACAGGAGAAAATAATGCCCGCGAGAAGTACATTAGATTGGTCACAGTCTAATAATATTTCTTGTAAAAACTTACTTTGCAGCAGTAGAAATTAGTTTTATTCTAACCTACTACTCGAAAATAATCTGATTTTTTAAAGTACACTGCGAAATCCGAGTAGAAACTAAGTTTTTAAAATGCAGCATTTTATGAATATGGTAGGCCCAACATAAGTGCTCCGTTCTACTTGAATCGCTGTCACTAAAGTTTTATATACAGGGTGCGGCAAAAAAGTAACTTTCTAAAGTTTTCGCTGTTTTCTCAGCAACCGTTTGGAATTTTAATTTTAAATTTTACAGTTTTATTTGATAATAACTTCTACACTTAACTACGAAGCAAAATGTGATTCTGATGAAAAACAACAAGTTATAGACTTTTTAACATGACCGTTTACCGATTTTTCAGCATTAAAAATGTTCAAGCTACTACACCAATGCAATAACATCGTTGAAACAACACAGTTAACTAATGATTAGATGCTAGAATTTCGTTGTTAATGTGAATGTTCGAAGTGTCCACCGCCAGCTTCAAGCTCCAAGACAAGCCTTCAGTCGCTTAATTTAAGAAGTCTTTCACAGCCTTGTCGATCGGTCTTTGTGGCAGGTTTCCGCAGATAACCTGAAGCGCTTCCTTGACTTCGGCCATGGTTTCGGCGTTGTTTTAAGTTTGAAGTGATCCTCCAACATTGCACCCCACACAGGATAGTCCATTAGGTTTACTTCGGCAAATTTGGAGGCCACAGGTCCTTTGTGATGAAATCTGGACAGTTGGCCCGCAGCCCGTCCAGTGCGCTCCACTTGTAACTCGTTGTGTCGTTTGGTGATTATGTTAGTCATTTCGATGGCGTACGATCGTGTCGTACAATTGATTTCTTGGCTGATTAAAACTGACATTTTCCGTTGATTGAATGTGATAGCATTCACGCTGTACTTCGTATCACCGGGGACGGAACGGCAGCAAACTGGCGCGAGTGTGGCTCAGAGGCATGACGGTTTTTTCGACATATCCGTCACGTCCAGACTGACAAGATTAGCCCAATCCTAGAAATTCAGTCTTCAGACGTGACCGGCACAAAACGGTTAAATTGTCGTTTGGAAGACAGACTTAAACTGTCAAGTGCAAATTTCTTCTCGTTTGCAGAGTTTTCTTCCCTTTTCATTGGGAAAACGCAACGCCGACGCACCAAGCAATGACAACCATTTCTCTGTGGAAAAGCAAAACCGAATGACAACCGAGAGTGAAGTGAAGTCAGATGTGACAACGTCACTCGTCGGCAGGTGCGTGCGCCTGGAAGGTTTAATTTCGAACACCGAGAACACATGCAGTCGGTCAGGCGCCGTTACGACGGTGTTGATTGATAGCTGTATCGAGCTTCGTTAGTCGTGCGTTGAATGCGCACTGCACACCCGGGCGCCGCCACTCAATCCATGAACCACGACGTCTCCGAACTTACATAAACGAAAAAGTTAAACTAAAAAAGGATTTCGAACGCCTGCACAAGCCTGATTATTGCGTATATGGTGCTTATTGCTTCCGCCGAAATGTCGGAGATTGTGTTTTGGTCTGTCATTCTTTGTCAGCTGGAATACTCGAAGATTTTTATGAATGGATTTTGACGTTTTGTGAAGAGGCCGCATATCACCAGTAATTTAGATGATAAAATTTTAATGGCGATCCAAATTCCTTCGAAGATTCTAAACTCTAAAATTTTTTACCGTTAGGAGATAGCAGCTGTATTGGTATTCGCTGGATGGCAGCACCATTTTCGACAGAGATTTTAGATTTCTTATCGCTTTCAGTGTTCTGTAAGTTCTGATTATATCTGTCGTGGAAGTCGAGTGGCGTAGCGGTAGCGCGCTGTGTTCGATCAACAACGTTATTCTAAGCTAGGCCCGGTAATAAGCAGCCTACATAGATGTGTGACTGTCGTAGGCAAAATCATCTCGGTATGGTATATTCGTGTAGCTATGTAAGCTAATTAGCTTAGTCTTTTAGTCTTTTCGCTCATCCGAACTAATCATGACCTCCTGAGAAAACATTTCTAAATTACCGATAAATTAGGGCCTACGTCGCCAACGGTTTAATCGATTTGTCACCAGTCGCGCCGCGTGATCATCTCTCTGCCACGCTGGGTGGGTACCATATCGTTCCAGTTCTTGGCACACCATAAGTCGCCAGCGTCGCAATCTGCAGCAGGCGAGAGAGAAACAATTCAAGCGTCGACCGACTGAAAACGGCTGCCAGGCAGTGGCGCTTAATTAAAGTAGTCGCCTGACGCAAAAATGTCAGCGGCTCAGCCGACGTCGTTTTTCAGCGTCGCCGACGTCGCCATGTAACGTCGCATGCAGCCGCCGGTGGCCGCCAGTGGCCAGACAAATAGTTTTACATCCGGCAGCCGAGACTTCAGCAGCCTTCAACAGCTTCATCTGTGGATTCGCAGCACGTTATTCAAAGTCATTTACAGGTCAGCCTTGCCAGCCGTGGTCCAATGCCGTCTCACGCGCCACTTAACGTTCGCAATAAACTTGCCGTTGGCGTATTCGTGGTTCGCAAGTACGATTCGTTGTACCGCAAATGCAGTTACGTCAATTCGCCACGGATCCGTTGTACGCCGTGCCGTACAACAATCTGTGCACAAATCCACAACATCTCGGCATGTGAAGATAAGCTTGCTGTAGGCCTACGACTTGTTTGTTGTCCAACAACTTAGTAACAATTCAAAGTAATAGAGTTTGGGATGCATGCTATTTATAGCCTGTACATTGTTTCTAAGTGTGACGCGAATTAACAAGTTATAAAAATTCCTCAAAATAAAACCTTAATAACTGCTTTTTGTTGACGTTTCGGCAACCGCCGATGCTTTCGTCGGAACGACTGTCCGACATGTGTCGCTAAGTTAGACAGAAAGTAGTCATAGATGTGCGGAAGTTGATAGGACCCCTCGTCTCGGTTCATCGACAGTGACGACAATTTAAAGCGATTTAAACATTACGATGTTATGTCTGTGCATTTTAATGTCACGACTATACGCTATAGTGTAGATACAAATATGTATGATTAATTAATATTATAATTATTGTTCGGCCATCCTAATAAGCCGCAATATAGATCATGTCCATCTGCTTGTGTGTCTGACCCGGGGCTCATAACTCAGAACCTAAACTGACGTGACTTCCTCTACTGGGACAGAAATAGCCGGTGGGCCCATTTTTGGTTCATGGTTAAGTTTATATTACAGTTACGCAGCTTTAGAAGGACAACCGCACAATATGTCGGCATTAGCCCGACATATTTTTATAAGTTTTTTTCTGTTTCGGCTACGTGCTCCCATACTAGTTTCTGACTAGTTGTAATTTCGGCATTCTGAGTATATAGAAAGCGCCAGAAATATAAACTTTTTCCCTTCATTTCCGTGTACCAAATGTCCACGTTCTGGCAGAGTATACGTCATGTTCATAGCCATATGTCATGTGGTGGACTCGCCACTTCATTCATTATGCATCTGTCACATAAACAGTCTCGTCTTCGAGAAACGCGGGCCTAATTTTTTTCCCAGCTAAGTACGAAGTTCAAGTGTCGTTTCCGTTACGTTACAAAGCTTCCAGAGACAGACACTAGTGGAAGAGTACGACCACAGACGAGGCAAAACCGTAATCGTTATATTTTCTAAGCTGTTATTTAAGAACAAAAGGGTCCGTCAATTTGTTGAGGTGTTCAGGTGCCGACTGTAAGCTAAGCATAACAGTTGTAAGCAGGCCCAGTTTAGAGAAAGAAAAAAGAGAGACAAAAAACAATTCGATAAGTACGCATGCAAAAAAGTAAATACGTGCGCTATATGAACTCACTTCTTCGGTTTTATGACATCGATGACCCGACTTTGACACATCAAACTGAACAAAATTGCATAACGGTTACTCCTGCTCTGATGAACTTTGCTTTTGCGCTGTTTTCAAGGTCTTACGAATATCGGGTTTTACGAAAAGATTTAAAGGATCAAAAAAGAAAAACCTCATGTCAAAATTTCTTTGGCACATGCATACGACGGAATTCATATATAGCTCGTTAGCAACCGCAAAGGGACGAAAAGGTGGATGACTGGGTTTGTCCAGGAAACCCTTGCGGTATAAGCAAACATTCTGTCTGAGATATGCACGCAACGATTGTCATTATGGACCAGAATGGCGCTTCATCGCCATATAGAAGCTAGCAGAAGACTGCAGTGCATTCAGATATTTTATATCGCTATCGTTCGCTTGATGTGCTTTCTTACCGCCTAATCTCCATTCTTATATACGCCAATGTACTCTGCAGTACTGTATCGTAATCCATTCATCCCATCGGTGTAATCACTTTTAAGTGCGTCTCTATCGTAAACGTATTTTATGACGCAAAGTTTATTGAAGAAAGTCATTCATGTACACTGTACAGTAGATAAGAATTGTTAAATCATTGCTGTTTCTATGTTTTTGTTCCACAAGTTATTATCGTATGCAGAAGTGGATTTTTGTCAACGTTGTCTAATAATAAAACTGGTTACGTTAATGCTTTGTCAAATTATTTAAACTTAAGCAAATGTGGAGCAAACCAGACGCAATAAAAAAACTAAACGCAGTTTTTTTACTGCACTTTGTTGCAAATAAAAGTTCTTGTGCTCGTGGAAGCTACAGGTAACGCACTTGTCACCGACAAGGTCGTGTTTTCATGTTGTGCCTGCGGATTTGCTAATATTGTTGTTGTTGTTAACTTGTTAGCGTTAATAATCTCTGCCGCCCACTTCAGTTCACAACCCAGGCGTCATTGCGGCAGTTGTCCACTTTCAAGTCTGTCGACGCCATCATAAGAGTGTTAGTCTCACCGGACGAAACTGTCAACCCGTCAGTGCGTCGGTGGCGACGTCGTCCGCACTGGCATACGTAGGCAGCGGAAGCTGCGCCGGATGCAGATGTAGCCAGTAGCCAGGTTTTCTCATCAGCTTAGAATTGCGCATGCTTATTTACCACGACGAAACGATTTTTGTAGCGACATAGGCGCGTTTTCTGCAGGTTCTCAGTGCCTACAAAAATGCACTCGTGGTTGGGGCTTTGCCCTGAACCGCGTTAGAGGACTCCCCAGTCCTTAGCTGGTGGGAAGGGGACTCGCTACCTAACAACCCTTCTCCGCTCTGTCTCGGCCTTCGGCCTCAAAGTGTAGCCTTTCGACTCTCAGCAGTGCATTCCCAAAAACAAGTTCTTGGTTACGCCAACGTTTGCGTGTCCATCTGCGTGCATCTGTCGCTGCGGCAAGAGAAATATTAAAACAAACACGCTTGAAGGCGCCACGAACGACGACCGACGGCGAGATTCGATTAGCTGTTTGTCGTCAGACCGAGATGCCGTCGCGTCTTTCCTCGAAGACTAGCGGCAGTAGTGGTGGGTGACAGACATCAAATGACAGCAAGCAGTCAGGCAGCACAGCAAGCAGGTGATGGATGACGCCTCCGCACGACAGCTCGCCCCCCCCCATACAAGCACTAGTCTACCCGTCTCTCTACTATCACCGACACAGATCGCAAACATATTTCTTCTTGGATGATGCCTTATATCAACCTACTGGTTTAACTAGGCCACATCCTGCCAGCGACGAGTGCCGACAAAATGCAATTCGGCCCGGATCCAAGTTCTATCATTCTGTAGCGCTATGCTGTAAATATTATAGGCTCAGTCCGGAAGCGTCATTCTGGCAGTGAAAGCAGCAATCAAGTAGACTTCGATATTGACGAAACTCCAAGTAATTTTTCGGATTTTCAAGATACCCTAGTTAGTTCAGCATTTACCTCGACCGAAACGGGATCATTTAATTAAACACGATGATTGCACGTCATTTAAAATTGTCGAGTTGAGTTTTGCGTGTAATAATAACAGTAAATCTATAGTTTAAAATTTACCTTAACGTGCTTGACACTCATGTCATTCTTCGTCATTTTTCTACACATTTAACATCGACATGTGCTTCGTATAAGTAATTACTTTTGTTGCTGCAATACAACACGATAAGTAAACGCGACACTCAATATTGCCCATGGCCAGAAATGTTTAATTACGTTTATACTGTTTCGTTAATCGACCAGTCGCAATTCACTGTTCTGCTACTAGCGACATTCGCCAAATTACAGCGTCAACCGGGATATAAAAGACAGGATAACGAGGTGTATATAACGTCGCAAATCATTTTCTTTCATTACTTCGGCACAACCTGCTGTAACTCTCCACTCGGCTGAATGTCGAATGTCTGTGTTTACTACACGTATAAGCGGCCGTCCTAATAGTTTTGCCGGCCCGTCCGCCCGCCCGTTCGTCTGTTACTTATGACTTCCTAACTCGAACACAAACGGGCAGAAAACAACCAAAATTACGTTTCTTAGAGTTAGAGTAATTAGTGTGCCATCAAGTTTCAGTTCAAAGGTCGAAGGTCAGGGGGACGGCCGCACAATATATCGGTCGTTTCTAGTTGACGACTACCAGTAGATTATTTGCGTAACCATATTTTAAGTAAACTTAATTTAATTTAATCTGATTTGAATCATTTATCAATTAAACGATTAGCATACGGCAATCTATACCATTTTTATCTACGGCATATTTACATATTTACTTATTTAAAGTGGACCCTCTGACTTATTTCAGCAGGCTCATACCAATTGGTCACTTTTGTGACTTTGTCTCATTTTTCGCCTTTATTATCATTTGCAATTGAAACTCAGCTGCTGCCAGTGTTTTGTCGTCGACGTTTTTGGCCTTGGCGTTATTGCTTCGACTTTCTTGTGCAACGGCTTCAGCCATAGCCTTGATATGTCATTTGCTTAAACGATTATTTATATTTTATACAAAGACTGTGGTCTTCCGTATAAAATAGAATGTATCACGTAGGCCCGACAGTAAAATTTGGTAATAATTATATTAGTATAAAATTATTTTAATGTGCATATTTTTATGATTTACATCTTAGTGTAAGCAAACAATACACATTTCCATAAAGTTTCAGACTTTATTCAAGCCTACTTCAATTCAACATATTTAACGTTAATTTTACTTCAAAAAGTGCTATCATGAAACATATAAACGATTTTGACTTCAACACTTATTGCTAAGTTTAACGTTTATTTTTGCTTATGTTTAAACTTTTCCAAAAAATTGAAAGATTTATAGAGGTACAAACTTTTTGACTGTGGTTACTTGAAAAATACAAGACCCGTGTTTATGCTTTGGATGTCAGCTGCTGTCCTATTCAGCCATTTTTCTTGCTCAGTAATAAGCTGCTTCAGATAATGCTGATTCGCATAGCATAGTATATGTCTCCATCTAGGACTATTTATCAGTTTGCGAGATCCACTGTTCTGCATTTATCTATATCTATCTGGTCGGCTTTAGGTTACGACATTTCCGTCTAAAACCACAAAAAAACGAGACGCGTTTTTATGTCTTGGAAGCAGAAATTTTATCAACATTTACTACAGGCCCCGGTGAGTTGCTGCTAGTTAAGAATATCTTAATATGCGCATAAGGTAAAAAAGACCTAAGTTCAGTTTTTGTTTTATTAAAACATCTCGGTCCAGAGTTTCAACAGTTATATCGTCCATCGGTTTACGATTTATTACGCGCGAAAGCAGCTACTGCTTTCAGCGCGTCTTAGCCATCGCAATTCTGTCTGTTTGTCTGTCTGTCTGTCCGTCACACGAGTGGATCAGTCAAAAACGGTGCAAGCTAGGATCACCAAATCTTCACTTTCGGCTGCCTGGAAGACTCTGGTTTTAGGAACCGTAAAACTTTTTCATAAATTCGAAGGGGGTCACCCCGAACGAGGGCGCTAAATGGGAGGGGTGGGCAAAATTTGCGATTTTTGGCCAATAAGTAGCTGTATCTCAGTAACGGTGCGAGATAGGACCTAGATTACTATTAATCACTAATAGAAAGTCGTACACTGGCTTTCGATTGGCTCCAAATTCAATAACCTTGAATGACCTTGAACGCCATAAAAGGGGGTTTTATGGATTTTTGGCGATTTATCGTTATGCGATCCGGATAGAGAATTTGGTATTTGTATATTAACTTAGCGTGAACACCCCAATTTTCAGCTAAACTACTGGACCGGAACTGCTATAGGCTTTCGCGCGTCTCGTGAGCATTAGCTCAAATTTCTTGTTTTGTAACTGGCAAGAGTTTACGCTTGAGTTGACTCATACAGCCAAGTGCCTCAAATGTACTGATATAATAATGTAATACTGCTGAAAAAGCAATATTTTGGACCGCGATAAATACAAATATATCCACAAACAGAATGAGACACTAACGGACCACCGGAAATAGCAACGTGACGGTTGAAGCGGTAATGGTCATAAACTGCCATGGTCATAAACGTTAGATTTGCTGATTGGAGATCTGTCACATTTCAGAGACATATTGTGGACATGGTCAGCTGTCGGTAGAACCCAGTTGTTGCAATCTTCTACACGTGGACACTTTTAGACCATCAGAATTTTGATTATCTCTATCATACTTGTTGCATTTATGGTCTGGACGTTGCCATTTTCCGTTGTCTTTCGCTGTGAAATCGTTTGTGGTTTACGGTTAAATAATAAATTTGTTTTATAGTGAAAACGTATGAGGGCAATTACCCCTGAAGCGCAACAAATGTGCGTAAAATGGAAAAACATTTGCCGACGCTACAACTAGCATTACTTTTGTTACAACTTCTAGTTATTTGTTATTTGCAGGAGCAGCGTAAAAACACAAACGCCACTATGTCTTTTCATCTAGCTTTTTAAACTAACTGCTTCTCGACTGTTTTTCAGGTACACTCGTAGACGCAACTCACGTTCAGTTTTTGCTGTCTTATCTACTCAATATGTTATCCGTAAGCTATCATTTTCTGTCATATTTCTTCACAAAGCTGGCTTTGATGATTTTGCGTCAGAGTGGATAATTTAGGCTTACGATACGAAATGCATCTCTGTATTTATTTTTTTCATATAAATTCACAGTTGGTCAAAGTAAAACTTCACACAAGTTTCCTCGATATCACATAGTACACTTTAGCTGTCACACTTGCTCTGAGCAACTGCAAAACATAAAACATAAAGTGGGTCTAAATTATAAAAAATAGATAAGTAAATAAACTTTACATAAAATGCTAGAGTGGCGGAGAAATGACGGTTGCGGAAGGATAGCAGATTCAGCATGCGGAGTGAGTAGATGTATAGGACGGGACGAACGTACACGGTTGACTGACGTCGACCGGTGGGTGCCGTGATCAGGACTCCACCAGGCGATGAAATGAACTTGACTGCAGTGCACGGAAGCCGATCATCGCATTTCACTGATGCTGCTGGTCCGTGCATACGCTATCAACTCTCCGCTCCACTGCACGATCTGGATCTAGCTAGGCATTCGTATACCGTAAATAGCATCCTGATTGGCCTCCCCACCTACTATAAACCCCGTACGACAAAACCCCCTCCGCCAGCAAAACGTGTGTTTTAGTAACAGGGGGCTGTCTTAAGGGAGTTGTGTCGAGGGAGGTTTTAGTTTGTAACCCACTTTGAACAGGCCCTCCCGCTCCCGTATACACTGTTGCGATTTTATCAAGACTGTCCACATTAGCATCTTTGTCTCAGTTGTTGTTTTTGTCTGTGCTGTTTTTACGGATATTGTGGCCCAAAAACACATGATAGGTCTATTTTATTGAAGCAAAAACTGCCGGTAATCAGCGGTAAGACCTATTTCGCGTTATACTCGTCTGAAAAGTCCGGTTGCTGTATGTTATTTCTGTACGAAAAGCTTAATGATCATCCCTCACACGAAAGATGACAAACGATCAATGTTCAGAGTGTTGTATCCAATGTAGCGTGCAAAAATCCGTTTGTTCACCATCGACGCAGCTTACATGAATGACAAAGTATCAAAGAAAATCAAGTTTATTCAAAACACGGCATCATAAGTGATGGATTAAAACAAGTTTTAAAGAGAGTTTTGCATCAAATCAGTAAAAACTGAATTAATAGATATTATTCCACCAATATTCACACTCGTTATGCTGTCTATCGTTAGCACTGTGTCTCCATATTCGTAGGTATAGCGGGTTGATAAGTCCACGGGTGCACGTTCGACACAATAAAACAACATAGGCTATCATCGCAGTTCCCCCGTGTCGTCGCAAGACGTTTTCTCTAAGAAAGAATCCGGGTCAACATTCTCAGCAGTAATCGCAGGTACAAAACTACAAATTTACGTGACCGCTGTAACACTTTGCTAGCATCTCACACCGCCACAACGTCAGAACGCGCAGTCGCTGAATCAAGCGACGTAAAAACAGAACGTGCATGATGTACCCAACACCCATATGACACATAAACCACAGCGTCCGGGCGGACTCTAGTATATGCGCCGCCTATATCGGTCCATATCATCGCAGTCGCTGCAGCTTGTCGTTTACTTGCGGCCTTCTGCGCTTAATCCTAGTCCTACAGCTGTTGACCGCACAGTTAATGTGCTCGACGATCTTTGCTGCAGCAGCAGCAGCTGTAAATATCACCGTACGTCGAAATGAGAAAGAAACATATTAAACCTCAGCGATCTGCTATCTCAAACTGATGCAGAAAATGGCGCTGCCATCTGGCAAACACAAACGTATGCGACCCAACTTCTGTATATACGTTGCGGGTGATCATTGGATCTGCGCTATTATGAGATCGCGCTGAGGCGCCGGTTGATCATACGTTCTCGTAACGATCAATTGATAGCGCTGCATGCGCGATCAACGGGTCTAGGGTTAGTGTTGCATAATAACCCTAATACTCCGTTTACACGAGGAAGCATACATGAAGCACACGTATTCAACATACACTGTTATCAAGCCAGCTCTAAAAGTGCACGACGTGTGCTCTAATTAAGTTTGGTTCAAGTTTGCTCCAAGTTTCTAAGGTTGCTCGAAGTGTGCTTCATATGTGCTTCGTGTCTGCTTCATGTATGCATCCTCGTGTAAACGGGATATAACCGTAATCGTGGCACGTATATATATAATCCTGATCATAACAATCAGACAGCACGTGAAAATTGTGAACACTTGCGAAAAATATACACAGTACGAACTTGCGGGAAATAATCACAAATTACACGATCACCAAAATTAATTTTTTTTTCTATGGGAATTTTCTTCTATTTTTTTTCTTTGTCATGTGGTGGACATTTTTGCCACTAGACGATCCTTCCTATGTACCAGCGTTAAGAAAAGTCTATATAATAAGCATTGATCAATATTGAGCAACGACTTCATATCCGTCTAAGACTAGGTTCCAAGACGGATTTGGCGGTTCCGATGAGAGGGCGTTCCACATTTTGGCGAGCGGGCCTTTCCCATGCTAACATCCTAACTCCTAGCTAAAGCCTATGACTTATCATCAGCGGCGTCAACAGCAGCGACTGCGACTGTACTGCGGTCTAGAAGTGTTCTGAATTTACATCACGCTAATCACAGAGAATCACTGTCGGCGACTTCACGGCCAATAGTGACTGTGTCACGTTTCAAACTACGGCGACGCGGCATAAGTCAATATCACGGAAGCAACGGCGTCGTAGGTTAAAACAGTAGGCTTAACAGAACGTTGCAGTTTTCAGACTATCACTGCAAATTTACGAAGGAGATTGTTTGTGCGTACTCGGAAGTTTTATTTTGCCCCTAAATTTTCCCCACAATAGCTTTTAGCGCCAAATGCATAAAATTTTCCGACAAAAAATTTTCGACAATTATTTTCCGACAGCCCAAAATTTAAAAGAAGGACAATGGCCATGAGTTCTCTGATTGCTTTTAGTTTATACATTGACACAGGATATTCATCCGGCAGCTGTATGTACACAGTGTTTCATAAAAAGACACCTTTTTTTCTTTCATAATTCAGTCAAATGATGATCAATTTATATGAAATTTTTACTAGATATAGCTAATAGCTAAAGAAATACTAGTTCGACATATTTTGACAAAAGATGGTTAATAGTTAAATATTCTTTGCTAGTCGTGACGTAATGCTGACGTCATAGTGTGCTGCGAGTACAAACTGGCTTGTTGCAACCGATGCTGACGGACTTGCTGAATAGCTGCCCTGCGTTGATGGCGAACTTTATCTGGTTTATTAATGACAAACTGTTGAAGTTTTAACATTGTAGCCACAAAAATGCCCAAAACGATCACTCTCACACACTTGTGGGGATAGATTAACTTTTACAGCTTTCAGCAAGACAGCGCACCAGCACACTCCGCTTACGAGATAGATGAGTTTTTGGATTGCGAGACACCTGATTTTATGCCTCCATGTTGCTAAGTGCTGACACGATAAACATTTTTCATCAGTAAACCAGATAAAGTTCACCATCGAAGCAGGGTAGCTACTGACAGAACCAGTTGAGACAAGCCAGTTTGTACTCACGACACATTATGACGTCAGCATTACATTACGACTAGCAAAGAACATTTAACTAACGGCCACATTTTGCTGAAATAATTTGAATTACTATTTCTTCAGCTACATGCAGTAAAAATTTCATGCAAAATGATCACCATTCGACTGAGTTATAAAAGAAACAAAAAGGGTGCCTTTTATGAAACACTGTCTATAGTCGCTAGTCTTTTTTCTTCAGTATTTTCTGGTTTTCCGCTCCCATCTCTTTTACTACTTGGCTGTGTATTTTGATTCACCGAATCTCAGTAGTCAGCTGTATGAATAGCGGCTATTTATCCGGGCCCCGCCTTGGCCGCCTTTAGCCGGTAACACGTAGGTACCGGATAAGGGGTGTTCCTGCGGCTGTCCGACAGACATGGCGGCACCGGAGCAACTGACGACCTCAGCCGTAGCATGACGGATCGAATTTTAAAAAAATTATTCCTCCGAATAAATAGCCGTTTCTCTCCGGGCTAGCTATTAATTTGGCTGCCGGATTAATAGGCTGCCGGATGAATAGTTGGCGCGTTATACATACGATACGATGCGAATTTGCGAATCAATTTCAAAAACTCAGAGACATGCTACCAGTTTACTCTAGCGCATATAATTAAAAACGACTTTGAACGAATCGGAAATAGAGCAGTCAAGAACGAGTGTACAGACTACTGAAATTCATTGAATCAAAACACGCAGTCAAGTAATAAAAAGATGGAAACCGCAAACCAGAAAATACTAAAGAAAGAAGACTAATCAACTAATAATAACCAAGAAAAAAATGAGTAAAAAGAATACCGATACTGTAATCAACAAAGTCAGTTAATCAGCGATGCATCTACATGCACATGTACTCAATGACATATCGCATTGTTGCTATTTCGCTTACGCTTAGTTTACAAAAAGTTTCTAATTATTAATCACGCATGCGCTGCGAAGCACATAACTTTCGAACCAATAAAAGACTTAATGAATCGTCAAATTAATTTGCCTAAAATGCAAGGCGCGTTTATTTTTTGTAAATGGAAAAGAAAAACAGTGGATCAGTCCACGAGCACTTACGAAGAACATCGCTTTTTTATTCGTTTCCGCGATCTGCTCAAAGATGGTTTGAGGTCTACACTCGCCATTGGTATGCCAGCAATCATCAAGCTCGGGATCAGAGACTGTCTGTCTCGATTGTGTTGTATATATCCGCCGTTGCCAGTGCTCAGGCATCTCGGACTTCGTCGAGAGAAGACCAAAAATAGCCAAAAAACATGATTGCGTTAAAGTTTAATGGGACGCAATGGGAAACTAGTCGTTTTGCTCGCTGCCGCCTTTTGCCGCCTTTTGGGAAAAAGCGTCTCCTCGCCTCACGCAAAGCAAGAACAAATGTCGGTGTCAAGTGCCAACATAATATGCGGCCATCCGTGTTAAGCGTCCAACGTTTACAGTCACTAATCAAAATCCCGGCATTAAATTACTACGGTATTTTTCTTGCTGCGGCTATCGCGGATGCTACACACGGACTACGAGCGGTCGCAGCCCCGATTACGCTAGATAAGCATTATTTTCGTGAGGTTTTTGACGTCCAGTGATCTTGACTTTTGATTTTTTAAAATGAGCTTTAGCACACTGATTACGCCTGTCTTGAAAAACGTTTACACCAATTTCGGTTTATTTGTTTTACGTACGTTTTCACGTTAGAAGTCCATATGAGACAGACGGACAAGAGGACGACCTCGTGCATTATAACGACGCAGTGAAACTCTGAGCACAAAAACGTTCGTTATCAATGGTTTAGAATCTCAAAAAGATTAACAAATCAACTAATGGTGTATACAAAGTTTGTTGAACCATTGCAAAAACGTCTCCTTTGCACACTTCTGTTCCTAGATAATTGTATTGTACACGTATTATTATTGTGTGAACGGTTTAGCATCCGGGCAGCGCTACCACGTGCGGCTGCTATTATGAAGCGCATGCTTTTCAAATGACGAAGCAGCGACTCAAAGCCTACTTGTGTTATGAGATACAATTGTGTCTGATTAACGTTTAAAAATTTAAATAAAAGAAAAATAAAATTTATAAAAATTGCGACCAGAATTTTTCTTTATAACCAATAAACGTCAGTGCAAGTTTTAGCAGTAAGCTGAACATCTTTTATGCTCGGACATTAATTTTTAGACTTTAAATAAAAATTTAAAACAATAATGAAATAATGTCTAAAACTCTGAAAACAAGTTTTTCTTTACAAATTTTACAAAGATGATGATGATGATGATAATGATGAAGGACGAATTAACTTTAGCGTGGCGTTATGTCCTAAGACGACAAGGACACAAGATGTAAAATTTTTAAAAATACCATACAAAGTTTTCACTGCTGGTCTACCAGATCTACCTGGAAGCAAATTCGACCTCTCAAGCATTAAGATGAGCAAAACCAATAACTCGGCCATCATCCCATAACTGCAATGCGATGGTCGCTGCAACCGATCGCTGCAATGGTTGCGGAAACGAAAAAAATTTTTTAAAAACTGTCGGGTGACGAACAGTCAGTCCACCGCACAAAACCGAACAGAGAAAACTAACAAAAAAACTTATTAAAATTGGATAAAAAAGAAACCTGATAAACATTTGTAAAAACAAATAAATTACGTATCTTATCTTGGCAAGCTGCCTCGATGGATGTCGTTTTGCATCGGATTTTTACAACGTCGCCAGGCAAAAGTCACCAGGCCACTGAAAATTAAAAAAAAATGTGCTGTGCCTACGAAATGTCTCGATTGTCCCTCTGACTTAGGCGCAAAATGTATAGACTCTCGCAGAAAGCTACACGGGGCGTGTCTTATATCACTCTGGGGGGCAGTATGTGCTTAACTTGTGTAAGCTTGGTTTCAGTAAATCAGTAATGTATGCTGTGGCGGTTGCTACTCGCTCGACTCTGTTGGACCGTTCCACTGATTGATGCCTCGCTGGGCTCTCCATGGTCGTACTCAATGTATTCGTGTCCACAGTCGGCTATCTTCGTATTCCGACTCAGTCTAGCGATATCAATGCATACATTGCTCACACAGAAGGCACATCCAGGGGGATTACAAGTTAATGGAAACTGCAGTCTGCATAATACTCCTAACGGGAATGCATCCACGTCGAGCACATACGCCTATTGTTTAATAACTCGCAGATCCTATAATGTCTATACACCTTGTCTCAAAAAATGCCATTTTTATTTCTTAAATAACTGCCAGAAACACCGGCCGATTTTAATAATTTTGGCACGCATTATCGTGATCAAACTTGACGTAAACGACTAATTCACTTTAATACTGTTGCTAGACAAATAATGTAGAAGTTTTAGGTCCTAATATGGGCAAATTCTTATCATTTTACCATCAAACATGTCTGTCTGCCCGTGGCTCAGTGGGCCGGTCTGCTTGAACACCGCAGATCACCACAGATCAGCTTAGATGGCAGAGTTGGTTAGAGTCAGGGTTATGGATAGGGTTAGAGTTAGGAGTAGTGAGTGTCATCTCAGCTGATTTGTGGTGATTTGTGGTGTTTAGGCAGACCCCAATGGGCTGCGTCGTTTTGCACTGTAAGAGTAATCGATCTCTCAGCTATAGCACTCGGCTCAGCACATCACAGGTGTTGCAGTGCATCTTATATTAACAGACGCCCCGAGCAAAGATTCTACACTGTGTTTCAAAAAAACGGGCACCCTTTTTATTTCTTTCATAATTCACTCAAATGATGATCAATTTACACGAAATTTTTACCAGATGTAGCTGAAAAAATGCTAATTCAAAATATATGGACAAAATATGGCTGTTAGTTAAATATTCTTTGCTAGTTGTAATGTAATGCTGACGTCATAGCGTGGCGCGAGTACAAACTGGTTTGTCACAACCGGTGCTGTAAGTTGCTGAATAGCTGCCCTGCA
>Ga0209367_1005705_pt1 | contig 17230 bp, 13 predicted proteins | sample WorMetLIZISLAND2_FD_187412 | JGI IMG/M metagenome (GOLD analysis project Ga0209367, IMG submission 187412) | Marine gutless worms symbiont microbial communities from Max Planck institute for Marine Microbiology, Germany - Olavius geniculatus... ... | reverse complement strand
ACATATAACATAATATATGCAGATATGCCCACTATAAATCCTCTGCTATAATCACAGTCCAAAGATAAGTATGACAAGTTAAGATCCAATAGCCGTTTTAACAACGAATTATTAGAATTTTATGTCACGCTAAACTGACACGATGTGGTAACGACAGAACTGGTAACATCAAATTCAAGTTCCACTATCACTAACGAGAATTGCAAAATGCAGCGCTGCCAAAATACAATTGACTGCAACAATAATATGACATAAATGACAGAAGTTTCACGGCCATACACAGCGCAGTTTACCGTTTTCTGACCCATAATCTGTACAGAAATCATCTTGCAGCAAACCCAAGCGACCAACCTTTGTCCTCTGCTGAACACTGTTCATCTGGAGCCTCATTGTCATCATCAACTGCTGTTATTGCTGGTTCCGCTTCGGCTGCTGAATCCGAGGAACGAGGCTCTTCAGGCACCTCGACCAAACGATCAGAGCGAACATCAGCAAGCTACTCGAATAAAGACATGCAAAGTACAACAACAACAACAACAACAGCAAAGATGATGTATAAAATGCATTTAAGAATTTATCAAAATACTACGTTTATTTTATTGTTTTTGTTGATGTCTTCTTCGAAATGACTGTCTATCATAGCAACACCTGGCAGACAGTCATTCTGAAGAAAGCAGCAGTGGTTGCCGAAATGTTAACAAAAACATTAAAGTAAATGGTGTATTTTGATACTTTAAGTCACTATAATGCACAAAAAGTTTGTTGATTAGTAAGTAAGTAAGTAAGTAAGTATGTGCATATTTAAAGTGCACAATGTCAGCCAGTGGCAGAATCTGAGGCACTTGCCTGAGCCGCTAGGGGGAGCAGTAGGCCTGCTGGAAGCAGTGAGTTTTAAGGAGGCGACGGAAAGTGTCTGCAGAGGTAGAACTACGGACGCTAGAGGGTAGTGAGTTCCAAACTGTGGGGGCTGCAATGCTAAAACCGCGGGAGGCAAAGGTTGTGCGGACACGTGGAACCGACAAAAGATTGGTATTGACAGAACGCAGGGAACGTGTGGGAGTGTGATAATTGAGCAGAGAACGTAGATAAGCAGGTTGAGAGGAGTTGAGAATGTTGTATGTCAATGTGGCAAGTTTGAATTCAATGCGTTGATCAATTGGGAGCCAATGCAGATCCTGCAGAATATCAGATGAGCGAGTACCACGACGGAGAGCGTGACTGGCAACAACTCTGGCAAGTGTATTTTGGACGCACTGAAGACGGTTGATATTTTTCTGAGTGGTGCTGAAAAGAAGAGAATTAGCGTGGTCTAGTCTGTTTGTCTGTCATACCCCTCTGGCACCTTCTGTGTTGCACAGCCACTGACCCCAACCACGGCATTTGAATCCTTGGGCCTTAGATATGTGTGCCCCACGTTCCCCCCACAGGCAGCCTAAGGGGGAGCTGAGTTGCCAAGTAATGGAGTGAACCGAAGAACAACGACAGATGTGCAAAAACTACTGAAAATCATCACACAATGAGAGACTTCAGATTGCTTAATAAATGCATCCATCTTTCTATTTCCTCATCACAGAGTCAGTGCTGATACAGATGGAGAAAGAAAACAAAAACACAGAATACAGACTAATCATAAAAATGCTCAAAAAGTTATAATGCAACGATGTCAGAATGCAATAAACACAATTGGGTACTGACCGGACTGGCTGTATCAGCGGCTGCAACGTCTTCTGTTGATCCGGCGACCGGCGACTCAAGTGAAGTGACACTCTGACGACGCCATAGGTCCAACGCACCCTTAGCCCCACTCGTGATACCAGCATTGATCAGCTGCCATACACAAACACATCTGATGAGATGATGAAAACACTCAGAATTGCAGCACCAACTGCAAACATCATCATCATCATCATTTCTGGCAAGCACCACTAAGAGTGCGTAGCGCCGAACGTAGACATCAATCTCCAGAGTGGACGGTTCTGAGCCAAGTCAACTGCGTCGTCCTTATATATGCCAAGATATTATTTTGTCAGCTAGTAAAACATAAATCAGCCATTAAAAAATGTAAAGCAATATCAACATCACTTACAAATCGACAAATGACTACAGATGCTTAATGGTAACTTTCAAAATCTTTATGAACATCAAGAGCCAAAATGGAAGTAACTCAATACTATCATTATTACATGGCTGAGTTTGTTAGCATCTAATGTTATTGTAACTATGTTACATTGGGTCTGCCTAAACACCACAAATCACCACAGATTATCTGAGATGGCAGATATTGTTCAAGTCTGTAAACTTCCCATCGATGTATGGCACCACATATCACCCAGATCTTAACCCTAACCCCAACTCTAATTCCAACCATAACACTACCTTTAATCCTACCCCTAACCCTAACCCTAACCTTGTGATGCGATATATCGATCTGAAATTCAAAAACTAAAGCAACATTTGCCATTTCAGTTGATCTGTAATGATCTGTACTGATCTGTAGTCATCTGTGGTGATCTGCGATGTTTAGTCAGACCACGTTATATCTGAATAAATTCTGCAACTATCTAGAAAATAAACTCTTCTCATGTATGATTGCTGTTTAAGTAAATAAAGTGAAGCTGTAACATGAACAGTATCTGATCAGCATGTGTGCATGCAAACATGATGGGATATGGCGTCGTTACATATTCTAACACATCTAAAATACAGAATAAAATCTTGCAAACGACAGCCTTTTAAAACATGATAATTTAATGATAATTAAGCAAAACAAAGACAATGATCGGTAAATGCTTAAATGGTTCATGAACAGAATGTTGTTATTCTAACCTCAAGAGGCCCAGGTTTCTTCTGTTCTTCTTCTAGCTGTATATCATCAGGCAGCTCATCAGAAGCTTCGGTCTGAACTTCAAGCTCATCGTCACTGATGTCATCAAACATGTAGTAGTCGCCAGAACGGATTACTACAACACAGCACAACAACTACAACACACTAGTTCAGCACTATGATCTACTCGAATTGATCTGCACACCATGACAGTCTCACAAGGAACATAAACAAAGATACAGACACTACAACTGTTTCCATCTGACACACCACTTGCTGATCTGTGGAGATTTCAAGCAGACACTAGGGGTATCATTGCTGACTATGCATTAATGACGGGATCCAACTGCTAGAGAACTAAAAGAGAGAGAACACTGCCAGATGGACGGCAGTTTGGCATCAGGTGCTAAGTACTATGACCACATAATGTCAGTGCTACAAGAGTTGCTTTGGCCTCTGATTCAGTGTTGAGTGGACTTCAAGGTGGCCACCGTGGTCTACTTGTCACTGTCCAGCACGGCTCCAGCTGACGACTTGGCCGCCGACTGTCAGCTGGTCTCCGACGAAGATCGTTGTCAGCTGCGTTCTGCCAACTCAAGGATGTGTCATCACACAGACTTACAGCAGCTATGGAGACAGATATTTTGCTGCTGTAGGTCCGAGACTGTGGAAAACCTTCCAGCTCATCGGAGACAAACTGACATTGGCTTTGAACAGTTTAAGCGACTGCTAAAGACATTTCTGGTTGTAAATGCAGGACAATGTGGCTAACTGTTAAACTGCAGCTCTTATGCCACTTTACTTACTTACTTAGATGCAGATGGAAAGTCAAAAGCAGCAGCGACAGGACCAACCGATGTAGTGGTCTGTTGATTCGACAACTTTGCCCAGGCGCTGCTGACGAAGCTTAATACGTTCCAATTTCTTCTTGATCTTGTTGACAACGTAAGCTTCATGTGCATTGCGCTGCTGTACTCTCATTACCAGTGCCTCATTGATGATCTTTGTACCTCTGCACAGCAACAGCTTGCATTATCAACTCTACAACCTCACAACTTTCTCTCTCTTTCGACAACAACTTGGGTGGGTGGCTTGGTCGCATAATGGTTCAGACGTTGGCCTTGCGATAAAAAAATGCGAGTTCAACTTTCAGTCTGATATCCATCATCCATCTACCTGGATGAATGACTGTTTGTAAACATCTCAGTATGTAACCAACATCACGCTTAACTAATGGTGATGTCACACTGGCCAGTTTCTGGCGCCTGTTTCTCGTAGCAGTCGACTGGCACCGGAAACTGGTCAGTGTGCCATACTCTTCTGGTACCAGATTTTTCTGGTGCCAGAAACCGGCGCCAGATTGAACATGTTGAATTTCTTCCCATCACTTTCGTTTAAGTTGCTTTTCTTTTGGATTTTTTGAACAACATGAGTACTAAAACAGCAGCTATAACGTCATCATTCTCAAAATTCTCAAAATCGGAATTCATTTTTGTTTTGTTTCTGCCAGTATCATTTGTTGGCAAAGTGTGTCATGGTTTCTGGCACCAGATGACTGGCGCCTGTTTCCGGCGCCAGAAAATGGTCAATGTGTCATCAACTTAAGTCTTCCATCCCTCCGAGATAGGTAACGGGGTGTTTACACGATCCAGCAAACGTGGAGCAAACTTCCAGCATATGTATTCACAATACACGTGCTAATGCTCGACGTTTGCTGGATCATGTAAACACCCTATAAATCAAGTATCGGCCTGTATGGATAAATTCAAGGCGCAGTGCATTCACCTGTGTTGGATGGCAGGAGATCCCATATGGCAGGTAATGCTCCATAGCTCTGAGATGGGTTATCACTAACAGCTACAGACAACCTTTAACCTCTCAGCCTTTAACATACTCGAAAGCATGAAGTGTACTAAAAGCAAAGCAACACTTAGATCCACGCATATGCGGGCAAACAAACATGTTTCATCGCAATATTTATGAACATAAACAAAATTTTTTATAATATTCGAAGAAGCAAAATTAAACCAAAAAAAACTAGAAAACAAGCCCGTTAAATAAACAAGTGCCAGCAGCAGCAGCAGCAGCACATTAGACATTAATCCGTATAATACAATACATACCGTGCAGCCAGCTCACTGTTGATCTCCAGGTCTGTTCTGACATGCTGAAAGTACCAGGTTTTGTAGACGCGTGACATGATGAGAAGAAACGTGAAGCTGACAGCATCCCATGTCAGACCAGCATCATCCTTGTCCAGTTTACAGTAGTCACCATCGTAGTAATCTAAACAAAAATCACCTACAATAGTCACCTGTCGAACCCACAGTGAGCTACAAACACAGCACTGTTATACGGGCAGTAGGGCAGACTCCTTAAATATACAGGGTGGACCAAAAAAACCGGACCTGTCTGAGCATTGATAACTCAGCGATGGTTACCCATAAAAAGGCATGCGATATGTCAAAAGTTTTAGAATGTTGTAAGCAAAAAGGGCCGAACTTGCATAGCAAATTATTTAAATATTCTTTGCGTAATTTGCCTAAATCTTCATTACCCCTGAAATTAGGCATTTGGCTGCACTCCCTTGTGCCAGAGTTCATTGAACTCAAAAACTCACTGCCAAAAAGTCCAGATTTAAATTCTGTGAATTATTCAGTATGGGGGCATTGCAACAGATAGCATGGTCACAAAATTTCAGTAACTGATTAGCTAAAACGTGTGCTAATCAAATGCTGGGCTCAGCTGATCCTGAACACATTGACTCCAGTGATCGATCAGCTGCCTAAAAAGACTGATGACGGCTATAAGTGCAAAAGCTGGGCAACTGCCTATGTTGAATTTCATCTAAACTCAACGTATGTGTTAATGATTGTTGATATTTCACTGTATGCTGAATGAAAATCAACTTAAATTCATGTGTTACTGCCAATTTAGCATGATTTTAGGGGTGCAACAGATTTGTGTGAATCAGGCAAAAAATATTTAAATGCTGAGACATGCAAGTTGAACACTTCTTCTGTACACAATTTTGAAACTTTTGGCATATTACGCGCCTTTCCATCAATAAACATCGCTAAGTTATAAAAGGTCAAATGTCCATGTTAAATCCATGTGTTACAGTCAAATTTGGCAGAATTTCGGGTGTGACGAATATTTATGCAAATAAGGCAAAGAATATTTAAATGCTTCACTATGCAAATTTGTTATTGATTCTGTACAGTATTCTGAAACTTTTGACGTATCACACGTCTTTCTAACACTAACTATCGCTGAGTCATCAACGCTCAAACAGGTCCGGTTTATTGGCCCACCCTGTACTATCCAGTGATTAGACCAGTACCAAATTCCAAATTATATTGCTTCGGTTACAGAGGCACTTGTATATAAACAACTTGTCAGGGTTGTTACCTGATCATGGAACGGCCAGGAGTCAAACCCGTGACCTTGTGATCATTAGACCGACAGGCTGACTGTTAGCCTACCAAGGCACATAGTAAACTATGTAAACTACATCAGTACTTACTCAACTCTGACATAAATTAAGTTTTGTATAAAAGTCAATACCAATACAATACACTCCTCTCATTACTAAACATCCTCCAATTGCTTGTCATCCAAACTCTAGCATAAGAATATGGATATTTTTAACATCACTCATCTTTAAGCGTATATGTTTCTTTGACTGATTAACATCTTTTGGAGCTGTTAAAATGTTGCACTCCACGACCTTATTACCATTGAGACATTACCATTGAGTGCAATTCTCAACCATCACAAACTTATCATTACAAAGTAAAATAATGGCAAATAGTGTGTAAAACACAGAAAACCATTCTAACATTTATACACCAGCACTGAAGTGTTGCTGGTATGACATCCAACATCGAAGAAATGAACAGCAGCATCGCAGTAAGTGAGTAAGTAAATAGAATATTAAAAGTGCACAATGTCAGCCAGTGGCCAAATCTGAGGCACTTGGCTGAGCCGCTAGGCGGGACTGTAGGCCTGATGAAAGCAGTGAGTTTTAAAAGAGACGACGGAAAATGTATGCAGAAGTAATACCTGGCGGTATGAGGTAGCTGTTGGCCTGGATACAGGTTGTACTGAACAGTTGTCGAAGAACACAATATGTACTCTCCCAGAAGACACAGCCAACCAACTGCAATGACAGATAGCGGCTGCTCACTCAGTCAGTCAGCGGCCAGAATGAATTAGCCAAATAAACAGAAATTACAAATGCAAGAGCCATATGAGTGAGTGAGTAAGTGAGTAGGGGTTCACATCCCGCCTGAGGCAGTATAGGTCATTTCGTGGATGGCCTTTCCAGGCAATGCACATACACATAATAATGGAGAAAAGAGTTTAACTTTTACCAAAATTTTAACCTTTATGAAACACAAAACCTAAAAACGACCTAAACCTAAAATTGTAAGAACTACCAATTCTCAGTGGGCATATTTAACAGCAATAGCAGTTCTAATAATCTTCCCTTTTATCCTTCAGTCAGTCATCAATATCAGAATGCTGTCTATTAGAGGACTGGGAGTGCAATAGCCATCTGTTACCTAAGAACATAAATACGCATCAATGCAGTCAAAAACCTGTGTCAAGCCAGACACTGCATGCACTGCTAAATTATCAGAGAAACCTGGAAACTGAATCCAGGCGGTTGCCAGGAACCATTCATGGACACACATCAACAGGGTCACATCTTCATTATTCATAAGTCAAGCACAGTGAACATCAAACAAATTACCTCTGAAGCATTACCAACGAACAATACATAACATAATGACATTATTTCCACTTATAATCTGCTGAGCAAAACAAATTAACAAATAAACTAGAAAGCAGTCAGAGCCCGCACACCTCTGCCAAGGCAATGTTGTTCGCTAGGTGGCAGCATCATCTTTGGTTTTGCATTGAAAGCAATGGTAACGAAAATTTCAAAGTGATCCAGAATCCAGGATTCCTTCCGGATCACCCCCAAAATTGAATCATTGGTAGTTTGTGCAATTCTGGACATACCCTCAAAATTTCAGAAAGACCCGTCCATAACTTTTTGAGTTATCTTGCTAACACACAGACAGACAAACAGACAGACAAACAAAGTCTGGCTAAAAAATTACCTCCTTGGCGGAGGTAATTACCTGCAGACAGCATTTCATCATCAGTACCAGATAGCTGTACATCAGGAGTATCGACCATCTGCAACAAACAGTCTTGGGATAAAGCATCTACACCATGGGCCCTAAAAAACGCGGCACTTTACTTTTGTCCATATCTTGATCAATTATTGACGGATTTAAAAAAAATTTTCACTGGCACACTCTGCGGACAATTTGCAATGACGTGATTATTAGATGTCCCACCACACCATAAACGTGTCTTTACACTACTTTGTGAAACATAAATGTAAGAAACCTAACAATAATAACAAACATTTAAGTAAATGAAAAAAACACTTCATACCAACATTGCAGTGAATGATCCATATGACACTAAACTGTGTTAGACCCACAAAGTCAAGTGTCATACGGATCATTCACCGTAATGTTGATCTGGTGTTTTTTTTCAATTTTACCAAAATGTTTGTTTGTTATTATCGTTATACATGCACATTTCATGTTGCAAATTGTCCACAGAGTGTGTCAGTGAAAAAATTTTGAGAACCGGTCACTAATTGGTAAAGATATGGACACAAGTAAAGTGCCACATTTTTTATGGCCCACCCTGTATAAATCATAACTGAAAGCACTGAGAGCTAGCTTCCAATTTGCTGCTGGCATTATTGTGCTACAACGTATGAAATAATAATCAAAATGCATTACGATAACAACGACAAAAGTAAACTGACAAGAAGTTAAATCACTAACTCCTCATTTTTATTCACCAGGTGGCAGCAGAGGACTGACGGTCTGGCTGCATTTGCTATTGCATGTTTTGGCTGGGGGTCAGACTCAAAACCTCCCCTTTCCCATTTAACATACTGTGCCACTGAACACCAAAAATGCACCAGCCAAATGACATCAAAATATGTCACAAAAGTTTAAGCAGAGTGGACCCGGTGCACAAATATATGAGATATTAAACAGACCACGTTATGAAAAATGTACAGAAATAGATTTAATTACTTGTGTTGCAATGTTTCTGACTACAAACTAGGGCAATAAAGGAATGGGTCAGCAGATTTTGACGCAAAATTTCAACAAAATCCGTTCATAACTTTTTGCACAATATGCCAGATAGAGAACTAAACAAACAAAGTAATTACATTACGTAATTTCTTTTGTAAACGATAATAACATAATGCAAAGACAAAACAAAATACAAAAAAACAAGCAATACAAAATGATGTCAGACTGCAGCTCTGACAAGATCACGGTACAGGCCTGCTATTCCAAAAATCCACTATTCCGAAGGTCCGCTACTCCGAAAGTCCACTGTGCAGATACACCCAACAGTGCTAACATTTGGGTTAAAGTTAGGGTTAAGGTTAGAGTTAAAGTTAAGATTAGGGTTAAGGTCAGCTTTAGGGTTAGTGAAAATAGTAGACTTTCAGAATAATGGACCTTCGAAATAATGGACCTTCGGAATAGTGGACCTTCGGAATAGCGGACCCAAATCAAGATCACACTAACACAATAACTCAATACTTACAGTCTCAGCAGAGTTCTGATAGGCTTCAGCAGCAGGTCCTGACCGAACCAAAGAATGAAGAAACAGCCGATGAGATAACCCATGCAGAAGAGACTGATGCGTGACGTTCCCGTGATGAAGACGATCAACAGCGTTGTCCAGAATGAGAAGTAGAAGACGACAATCTTTGCATAGTCCAGATAGGAACTGACAGCAAATCATTGGATACAGAACAGAACTAGGAATAAAGTGAACATCTACACCTCAAATATTTTATCAATGAGCGTGTGGTGAGCTTACTGTTAAAATTTTCATATTCAGCAGACGACAACAATGCAACTGCACTACGATTTCAGAATTTCTGAATAGATTCACACTAACTTCATTACGGCATTTCAAATGCCAGCATAATGCCTATCTAAAATTTAACAGTCGTGTCCAACAGCTGTACTATGAAATTTTTTCAATCTACAATACATCCCTACCAGAAGAACTAAAAATCTTTCATAGGTTTTATCTTACATTTCATCACGTAAACCACTAATCATTTCGTAAGTTGTTGTTGAGTGTTGACTGAATGATTGACTTATCAGCCACATTCGACAATTAACAAAGATCTGAATCAGGATCTAAACTGTCACCAAAAACCAACTGATTTGCCCATGGGGCATTCTAAATTACTTTTAAAAATTTCATCACAATCCATTTACAACTGTTGAAGTTATGTTGTTCACAAAAAAATGACGACACACCAATCAAAATATACTAAGACCCCTTGCCAAAGATGCAGCTGATAATTGTACAAACTACCTGTACACTACAAAAAGCAGTATAACGTTAATGTTAATCTATGGACACTGCAAGAATTACAGAACGAATATTGCATACTCTTTGTAGGTGATAAAGTCTTCTCTCGGATTTGGGTCTGGGTTCTCTTTCTGAATGCTGGGAATGATGCTACGATTGCAACCGCCTTCATCATCAGACTCCTCGAATTTCTCAACAGAGAACACCTTCCATTGCAGACAGACGAACAGCAGCTGGAAGAAATCGGCTGAAACACAAAGCACAAAACCGAACTCGTTCATTTAATAAACATCTACAAATTACACCAGTAATTTCCCACATCTGCTAAAGTGATTTTTAGGCCACCTACATGCAGTAACTCATGTTTTCATTCTGTTTTTTATATTTTATTTTTTTGTTATTTTTCTTTATTTCCATTTCTCCGCCGATACCAACAGCGAACCAAGACTAAAATTGAGGGGGGAGTGAAGTCAAACTTGAGGGCTTTAGAAAGAAGGACATTTTAGATTCCCACAATCAGACTTACAGCGCCAAACAGCCTCACATTGGGCTCTGACCCAAATTTCTAGTTAAAGAACAATATCTACAAATATCTACAATATTGACCAAATCAAACTGATTACAAGTACTGTCTAACTACAGCATGCACTCTTAGCAATTTCCCATTCCGCTTCCTTAACCGACTTCCAGTGATGTTTACGCAACTGCCATTCTGAGACAAATAGCACAGAGGTACTAAGAAGATCGTATAAAATCAGACTTGATCCCCGTATCTTTCACCAAGTGGAGCGTAAACTGCATTATTCCGTTTGTCTCATCACATCAAGCAAACAGTCGAGCATACAAAAACTCTTGAGAAACATGTACAAAACACAATGTAGATTGATGCTCACCAATAAGATTAGATGCAAATGGTGGTGGGTGAACATAACTTGGCAGAAACAGAAATATTTTCAGGTTCTTATAATCACCAAAGATGAGATTCCATGGATATGCTGCAAAATGTCAAACACATCATAGTACTGTATGCAGTGATAAACTACATACACACAAGAACAACATACAGCCAAATGACTTCTACAAACCAGATGGTGGTTACGACTCTGTCAACTATTATGCCTCTATCAACATGTGACAACTACAAGGCCAAACTACAAGTCATTTCAGGGTATATTTGACCCCACCATGACTTTGACCTTTGACCTGTTGACCCAAAAATTTGATGTGTTCATCCTGTTAGTGGTAAAAGTTTGGTCAAATTCCGTCAACAAATACCCAAGCTATCATGCTAACAAGGTTTTTCGAGACTCCTGCACGCACGCATGCACACATGCACGAACACTCTAGAAACATAATGTCTTTGGCAAAGGCAAAAAAAATGTGCCACTTTACTTTTGTCCGTATCTTCAACAATTATTGACCAATTTTCAATTTTTTTTTACTGGTGCACTCTGCGAACAATTTGCAATAATGTGATTATTATATATCCCACCACACCATAAATGCATCTCTACACTACCTTGTTAAACATAGATGAAATATAGCTATATAACACTAATAACAAACAAACCTTTTGATAAATGAAAAAAACACTTCAGACCAAGATTGCGATGAATGATCTGTATGACACTAAACTGTGTTAGACCCACACAGTTTAGTGTCATACAGATCATTCACTGTAATGTTAGTCTGAAGTGTTTTTACCAAAATGTTTGTTTGTTATTACCATTTTATACACATATTTCATTGATATTTCACAAGGTAGTGTAAAGATGCATTTACAGTGTGGTGGAATATGTAATAATCACGTTATTGCAAATTGTCCGCAGAATGTGCCAGTGAAAGAATTTTTAAAATTGGTCAATAATTGACAAAGTATAAGTGCCACATAAAAATGGCCCACCCTGTGGATACTGATGCTGATGATAATGAGATTGATACAGACAGAAACTGACCCCAGCAGAGAGCTGGTGGAATGCCGACACATGACAGATACTGAACGATGAGCAATACAATGAGAATGACGACATAGCCGGGCCACAGTCGGTAGCAGCAGCGCCGACTGAGCAGGACCAGAATGCCGAGAAATACTCCATAGATCACCGAGTACAGATCCAGACGAACAACCATCGTGATAACAGTCATGATGAAACATATCTGCACAGTGGTACAGCACAACGTAAATGCATTCAGAAAAATTCTTTGTCCTGGTCGACACATTGTAGGTCAGCTCCAGCAAATATCCATTTTTAGAAAATTATGCAAACAGCAGAAACAACTTAAGGCATGATTTTGGTAGGTCAAAAATGCCAAACAGCGTTAACGCTTTCAACCTCCATTTGCTGGTCAGCGGTGAGTTGTTTCACAAACAGCCGACAGCCGTCCAAAATCACAAATGTTTAAGAAAGGCTAATTATGAATGCTAATTATGCAGACAGACCACGCTCATGCCAGGCTCCAACGGATCAAACTAGTAACTCTGTTGTAAATGGCTGGCATCGGGTTGTTCTATTATTAGACTTATAGCCAAAACAGAGAAGCGTAAACAGCTGCTAGTGTTGGTCGACTTGTTTGGTGAACAGTGTTTGTCGGTTAGCTTAAACAGCTCTCCGAAATCACGACTGGTTGCGCAACTGTAACCACGGTTGACCATTTCGATCTAGTGGAATCACGCCATTATGTTCACCTTACGTGAAATTCAACTAACATGTAATTTGCAATATTTTCCACTGCTGCAAAAAAAAACAAAAATTTTGAAAAACAGCATTTTAAACACAAATGAACTGTAATAAACCAAAACTTTCAAACACATCATGCTCTGACCTCTCGACCGAACTTGTAGAAGGCGTAGTTAACGAGGAACTTTACACAGTGCGTAAGATCACGATCGGCATCAGCTCTTGTGATGCCGGTGAACACAATGCCTGGAGCCGGTCGCTCACGGTCACGCTGGTTGCAGTACTGGGCCTGGTGCACGTGGACAACTGCCTCAAACGCCATCAGCACCAGAATTATGACGTAGTGCTAGCACACAGATTCACATGATTCACATGCGGTAAACAGCTGCTTGTACAATGCCTCTAAGAAAATGGACTGCCGACACATTTTCAAATAACTCCAGCAATCTCAGTTCGGCTCAATATCAATAACTCTGGTACAAAAAAACGCAATGTAATTTCACTTGATGGCATGCTTTTCTTTGCAAAAAAAATATTAAAAACAGAGTATCAGCTGCAACTTTCCCATGGCAACTACAGTAGAGGAAAGTGCAGGATAATACCCCAACAAAAACACAACATCAGTCACAAAATTTCACATCAAGTCAGTGAAGTTACGGCTCAAGTATAGTACGTATAATATAAAAAAAAACATTACTATGGCCTGACTGCAAAAGCATAAGAACAAAGCTTTCACTGCAAATATCTTGTAAGGCCTCCTGAACTACTCTTTTTGCACTATATAGTACTTCAGTAAGCTACGATGTAGTGATCAAGTGATTTTATAAACCCATATAAACATTTCCTAGTTGAAATTAACTAAAAACATTGACGAGAAAAATCATTGACTTATAGCATGTCAGATTGAAGACAAAAGCTCCAACCAATCAGCCATTCAACAAAGTAATAAAGTGACTTATAAAATACAGGGTGGGCCAAAAAGGTGCCACTTTACTTTTGTCCATAGCTTCACCAATTATTGACTGATTTTCAAAATTCTTTCACTGGCACACTCTGCAGACAATTTGCGATAACATGATTATTATAGATCCCACCACACCATAAATGCGTCTCTACACTACCTTGTGAAATATCAATGAAATATGCATACATAACGATAATAACAAACAAACATTTTAGTAAACTTGAAAAAACACTTCAGACTAACATTGCAGTGAATGGTCTTTATGACACTAGACTGTGTGGGTATAACACAGTCTAGTGTCATACGAATCATTCATCGCAATCTTGGTCTGAAGCGTTTTTTCCTTCACCTAGATTTTTGTTATTATCGTTAGTTTTTGCTTACATTTATATTTCACATGGTAGTGTACAAACGCATTTATTGTGTGATGGGATATATAATAATCACATTACTGCAAATTGTCTGCAGAGTGTGCCAGTGAAAAAAAATTTTGAAAATTGATCAATAATTGACGAAGATATAGACAAAAGTAAAGTGGCACGTTTTTTATGGCCCACGGTGCAATTATACTAGAATGGAAATGAACTCTGATACAGCGGCAGACTACAAAGCAGTAAAGAACAGAAACTCGAATGATAAACCAACCTTAATGTAGTCAGGCAAAGCTTTCCCATTATCAGTCAATTTCTCAAACCCGACGTACACAGCTGTGTCAATTGTTTCATTGAATGGATACGGAATTGGAGCAGACGTATTAACATTATCTACTTCCTGCACAAATTATAAGCACCACATATGCTGCAACGTGCTGTCAATACTCAGCAATCCGTGTACTAAAAACACAAAATCTGTCTGGGATCTATAGCTTAAAATAATAACTTTAAGCATTATTTTAACATAACAAACTATTCATCAGCATATGAAATCCACACACAGCTGGCATGGCAATTGCTTGACTATGAAAAGACTCACAAGACCAATACCAACAGTATCTTTATATGTGAATTAAAACTTCTCACAACTTACACGTTACTACTAAAACAATCAGTTCTCCCTGAGAATTCAAAGAAGGTGAAACTAGTAGTAAGGCAAAAATAGTGACTGCCTGGCACTTATCTACATAAATCGGATAAACCACGCAAACTCTTGCAACGGCAGTGCCACCATGGCTATTACTCATAAAATCCTTTAATGGTAGTCTTCGACTCTGTCCCACACAAGACAACTTATTTGTTTAAGATATAACTAAATATTAAATATTGCAATAAGCAAGTCATAATAACTATGTGAGTTCAACATACAGTGCAGTTGTACTGAGCAAAGTCAGGAGGAATCCAATGAAGCTGGTAGAACATCTTTGTCAGAATGATGAGCGCCGTGTAGAGCTGACACAGGTGAGACATGAGCATGTGAACCAATGGGAATGGCAGCAGAATAACGACCAGCAGAACGTAAACTACATTCACGGCGTTTACCTACAGGCACATAGACTCAACAACATAACTGCCAGTCACTCACCGATGCTTCTATTCCAGAACAAAAAACCCAGCTGTTGCTAGGGAAGATTGACTGTACTATTTACTTATATATTATCGAAATCATAACCTACCTTCAGTTCTACCGATTACAGTAAATAAGTAAATGTTTTCGACAAACATGTAGTCTACAGACTATAGAGGCACTAACTTTAGTTGCAAACTGTGGCCAAACTGCTGCACGATTAAGGTACCACAGGGTACCATCCTATTTGCTTCTTCAAACAGTTTCCCATAAAATGTATCCACACTACATATATTACAGACAGAAAGACAGATGACAGATGGACACAACATCATACCATCAGCATGATCGGTGGAAACGAACTTGTGTTGCAGCAGCCTAGCAATCTAAAAGCAAGTTGAGCCAAAACTTGATAACAGATTCTGGAGACTCACGAAAAAGTACACATATCTTTTTCCAGCAAGCCTCCTGGGCAATCCATCGCCACAATTCAGTAGCCTTCAGAAAAACCTTCTTAGTTCTGACCAAACTGTAACAGGGCCACTGCAGCTAACTGTTTTCAATTTTTGTTTTTTAAACTAGTGTTTAACACCTAACTCAAATCTTAAGCCTTTTAATAACAACAAAACCACAACATAATGAGTGAGTGAGTGAGTAGGGTCTTACATCCCACCCGACCAACACAGTACAGGTCATTTCGGGGACAGCCTTTCCAGGCAATGCACGTACACATAATAACAGAACAAAAAGTTTAACCTTTACAGAAAGTTGAACCTTTTTGAAACACAAAACCTAAAAGCAACCTAGACCTAAAATTGTAAGAACTGCCGATTCTGAGTGTGCATATGTATTTAACAGTAATGGCAGTTCTAATAATCTTCCCTCTTATCATCCAGACATCAAAATAAGAATGCTGTCTATTGGAAGACAAAGACGAAAATCACAACATACATAACAAGTAAATCTGTACAGCACAAGAAAAAAACTAAACATGAAGTCATGATATCACATTAATGAAGGCAAACATGATATGGAGATATACAACTAATTCAATGTACGGTTCAAACATACCTCCAGCGTGCATAAGATGAATATTGCAAGCATGACAACTTTGTGGATATGAATCTCAGCAAGACGCCACAGCAACTTTGTTACGTTGTTATAAAGCTCAACTAATCTGTCCCACACTGCAGTCAGTGTATGAATGTACGAACTGCGTTTGCCTGCACACACAAATGAGATGACTTAAGCAGCATTAAATGAAATGTCATCATACTAACAATATATCATAATCAGGCCATACAAGGCAGCATCAGACCACCCAATGCAACAGAAGTTAACTAGAAATTTGGGGCAAAGCCCAACGTGAGTCCGCTCAGCGCCCTAAATCCGATTGGGGGAAATTAAAGGGGGGTAAAGAGGGGGGAGAATTTCCCCGGCATCAAAGTCATGTGGCCTAAACTCAAATGCATTGGCATAAGCCGAACGCGCTTCGTCGACTTAGGGTAGGTCAACATTAGCGCTTATAACTTGGTTCGATGTGGACGGAATTTCACAAAATTTTCTTTCTTCAATGCAGAAAGGATCGCTCTCATCAACGCCGTTTAGACTATGTCTTTATCTTCATTGGTTCCAGAGATATTTGAGCTCAAACTCAAAAGTTGTCGTAAATCACACAGATTTTTGAACGTTTTTTGCCCTCCCAAATTTTAAGGGGGGCGGTGCCCCCAAAATTTGTGCTTGCGTTAACACCCCAATATAGAGACACGTCAAGTGCCAAAGTTTCGTCGGGCTACACCCCCTAACTCCGAAGTT
>Ga0209367_1005704_pt1 | contig 17230 bp, 7 predicted proteins | sample WorMetLIZISLAND2_FD_187412 | JGI IMG/M metagenome (GOLD analysis project Ga0209367, IMG submission 187412) | Marine gutless worms symbiont microbial communities from Max Planck institute for Marine Microbiology, Germany - Olavius geniculatus... ... | reverse complement strand
ACGGGGGTCTGGGGGCTCCGCCCCCAGACCCCCGTTATAGGCTCGCGCCCTGCGCGCTCGCCATGGCGCCTTCCTTTGCCAAATCCTAAATACGCCACTGGATGAGCGTTCTCTCACCGAATCAATGTGCAAAACAAAACAACCTACCGTGCCTGTTTCCGTTTTAAGTTTATTAGTTTTTTTGGTCTAAAAGTGTTCCCTTTTTCCTTTTAAACAGAAATATTAAAACATGTTTGCAAATGGTGACAAAGCGTGTTATTGTAATTTCTGAATACACAAGCTTGGACTACAATATGTTTGTTGCGAAAACTGTGCAAATACATTGATAGTGTGGCTGTTAATAAATAGCTTCAAAAACATTATATACTGCCCAATGTAGTCTAATAAATATGCACTCGTTGTTGTTAATATACAATTTGCTAATATTGCAAAATTTCTTGTCATGTGGTTTGCAGTAGATCACATAGTCTAACTATAGCAGTTGGTGCAGCACTAGGGCAGCGCATCAAAAGGCACATTTTGGTTAGGTCTGCAGCTCAAAATGGAAATTATAACATGTTACACTATGTGGCATTAAACTTGATATCTTACACCCTCACACCTTTTGTCAGTGATCAAAGTCAACTGGAGCATGACGCCAACTTTTAACGTTTATTGCTGCTATGCAGTCGGGCGTTCAAAGACAGAATTCCGGACTACCGCAGAATGACTACCGCAGCGTACTGATGTTGCGTACAGCTTTTTCACCAGACAGTCGTCAGTCGTAGGGTCGACGGAAGATATCTGGTCGCAGACGTCGGCGTGTATTCCGCCGGTCGGCGTTAGTTATTGCTTATTAATCGGGTTGTTTTGAGCGCTCGCCGCGCCGCCGACACAATTTGCCCTCGTCCGCTCGGTCTGTCCGTCCGTCTGTCGTCTGTCGCAGCGAGATTATTGCGGCTTCGAGTAATCGCCATAATATTATACATGGAAATGCATTCGACCCTATCTTCGGCTGTGGCGGCGGCGGCGCGCGGGTAAATTGCCGGTGTGCCGGTGTCCGCTAGCCAGCACGCGCACCGCCAGCCGAGATTACATCTTGACGCGTGAATTGAGTGACCTTCTTCTTCTGACGACGGGCGATGACCGACGACTTCTGTCCGACGACCGGCGGACGGACGGAAGCACGGACGTGGAGACTTCTGGATGTCATCTCTCTCTACGCGTCGACCGTGAGCAACATCACAGGCGGGTCAACCTCACGGCTCTGTCGCAGCTCTTTTCTCGGCTCTCTGCCACGGCGCCGTTCTGGTGGTCGCCGACCGCTTGAATCATATATGACGGAATATTATTGTTAACAAATGTTGACGAAATTGTACAAATACGGGCGTGCTCCATGTAGATTTTAGTGGCAGAAAAATGCAGATCGGCGGTTCCTGGATCCGTGATGATCCCGATCCAGTCTAAAACACGGTCTTTATCTATCGCTCGTTTAAATTCTTGAGTGTTTTCTTGTAAAAAAAATTTACTTGTGTGTATTCGTTTATGCAGTATACAGTCAAGAGCCATACAGCGACATTAACGGTTTTTGTCGTAATTCAGTCTCAGCTATAAACTTCGTACATGTACGGTCCTCGATTAATTCATCACTGCCCAGCGACGTTGGTCTTGAAATAAACGACAGGAAACAAAAAGTGAAATGCATAGGCGAGTTTTCAGACAAAGTTCAGCGCGGCAGCTGAGGGCGGCGTTGGCTGCAGACGGTAAAAGGCGCGAAAGACTGAAAGCATGATTTGAGAAAGCTCTCATCATCGCCGACCGCGCTATGTACGGTCCCACGGTGCCGCCATTGTTCTGACGTCACCAACAGACGCCTAATGTCGACGCGCGTTTCCGGTCGGTCCGAGCACTCGACGGCACTTCCGGGTTGATCGCAGCACCCTCTCTGGAACGGAATGGAATAGACCGGTAACGAGCAAACTAATTACCGGGCGCCGAGAGATTCGGCCGCTCGACCCCATGCATGACTCGTGGTGGGTCGGTGTAGGCCTACTTACTGTATGTCGTCGGTCTTTTCGCCAGATGCAGATGACACTTGGGTTGAAGTGAGTGATAAACTGGTTCACGTGAATGAATGTTTGCCGCCCTGCAGCTGCCGACAGCATCAAGCTTATCTCAACAATATCGGCCCACGTCGTCGGCGACCGACAACGTGTAACATGACGTCATACGTAGCCTACATGTAGAGCAACAGTACCGACTGTTTAATACACGCTGGCCGCATACTACTAGGATAGCATTTATTTGTTTTATCTTTTTTATTGTCTGTCCAATTGGACAGACAATTGGACAGAGTCCCTGAGTTGCGCACCTTCAGTTGTAATGCTTTCACGTATTATTCTCAGCATAAAGAAGATTTTAGATACTGCTATTGAAAGCGGCAAAACAACTACACTGTGTTTCAAAAAAACGGGCACCCTTTTTATTTCTTTCATAATTCACTCAAATGATGATCAATTTACACGAAATTTTTACCAGATGTAGCTGAAGAAATGCTAATTCAAAAAATATGGACAAAATATGGCTGTTAGTTAAATATTCTTTGCTAGTTGTGATGTAATGCTGACGTCATAATGCATCGTGAATACAAGCTTGCTTGTCTCAACTGGTGCTGTCCCTTGTTACTCTGCTTCGATGGTGAATTTTATCTGGTTCATTGATGAAAAATTTTTATCGTATCAGCAATAAGCAACACGGGAGCATGAAATCAGGTACTTTGCGATTCAAAAACTCAACCAACTTGCAAGCAATGTGTGCTGGTGCACTGTCATGCTGGAAGGTCTAAAAGTCAAGCTATCCTTACAAGTACGTGAAAGTGATCGTTTTAGGCGTTTTTGTGGCTGCAATGATAAAACTTCAACAGTTTAATGTCATCAGCGACCCAGACAAAGTTCACTATCGATGCAGGGCAGCTATTCAACAACTTACAGCACTGGTTGTGACAAACCAGTTTGTACTAGCGCCACGCTATGACGTCAGCATTACATCACAACTAGCAAAGAATATTTAACTAACAGCCATATTTTGTCCATATATTTTGATTTAGCATTTCTTCAGCTACATCTGGTAAAAATTTCGTGTAAATTGATCATCATTTGAGTGAATTATAAACAAAATAAAAAGGGTGCCCGTTTTTTTGAAACACAGTGTATTTAATACAGAATTCATGATATATATACATATCACGAATTCAATTCGTGATATCATGAATTAAATTTATGATATCATGAAATGAATTCGTGATATCACGAATTCGAATTCGTGATATGTACATATCATGAATTCTGGATTAAATAGTAAAATGGCGTTCCATATGACCACACGCCCTATGTCCGACAGACGACGATGACGACAAAGCGTTGACCTTAAGCTTACAGGTTAGCGGTCGGCCCAAAAAATAAATGAGAAAAAATGACGAATGACAAAACAGATCTTGTCAAGGAGGCAAAGCAAGTCGTTGTTGTTGGTCCGCCTATCAAAAAAAAGATTAGGTGAAATGGAATAAGGTGAAATGAGATTAGGCGAAATGAGAATAGGCGAAATGAGATTAGGCAAAATGCTACCCAACCGACTAATGTGACTGTGGCAAAGTGCACGCTATGTCACACAGTGTCATCTTATGCTTCGCTGCAAGTTTTCATCAGTGAACTGTAGTCTTTCCACACAACTGATGACCTGACAGTAGGCTGGCTGACATGTTCTGGCAAGTGGAGCAACATGCCACAACAACTACATGCAAGCATGCCCAGCAACCGTAATGAAGGCAAAAGCAATATGCCCAAAAATTTGCGTCATACAGTATACACAAAGGAAGATATTTTACCACTCAATAACAAAATGCACCAAAAAGTACTGAAGTTAAAGAAGTGTAGTATCGTGGGTGTTAGCATCTAAAGCCCAACATCAAATTTGACATCAGAAATGGGTTTGACTAGTAATGTGACTGTGGCAAAGTGCAAACTACACGTCAAACTCTGAAAGAGGCCAACTGGTAAGCACAAATTAAGAGAAGCTAAAGGTCACCTTCAGGGTAGTGGTCCTCTACAACGACCAGCCGACCTCCGGTTTGTCGTGCACAGTGCAGGATTGTGTCAGCATCAATTGGTTTGATAGTAAACGGGTCAACGACACGGATATTAATGCCAGCAGCAGCCAGCTCATCAGCTGCTTTCACTGCCTCAACCAACGTAACACAAGCGCCAATAACAGTCACCTGATCACTGTCACTCTGACGAACAATCTGCCATGAAACGCACAACACAATCATAATGCACTAACTCAGGCACAAATCGCTGACAACCAGTTAATGAAATGGACACATTTAAAATGCAATATATCATCACTTTTGCATTGTTGTTTTTCACCTTTTCATTCGTGCACATTACAGTCAAGTCTATGTTTTCTTCTGCATTTTGTCTGCAGAAACAAAAAACCGAAAATTTCTTTCGTTTTATCCAAAAATATATAAACAGCCCAAAATATATAAACCAATAGGCAACGTAATAGTAGTTTGCTGTTTCATCAATGCCAACAGAGGGACCGATCCTGGAAAGCAAATAACTGACAAAGTGGCACATCAACAACCACAGTGTTAAATACTGAACAAGACACACGTTGACTTACAAAATAAGAAATCACTGACAAACCTTCAACATACAACAGTTCATGTAAATTGACCAAATTAAGACCAAAGCACACAATAATAATTCACATGCTGGCCCTCACCTTTGCCTTGCCGACAGTGAACTGCTCATCATTAGAGTAGATGACAGGAACGTTAGGACGACTGGTGCGGATAAAGCAAATGCCGCGAGTGTTTGCTGCAAGCTCAACAGCTCTCTCAGTTGACACGGCATCACTCGGGTAGAACACTGTACTGCCGTAGATGGCACGGAACATTGCCAGATCCTCCAGTGCCATCTGTGACGGACCATCCTCACCTGCATGTTTTGGGAAAAAGTATAGCAAGTAATATTAAGAATATGAATTATTCTGGCCTGTCGACACAACGTAGATCCACAAATCAACAAACAGGAATATTAACGATCACCTTTTCTTTTTGCTATAATGACAAAAGTTCAACTCTCAAACTGCAGCCCAATTTCTGACCTTTCTGTAATATCAAAAAACATCTGAATGTATTCTAAAATCTTGACTTACACACCAATGATTACCTGTACTCAAGAAAGTCATACCAGGTAGTGCTAATGACCCACATCCTGCAGTTTAAAGACTACGTCAATTTAGAGGCATAATTTAGAACAAACAATTGAAAGCAGTGCAAACGTACTGGCAAAATGTGGATTTGATCTTAACAACATTAGACGGATTCAAAAAAAACATAAAGATAAACTATAAAACATTGTAACAAAACAATGTATACAAGAATTTAGCTAAATTAAACTATCTGGCATCGTATTATCTGAGCTGACCAATAGAAACTCCGCAGTGTGAGCCGCAGAAGTTAGCATCAGTCTGTGAGATGGCGCCCATGCGCAGCTGGTCATAGGCACGAGACAGGAAACAGGCGAACGTGCTGGCAAATGTCACTGCACGGTTACGAGTGGCAGAGCCGATAGCAACTCCCACCAGATTCTGTTCAGCAATGTAGCACTCAATGAATTGCTGTGGATTCACAGCCTGCAATGCAAACCACGGATAACTTCAACACAACAGTTTCATGACTTGTGCAATCTTCAAATACTGTAATACTAACAGTAATGGCCACGACAATGTTTACAGAGTTGCCATCACAGTACAGGTAGTTCCCCATTCATTTAGTTGGACATTAGATGGATATAGATGTCAGTGCTGTCAGTCTTACTACTACTACACATACTACTGTGTTGTTCATCCTAGTGATAGCTGCCAATAGCCAACACAGCCAACACCAACCAGTCCAGCACTGAATAGGCCTTCTGCTCATGATTAGGTCCAGTAAGGACCAGAGTTCTACATTTGACTTTAACGAGTTGCAGACAGCTCTCTAACTTGTCCACAAACAGCTCAGTATCTCGCCAGAAACTTGGTAAAATTAAAGGCAAAGTACGGTACTTGCTATACTGTTTCTTACACGAGATTAGACTCGTGAACAGAAGCATTTTACAATCTCAGAAGTGGCAGCTGATTGGCATGAGCTAATGATACCAAGCCACTGACCTTAGTACCAAGCCATGCCTTGACAAGCAGCCATATTGCTACATTCGCCAAATTGACCTAGAGGTTGGTTTACCTGCCTGCAGACCACAACCTATCCCAGTACTAACTGGGCCTGGCATAGAGTAACCTCAATGATCAAGACCAATGCATTACGATCACACCATGCCACTGTAGTACAAACACTACCACGCAGAATCGCAGATACTGAGAGATGACTCAACAAACTACAACAGTAACGTCTAAATGAAAGCAAAGCATGTCACCTTCAGCTTGACAGAGAATGTAGAGTTCTTTGTATCACCGTCCATTCCAATAACGCGTGGATTGTTCTTGCCAAGCTTAGCAAGTGCCGTTCCATATGCCACCCGAGTGGCTATCTGCATCAAAATGTAATACAACATCATGCAAACATAGTCATTCTGTTCAATCTTTCATACTTTCAGTACTGGTAATCAGGATAGATTAATAATGCATCATTTTTCAGCAGTGTCTAGTTTGTATTCTTGCAAACAGGCTAATAAACACATATAGCTTAATTAGCTGCAAAGACAACAATTGTTTTTGGTAATCTTATGTATCCATTCTAACTACACTGTGCATAAAAAGCACTGAAGCATTCACTAAAAGGCCCATGGAGACCGTACCTAAACCATAGAAACTGCAAAGAATAAGCAAGCAAAAATTTCACATGCGCAGCAGCAGCATACAACCACCTTCTAGCTGGTGGACTGCCACCCACTAGGCTGGTCAAATAAATGTTCCACCAGTAATACATACTGTTGGTCTAAATCAAATTTCCAGAGTCCAGATTCTATCTGCTTAGAAAATCCTATCAACATGTCATAACTACAGTAGGTAAGATGAAATGAAATTACTCTTACACAATGCACAGACAAAAACAATAATACAATGACACCTTATCACTAAGTTTGTACGCAGGCGGCTCAGCCATTTTAAGTCCACCAAATGGAATCTCCGCCAGCGTGTCAGCGGGCATACAAGCACGCAATCCATGAGGACCGGAATTAGCTATCTGTCCTCTAATGGTGGCAATATAGGACTCCGACTTTGGCACACCCAGTGCCCTTCCATGCCAGTCATCAGCATCCTCAATGCCTGGAATGCCACGACCCTTGAACGTCTTTGCAAGAAGACACGTAGGTTTGTCACGGACCGTGGTAGCCTCATAAAACGCTCGACACAAAGCATCCACGTCATGACCATCAACCACGTACGTGTTCCACCTGCATTCACACATTTTACAATAAAAATGCTGATAAAAAGCATACGAACAGAAATGTAATGCAAAGAATTTTATGGAGCAGAGGGTCAATACTAAAGCTAAGACTATTATCACTGACAATTAAACAAACGTACAAAAAATTATACAGTTTTCTCCATGGCAAATGCTACGTATGCATAGACACGTAACTGTAGTAAGCCACTTGCAGCCAATCATAGTTCTGTGGGCAAACGCAGCACTGCAGCAGCACGTGCAGCATCGATCAGTGGTCAGTCAGTCGAGTTGAGTCTGCGAGTTCGCATCGAATCGTCAACATGTAGTAGATAGTGATGTTCGTGATGGCGGTGGCCACAGCCCAGTGCTCGTATTATATTGCATGCATTAGAATAAAAGAATGAAAACGTCATTGTCATTTGCACAGACCACGTGGAATAGTCAAGATCCAGTCACCTCTAGCCAAGCAAAGCAAACATAATGGGCATAAGTGAGCAGTCATAAGTAAGAATAAACTCCCCAACAAATCCACCATTAAACCCATTAAATCTCCAATTTTTACCCCTTATTTTAACTTCTTCATAATGAAAGCAATTTTTCTAACGGAGTATTAACTGCTTTTCAACTAACTAAGAAACAAGATGGCAAACCCAAATGCTGTCAGTCGACGCTGGTAGGTGTCCATGTCATGCTGAAGTGAGGTTGCTTCACTCTGACCGAGGCGGTTGACATCAAAGACTGCTACGAGGTTGTCAAGACGGTACTGACTGGCAAAGTGCAGCGCCTCCCACACAGAGCCCTCAGCACTCTCTCCATCACCAATCAAACAGTACACTCTGTACCTGATTCGACAACACACTGCTTCCGTTCACAAACTGCAACAGAGATGGAGAAACTTGAGATTACATTGTGAAACTAGAAAGGAGTCATAACCCGCAGGTACCTCCACAAAGACAAAGCTATTCGCCAGGTGGTGTCACCATATTTGCTTTGCCAGCAGTTCCCTTATGCCCCCTTTAATGCAATGGTAATGAAAATTTCAAAGTGATCCAGAATCCAGGATTCCTGCCGGATCACCCCCAAAATGTAACCACTTGTAGCTTATGCCATGCCCAACATTCCCTCAAAATTTCAGAAAGATCCTTTCATAACATTTTTTGAGTTATATTGCTAACACACAAACAAACAAACAAACAGACAAACAAACAAAAACCGGCAAAAACATAACCTCCTTGGCGGAGGTAAATATAAGCAGGAACATTTGTGTGGTTAGAAACATAATTCCACAGCCACACATACCACACAAATATTAATCAATGATGCCAGCTGCCATCTGATTTGTTGTACTTTGTCATAAAATTACACATGCAATGTTGACTATATAAAAGATGCAGAGTGCACAAAATGAAATGACTATAATCTATATAATGACAAAGTTTTTGCTGTATCCAGTATTCAGATTTCGTACACCAAAAAATTGTACGTGCCCCTTACAAAAATTTTTTTAAAGTTTTACATAAATAATACATTTTTGTGCAAAATTGTCACTTGTTTCAAGATGCATCTCCATCCAGTCAATGGGAAAAGGGGGCAGCCACCATCCCACCCCCTATCCTGAACCTCTCATAAATGCAGATCTATAAAAATATTTTAGAAACAAAAATTTGACATATATTTCATAGAATTATGCTGTATTATGACCAATGAGAGATATTCATACAACATGAGAAACTTGCATTTAGACTTGATTACTCAGTGGTCTATCTGAGTGTGGCTATCATACCACTATAAGTAAGAAATACGGTCACACAATAAAACCCAAGACAACATATAATGCACAGAAGCAAAGCCATTCTGGAGAGCAACATTGCTTAAAGCCATAAAAGTATTGCCCCATCAATGAATAACTGAGTTTAGTGTACGCCACATGATGCAATTTATAAATGCATTTCCCTATGAGGTATATAAGGAATGTCAGACAACTCACTGAGCTTTGTCAACATATTTTCCTACATAAGCCATTCCAGCAGCACAGCTCAGACCTTGACCAAGAGATCCCGTTGCCACGTCAACAAAAGGTAAACGCTGCACAAAACAAATTAAGCCTTTAGCATCAAACACATATCTAATTAACTTATAAACTGTTTCAAAATTGTGACCCTTTTTCCTTATGTAACTGATCCCCAAAGTTGAAAGCAAATGTTTTTAAAATTACATGCTGAATTGCTGATCATAATAAAAAAACATATTTATATACAATACATCAGCAACATTATGTCAAAAAATACATCAACAATAAAATGAATGTAGTTCATGAGTTGCATGTTTACGTGACTCATACCGGAGTAGGATGGCCTTCCAGGTCAGAATCCAACTTGCGTAGATTGAGTAAATCAGCTTCCGTCAGAAGACCTGCTTCAGCCCATGCAGCATACAGTACCGGTGCAGCATGCCCCTGCGCTCATTGCACAATGAAAGACAACATTAACAAAAACAGACTCTCATCAGAATTTATGCCTTTTGCCAGAAACATTTTGTAGTTCTACGCAAAGAATATCATCAACATAACATCAGACTAACTTGCGGTCAACACATTTTTTACACTTTGCAGTTAGGTTATCTACAATGCTGTCGTACTTAAGTAGTTTCAGCCTGGAAAGAGAACTTGTGTCAGTAATCAGTAAGAAAAGAACTCTGAAAAGTGTGGATTATCTCTGGGAAAAAAGCCAGTGAAATAAACCCCAAAAACATAAAATCAGATTACACACCATGTCCGGAAAAAAAACATCCTGGACATTTTTGATTGCAGCTTAAAAAAGAATTATCAGATTTTAATAATTTTTGACAGGAATATTTCTGACACAACAGGCCATCAAATGACCATTTAATTTCCCACCGCACCCAATGTCTGCTTCTGCACTACAAAATATTGTATTTTTGTCCAAGGGAGCATTATTATTTAATCAAAATATGACATAAAACACTTTTTTACATTCCCGTCACCTGGACTGACAGTTTATCCAATTGTTCATTTTACAACTGCCTACAGTAAAAAAATGTTTAATCTGTCAGCCCATTACGTGACCACAGACAGAGAAATGGTTTCTTGTTTAGTTCACAGCTGTGTCAATAATGTTCTGCTTCAGACCAATCCAGACTTCACCAGTCACTTTTTGAATTCATCAACATTCGTGAAAGTCATCTGGTTAACACAGTGATGTATGACAGTCAGACAGTGTAACTGACTGGCTGTTTGGGGCCACAGATCCAAAGATATAAAATTTATAAAAGTTTTTGTTCATTTTAATGCACATATCACTTGTTTTGGTTTTCCAGGTAGTGCAAAAGCAGACATTAGGTGAGGTGGAAACTAGAACAGTCATTTAATGGACAGTTATGTCAAAAATGATTGCACTAAAAACTATTAAAATCTACCAATCCTTCTTCAAGTCAGAGACGATAACGTTTGGAATGCTTTTTGACATATTTTTGCTCATTTTAGCACATATTTCGTTGGTTCATTTTCTCCAGGCAGAGTAGAAGCAGACAATGGGTGAGGTGGTAAATTGGCCAGTCATTTAATGGCCAGTTGTGCCAGAAATATTTGTACCAAAAATTATTAAAATTGGTAGACATTTCTTTGAGTGACAATCGATAATGTTCGGGATGTTTTTTCCGGACACGGTGTATGATATGCTGGTATATGAGATGTACACAAAAGCAAAGTAAAACATATCAAATTTTTGCACTGCATGTACTACTGTAGGCCTACCTCTTCAACAGATATTAAACTCAAGTTACAACTTTACACTCTCAATTTCAAACAACTGATGAATGGTCAGTCTACAGCTAAATGCACATTAAACACAGAACGAATCATATCACCTTTGACAAGACAAAGCGATCATTAGCTGGGTCCTTTGGTACATCGGCTTTGTATCTCATAGCATAAAAGAACAGTGTCGACATAATCTCGGCAGCAGAGCAACATGACGTTGGGTGCCTAAAATGAACACACACAAAAAACATCAAACTGGAAATGCTCTGAAATAGTATCTATTCCCCATTTCTGGTGTGGCAAAACCACAACCACATGCAATTTCTAACCGATCACATTTTACCAGAACACTTTTTGCTATATGCAGGTTCTACATGACGTTTGCGGTTGTCATTGATGGGCGTTTATTATTTGCCAGCAAGAAAAGTGTCCGAAGACAGAGTACTAATACTACTACTACTACTAGCGAGACTGTATTGCTTGTCCTATATGTCTATCTGCAACAGACGACAGACATTCGCTGTCCCATCTTCTGACACTAATTACCTGTTGTCGGTGATGTGGTGCCTCGAGGCAGTGCCTCGCCTTTAGGCTACCTCAAGGCAGATTTTTACTGCCTCCGTCTTGGTCTTGGACTTTGGTGCCGTGGCCTTGGTCTTGAAGGTTGATATCTTGGTCTCGGTCTTGCCACAAGACCGAGACCAAGAGACTAACCTCCATAGCAAGACACAACACTGGGCAACTTCAATTTTTGACTTAAGACTTTCGCTGAGACTTTCGCCGAGTTTAAACTTCGGTCTAAGTACCTACTTAAGTCAGAAAGTAAAGTGATTTTGCCGAGCGAGTGGTGACTATTTACAGTCTTATACGTAGGGATAGTTTAGTAAATTAAAGCAGTCTGGTACCAAAAATAAACGCCGTAATGGCTACACAGTGACATAAAACGTTACGTAATTACGTCATTTGCGTTTGCAGCGCAATTAAATAAGCAAGTCCAAGCGTAATTGGTTAATTTATTTCCTGTTAGGAAATCGTTTAGTTGAACTTTGGTCTAAGTACAGACTTTAGCGTTCAGCTTTAGCTTTGGCTCAGCGAAAAGGCTTAGCGAAAGTCTAAGTCAAAAAGTGAAGTCACCCACTGTATGCTCTAGGTAAATCATTGTAATACTAGTACAAAATCAAACGTTCATCTCAAGTTTCTTACATACTGTGAGGCAAATATTTCACTTCCTTACATTTCTGCTATAAATCATGACGATTGCAAAGACACAAAACATTTCACTGACATTACTGAATACAGTAATTGCCTTAGGCCACTATTTTCTCACTTCTTCAGTGTTCCTGCTACATCAACATTTGTAGAACGAGTTTTCTCACAGGGCAGCATTATAATGTGCCCACAGTGCGTTCAAATATGTTAGACTATGTGCTTGAAAAGCTGATGTTTCTAAGATGCAACATGCAACGTTAATTTGCAACTGCAGTTGATAAGTACTTAGCTTGCATAGCATAAAATTGTAAAGATTAAATTAATGTTCACTGTGACTGGATTAATATCATTATTCAGATTTTTTCTCTTTATAGGTTTTACATCGGTGCTGTATGTTTATGTTTGCTCATTCGGACCGATTCAGTATTCAGAGCATTAAATGCAAGTGGCCTTGGTTTTGCAGGTTGGTGCCTTAGCCTTGGCATTGGTCTTGAGGTCTACTGCCTCTGCATTGGTCTACTGAGGTTGCTGTTTTGGGCTTGGCCTTGAGAGTTGGTGCCCTGGTCACATCACCAGTTGTGCTTTAGGGAAACCACGCAGATTGTGGAGCGCTTCAAAGTAACACAACAAAACACAAGGTGCAATTATAAGCACAAAATCTGCGTCTATGATTGCACAAGGAGCAATAAACACGAAATTTCAAGAGTCAATTACTGAAACAAGCGCACACATGCACGTGACATGCTTACCCTGAATTGCTCGCGTTCGTCGAATTGATGCTGTGAATTCGCAGTTTGTTGGCGATGTCCTTCAAGCTCTGTATAAACTTGGCGTCCGGTCGGTGATAGTTCGACATGTTTAGTAACTTGCAACACAAATTATGCACCGAAAAACTAACAACAAAACTTCACATACAACTTCGACAAAACTCACGCCACTGCCACGCCCCAATGGCCACGCCCTCGTTGCCGCTTCCTTGGTACAAACTTCCCATTTGGTGCTAAAAAATACACATCAATTTCTAACTTCGAGCAGAATCGTAACAAATGTTGTATTTCATAGCCTAAAAAATTTGCAAAACATTTTGAACAATTTTGTAGGAAAACATACGTTTTGAAGATACATTTTTGCTGGACGAAAGAAAAACTCTAGGACCAGCTACTTTGAGAAGTCCAGACGTCGATAGGATGGCCGACCGTACTGCCTGGCAATTTATGAGGCACTATCGCCGTTTGGTGAGAAAAAGGAGGGTCGGCAATACAGGAATTAGATAGATCATTGGTTGTTGTAATACCCCAACGCAAAATACATGCATCTTTTGGTTCACATTGCATCATGTGACCATTACTGGGCGGGCAACATTGACACTAGGGATTGCAATCCCGGGATCCCGAATCCCGGGCTGGCGGCATCCCAATCCCGGGATTACAAAAATTAGTTAAAATTGTACTTTTTCACGTGCTAAATGACACAAATACAATTTTTAGCAATCAGATGAGTAAAATATTTTATGCGCATTCGAGTTTTACTCCTTGCTGTGCACTGTAATTTGTATTTTGACAATTACTGTCACTCTCTACCGTTCGAATACATTTTCTGTAAGATGTATACTACACTTTATGCCTGAAATAAGTCTATTATAGATACCAAAATGACGACCAATCTGTAAGCCTAAACCCGAAATGGGATTACAAATTTCTCAATCCTGGATCCTGGGATTGAGAATTCAATCTCGCAATTGCAATCACTAATTGACACCTCAATGTTGCCTGAGTGGGCAACATTGAGCGGCCAACATTGAAGTGGTAACAACTTTTTTGTTGAAATGCTTTTTGTTTAAATGTTTGGCTCTGGTTATGAGGTATAACTAAATAGTGACTGGCGTCATCGATCATCATTACAAGTTTTTTGGCCTCGGTTCGCAAAATGTTTCTCTCCGCCTTCAACCTCGAGGAAACATTTTACGAACCTCTGGCAACAAATTTTCAATGATGACCGCGACGCCAGTCACTATTTGTATAATGTTTATAGCCTGTTAATAGTAAGTACCCATTCCGGTGATGTAGTTTGGTCGTAATGTGCCATGCAAATTTCAGTGTTGGGGTAGGCAACCCTATTGTGGAAGAACAGCTTGATGTCCGTAGGGCAGTGTTTTTCAACCTTTTTGCTGCAGCGGAACCCTAAACAAGCGTGAAGGTCATTCACGGAACCCCATGCGTTCAGCGATGTATACGAGGTAGAAACTACAGACACATATCCCTAGCAGTGTAGAGCCCCCATAGGAACGACAAAGCTGGCAAAGATGACCTATTAAAATATGAAACTTGGCTGCTCCGTAGCTCCGAGATGGGTTTCCCTTGAAGAGTTATATAGCATTCAACTATTAGGCCTAGTAGGCAGCAGTAAGTTATTGTATTTAACCGAACACGGCGGGCGAGGCAGTCGTCGACGGCCACTTAGTCCCCACCACCAACCAAGAAATTTATCATGTGGATGCCCTCGGAGACACGTCATTTTATTTTTCTTAGCATAGTGTTCAAAGAATTGAATTAACTAAGTAAATCGTCAAACGATTTCGTAACCATAACCCTAATCATTTCTGATAACGCACTAATCTTCGGAGTTGAGTAATGCCTACGTTATAATATAGGTCTACAATGCAAATATGCCAAAATTACTAACAACAAAAATGATTCAACACAGTAGATCTATGCCAAAATAGACGTGCTGAAGCTTAATTCCATTCCGTGCTGATTTTCTATGACTTTGTCTGGCGTGACTTCGCTCGCTAAGTTATTTTTACTGGCCATCTGCAGAACCTTGGCAGATGCTTGCGGAACCCTTGGGTTCCGCAGAACCCCGGTTGAAAATCACTGCCATAGAGGGTCTGCGATAGTATGGTTGGATAGTGTGCTCATTAGTTCCTATAGGCTGTCAATAGTAAGAATGCCACTTATATAATTGAAGCGGTTTGGCCTCAATTCGCAATGCAATCATTTAGGGGTGCAGCCAATACCTCTGTTTGGGAGCAAGGGGAATGTGGCATTATTGGGGATCCGAATTAGTATCACATTGTAGCAGACTGGCAACCATATTTGTTTGCTCAGACAGTTTTCTAAAAATATGCACCATTTAGTCACAATACATACGTTACAGACAGACGACAGACAGACACAGGGTAGACCATTAGTACGATCGGCCAAAATGCTTGTCGTTATTGTGAGCTTTTAGGTTACTTTTTGGTCCACTACGTACATGACCATTTCACCTCACACACAAGTTATCACACCAGCCATGATGTTTGGCCTTAACTGTTCTTCAGCCAAAATTTCTGGTTTGGCATTGAAGCACGTTTTGTTAAGTCTTGTTGCCATCCCTGCTGTTGACCATATCATACAGCACATCTCCATACGGATTCTTGAAAATACAATACAAAAGAACTAACACCAGCACTTTAACATACAGCCATTATTATTACTATTTACAGCACACACACACCATAACAATACATTCTGACACTAAAATATACATGCATAAAACAAAATTTGGGCTATGCATTGGTATTATAAAAACAGATGCTGCCAAACAAACCACACAACAGCTCAGAACTATTGCTAGCTTAAACAGACATGTTGACCAACCATAACAAATTAGCATGTATGAGCAAGGATTTCAATCTAAATTCAGTCAAATTATTAATATGTTATTTCAGTACCAGTTACCACTGAATAAATTACTGCACAATAGAAAAGCCAAATGCATCGAAACATAGTCACACTAAGTTAAAATATAAGCAAACAGAGGATTTTGTCGTGTACGGAACTTTTGCAATTTAATATTACAACATCTGCTACCAGTATCAGCTTACAGTCCGAGGACTGATTTGAAGCCATTATTTTGGGCCAGTGCACTTTGCTACAATTAGGCAGCCGCAGCAGACATCAAACGTCTGGCAACTAGTTAATAAAATCATCCTGAGTAAGTTGGTCAGTCAATATCACATCACACGCTGTCAAGTGATCTAAATCCTTGTGCAGTATTTAGCTGCAGCAAACACCTGCACATAACTGAAACAAGTAAAGAAACCGTATGAAAAAAACTTTCACAACGAACACAGCCAAGCAGTCAGATGTATGGATATCAGTCACATGCCTGCATCTTTCTTGTGCAGAAAAGAGCTATATCCACTTGATGCCAAAAAAACTTGTATGACACAATAAAGCTTCAGCAAAATGCCGCATCAGACATGCAAATTTTTTTGTGCAACTCGACCAGTACCAAAAGGCTGCAGTCAAAAAGGTGCAATTATCTGAGTAATCACTGCAGATTACTGACAGAGAAAATGTGGATGCTCAAAATTACACATTTGCCCCTAAATTCCCCCAAAATGGATGATCTCCTGCCCCAAATTCTGTAGCATTAAAAGAAAAAATCTGAATAAAGAAAATTTTTCCAACCGGCTAAAATTTAGTGTGGGGCCACAGTCACAATGACTTGTGAGATGTACTGATAAACCAAAACAATTTCTGTTGCATGCATAAATTATTTACCAGCAGCCAGCAACAAAGCTGAGTGATACATGTGTATAATTATTAGGGCTGGTACTGATTAAAATTTTTTTAATCGATTAATCACCAAAAATTAATCGCGATTAATCGATTAATTTCGAACAATTTTTCAATTTTGTAGTTAATGCAAAAAAAACATGAAAACTGCAAAATGCAAGTGTACTTGTTACCGTTCATAAAAGTTGGAAACGTATAGGCCTACTTGTACACTATGCAGTCAGTTAACACGCATTTCAGGCT
>Ga0209367_1005703_pt1 | contig 17234 bp, 12 predicted proteins | sample WorMetLIZISLAND2_FD_187412 | JGI IMG/M metagenome (GOLD analysis project Ga0209367, IMG submission 187412) | Marine gutless worms symbiont microbial communities from Max Planck institute for Marine Microbiology, Germany - Olavius geniculatus... ... | reverse complement strand
CAAAAATCGGTGCGATTTACGACAACTTTCGAATTTGACCGCAAATATCTCTAGAATGGATAAAGATATCGACAAGGGGTAAACGGCGTTATCAAATACGATTAATTCCGCGTTGAACAAAAAAAATTGTGTGAAATTTCGTCCACTACGAACCAAGTTATAAGCGCTCATTTTGACCTACCTTAAGTCGCATTTTTCGGAAGATCATATTTCGGCCCCTAGTGGGTGCTGCGCCCCCAAATTTTTACACGTGCTAGAGAATCACCAAGTCTTACTAGCGCACCCCCCACCGGGGACAGGGGCCCCCCTTACAACTTTTTTCAAAGGGGAGTCAAAAATTGGCTTAAAATGCAATAAAGGAGCGCTTATAACTTTGGAGTTAGGGGGTGTAGCCTGACAAAACTTTGGCATGTGACGCGGCTCTAGGTTGGGGTGTTAACGCAAGTACGAAATTTGGGGGCACCGCCCCCCTTAAAATTTGGGAGGGCAAAAAACGTCCAAAATTTAGTACGTTTAACGACAACTTTCGAGTTTGATTGCGAATATCTCTGAAAACGATGAAGATAGCGACAAGATTTAAACGGCGTTGACGAGAAGGATCCTTTGTGTGTTGAACAAAAAAAATTTTGTGAAATTCTGTCCTCTACGAACAAAGTTATAAGCGCTCATTTTGACCTACCCTAAGTCGCATTATTCGGAAGACCATATTTCGGCCCCTAGGGGGTGCTGAGCCCCCAAATTTTTACACGCGCTAGAAAATGACTAAGTCTTACTAGTGCACCCCCCACTGGGGACTGGGGCCCCCCTTACAATTTTTTTTGAAAGGAAGGTCAAAAATTGGCTTAAAATGTAATAAAGGAGCACTTATAACTTCGGAGTTAGGGGGTGTAGCCCGACGAAACTTTGGAACTTGATGTGCCTCTAGGTTGGGGTGTTAACGCACGTACAACTTTTGGTGGCACCGCCCCCTTTAAAATTTGGGAAAGCAAAAAACGTCCAAAATTTAGTACGTTTTACGACAACTTTCGAGTTTGACCGCGAATATCTCTGAAACCGATGAAGACAGTGGCAAAATCTAAATGGCGTTGACGAGAAGGATCCTTTGGGCGTTGAACCAAAAAAAATTTGTGAAATTCAGTCCACTACGAACAAAGTTATAAGCGCTCATGTTGACCTGCCCTAAGTCGACAATGCGCGTTCGGCATATGCCAATGCATTTGAGTTCAGGCCTGTGACTTTGGTGCCAAGGAAATTTTACCCCCACCCCTAATTTCCTTCCAATCGGACTTAGGGCGCCGGGCGGACTCACGTTGGGCTTTGCCCCAAATTTCTAGTTTATCCTATATCTTTTATTCTATAGCTGTGGAGTTGATGTGTCTGAAGTGAACTTGGATCGATTGATTTTATCTTGAAATTGTTTGGACTTGTAGTTTTTTGACCCGACCCAGTTGACAAAGTCAGTTTTGAAGTCCAGCTTAGCCCAGCCCAGTTTTGATGTAGTGTAGACATACTATCATCTAGAGATGAGAGTGTCATGTGTTGCAGAGCTATAAGGATTGCAGATCCGAGTGATGCAAGTTCATCCGCATCTGCACCGGATCTTCAGTTGCTACTCGAGTCACGAATGAAGTGTTTCAACAACCTTGCTGCAACACAACTTAAGGTGATGCTTGTAGCTTAGATTAAAGGGGAAACAAACCTTGAAAACAACATGGCCTAAAATTAAAGAACATAATTAATAAACTTCAGTGGCATTAATGAAAGTGATGAAAGATTTCAGATAAAAGCGATGTTTGAGGATAAAAAATAATACCTGCTATTACAAGTAATTTGATCTAATGATCATGAGACATGCGAAAGCCTATAGCAGTCCCAGTTCAGTAGTTTAGCTGAAAATTGGGGTGTTCACACTAAGCTAATATACAAATACCAAATTCTCTATCTGGATCGCATAACGATAGTTTCATGGCACCACCTTGTGAATGATATAGACTTGTGTTGCAGCCAAAAATTGCCCAAAAAATCCATAAAACCCCCTATTTTGGCGTTCAAGGTCATTCAAGGTCATTGAATTTGGCGCCAATCGAGAGTCAATGTAGGACTTTCTATTAGTGATTAATAGTGAAATAGGCCCTATCTCGTACCGTTATTGAGATACAGCAACTTATTGGCTAAAAATCACAAATTTTTCCCATCTCCTCTCATTTAGCACCCTCGTTCGGGGTGACCCCCTTCTAATTTATGGAAAAGCTTTATAGTTCCTGAGACTAGAGTCTTTCAGGCAGCCGACGGTGATGATTTGGTGATTCTAGCTTGCACTGTTTTTGACTGATCCACCCATGTGACAGACGGACAGACAGACAGACAGAATTGCGATGGCTAAGATGCGCTGAAAGCAGTAGCTGCTTTCGCGCGTAAAAACGTCGCTTTTATCTGAAATCTTTTATCACTTTGATTAGCGCCACTTAAATTTATTAACAATGTCCTATAATTTCAGGCCATGTTGTTTTCGAGGCTTTCCTTTTAATTGTACGTCATTATATGACAGGATACTGTCAAATCCAGCTTAATTTCAGTAGTGGTGAAAGTTTCTGCAAATTAAGCAACAGACACCTAAATGCACTAATGTGCATGTTTCATTTTTACGTACGAAAGCAGCTACTGCTTTCAGCGCGTCTTAGCCATCGCAATTCTGTCTGTCCACCTGTCTGTCACATGGGTGGATCAGTCAAAAATGGTGCAAGCTAGGATCATCGAATTTTCACCGCGGCTGCCTGGAAGACTCTAGTTTCAGGAACAGTAAAGCTTTTCTATAAATTTGAAGGGCGCTAAATGAGAGGGGATGGGAAAAATCTGTGATTTTTTATTCAATAAGTCGCTGTATCTCAATAACAGTGCGAGATAAGGCCTATTTTACTATTAATCACTAATAGGAAGTTGTACACTGGCTCTCGATTGCCACCAAATTCAATGACCTTGGATGACCTTGAATGCTAACATAGGGGTTTTTATGGATTTTTTTGGCGAATTTGTGCTGCGAGACACATCAAGAGCAAATTGTGCCGAAATCAATTGGTATAGACATGGTGAAGCTGCATGTGAAATTTTCAGCATTGAACGTCGATTTCGACAGTCCAAGTCTCGATTTTCTAGGTTCAAGGAAACCTGCGCACGAGGGCATCAAAGATCGGTACCACTGTGAAAGTCGTTATTTTACCATTGTTGGCCAGTCTTTCATGAAAATGGTTGCAGATAGGCATGGGCCTTTCACAACAAGCACTAGTGACGAGCTCTTCAGTCATATCCCATCAACATCAATGATTTTGAAAGATCCCGATCTTCCAAAATAAGGGGTTTTTATTGATTTTTGTGATCTTCAGCTGCAGCGCACATTCCAAGAATGAACTGTGATGTAATGGCTGGAGATAGACTGACAGTTTGCGAACAGGAACTGCTATAGGCTTTTGCGCGTCTCGTGAGCATTAGCTCAAATTTCTTGTTTTTCTAGACAAATGCGCTTTTCTGCCATTATTTTTTGCTAAGTTTTATGTGCTCAACAATAGACTTGTTTTTAGCTCCATCGTGTACTTAGTTAATAGACGTGTCTTTTTTCTGATGCAGATGGAAGCATGGGACGAAGCTGTCAAGTCCTGTATCGATGTCCTCAGAGTTCAACCAAACAATGTTAAAGCGCTGTTTCGAAAAGCCAAGGTATGCTGTGATTTTTTTTTGTTTTGTGACATTACACTTCCAGTTTTGTGTAATGCATTTTAATAAAATATTCAGCAGAAGGACCACATGCGTAACACACACACACACATATCCCACATACAGAGAATACCATTTCGTACTGAATCTTTTGTCACTGTTTTGCAATTCGTATGATGTTGTCATTATGTTTTTTGTTGAGAGCGGTATTTAAACTGTATCTTACTACTTTCAGATGATGTACTGCAGCTGTGTTTACTGTAATAGTTTTATTTTAAAATATCTGTTGGTAGTGATTGGTAGTGATAGACTTCATTTACACTGTGTTCAGAAAAAAACCCACTCTCATTCTCTTTTATATCTCTGTGGAAAATGTTCAAATTTCCATAAAATTTTCCGGGAATGTTTTGGAGGAAACAAGTAGTCCACGGGTGAAAATTTACTTATTCTTTGCTACCTGTGATGTCATAGTAATGTCATTTCCGCGTTTGTAAATTATGGGATTTACCGTTAAAAACAAACATTTGACAGAATGTTAAAACACATCAATTGGTCATTTTGTTGACTGAACCCAAATATATGCTAATCCATCACACAATTTTCCATTGTCAATTACTGTTTTTGTGGTTTATCTTCTTGGCTGAGTGTGAGATCCTCAGCTTTGTTGATGTTGACAGGCATACGCACACTGCGTCACTGCGTGCATGACCACTTGCTCGCCATCAGTCGAATGGCTGAATACTGCCAGTCATGTCAATTTTTTTATTTAAACATTTTATTTTATCAATATTTAATTGTCTGTGTATTGTAAGGAAACATCTTGCACAAACTTGCTGCTCATAACGCTTGCTGAGTTGCAGACATTTTTTCAAAAGTCTGTCTTTAACGGTAAAACCCATAATTTACAAACACGGAAAAATGATGTCACAGGTAGCAAAGAATATTTAACTTTTTACTGGTAGAATACGTGTTTCCTCCTAAACATTTCCTGAAAATTTTGTGGAAATTCGATTATTTTGCACGGAAGTATATAAGAAAATGAGAGTGGGTGTTTTTTTCTGTGAACACAGACACAAACACAGCTGTATCCAAACACAGCTCTGATGTATTCGTTCAGATACATCAGAGGTACAACTTTGCTGTAATTTGCTGCTGGTCACAGATAACTGGGTTAGAGTTTGTGTGATTCATGGCTAAGATGTGCTTTGTTTTGTTTATCATTTACCTCTGGATTTTGGATTTTATTATTTCAATATTTTTTGTTGTTATGTATGAGGTTTTTTTGATCTCAAAAACTATTTATTGTATCATTTGCAGTCTCTGTTTCACAGTTCTCAAACCTTCACAGCTGCCTTGTATTATTGTTAGAACATGGCTCTAGTTAAAACTCTTTGCTAACAGCTGTGTTTGTGTTGTCTAGTGCCTTATGAGCAAGGGTGATTGTGATACTGCTGTTGCTCTTCTCAGACGAGCTTTGAAGTTGGACCCCGACAACAAAGTAATTGCTTCTGCTGATCTTAATTGTCATTTAATAGATAGTTATATCATCTGTCATTTCATAGATACATGAGGAGTGGGTTTTGTAGCATATCACATTTTTTTGAATTTCAGCTGTACAATTGTTTCATTTCTTATAGTTTAATCTATTTTCAGCAGCTGGTGACATTTGCTTATTATAGTTTTGTGGCTTTTGGTGTAGAACCCTTGGAAGGAAATATTTGGTTGGTTGAAGCCCAGAGTCAAAATTTGCATTGCAGTCAGACCTTTACTGGTAGCTGAGTGGTTATGGTATACAATTTATAGGAACTCAATTACGCCATATATCCAATTGTACCATTGCAACCCGACTCAGTATGATTTTTCTGTTTCCAAAAATAATGTATTCCATGTTTAGAGAGATGCTGCTTATTCCCAAGTGACGTGGTCCTTTTTTAGATGGTCATATTTGAGCTGCGGAAATTAAGGAATGTCATGCAATTAATCATTAATTGTCACATTAATTGTCACTGTAATTAATTACAGACTAAAATAATTATTTGATGTTTGATAAGATACGTGTCACCTAGAAAGCATTTTATTGCAGAGACCAATAAATTGTTGTTTACTAGTACTGAAAAATATCTAGAGAGCATATCTGTCTACAAAACTGGATGAAAATGCTTAGTGATTGTGTTTTACTGCATTCCTGTTAGCCGTCAGCTGAGTAGCTGAGGATGACGACTCTGAGTGAAAACAGTCTAGTTTTTAATTCAACGTTGTGATTAATAATTACCGTAATTGTTAATTTTTGAAAGGTTAGCTGTTAAACATATTTTAATTATACAAGCTCTCAGCTCTAGTTGTATCATATGCTATGCAACAGACCGTTCAAAACGAGCTGGCACGGGTGGAGAAGAGATGTAAAGACCAAGAGAATCATCAGCGTCAGCTCTACAAGAAGATGCTTGGAACTGCTGGTGATCAGACGTCTGACAGTGCACAGGAGGTTTAGTGCCTTAAGTCACATTAATTTCAATTCCGAACTTATTCATATGCATTTGATAGTATCTGTAAATGAATTGTTTCCTGGAGTTACTTTATGCTAAACTGGTCATGAGAAATATCTTTTTTTGGTCTTCTGCCATAAGGCAGGTCTTTGACAAACTTTTCTGTCAGCTGCTTTTGTCTTCTGCATCTCTCTTTCAAGTGAGGTAATCTTTACTTATGATTTTGCTGAGCATTTGCCGGTCATCTTATTTTGTTCTTTTGCCCAACATTCTACCCTCCATTAAAGATTAAAAGTTGCATAGGCCTGTAGCTTCTCATGGGACACTCATGTCAGAACTACAGAGCGTCATCTGCCATATAGGAGCACAGTGTTATCTGCCACCTTACACAGGTAACGTACCCCAGCTTAACGCCAGCCAGATAGGCTGGTACTTGATTTATTTAGCTTGGAGGGATGTTAGGCTGAGTTGACCTACATGTTGGTTATATACCTGAATGGTTTACTTGTTTGTGGATACTCACCCATCCAAGTAGTAACTACTCAATTGCGAACTGACCAGGTGTCGAACACACGACCTCCCTGGTCATAAATCTGGCACTGTACGATTATGCGGTGTATATTGAAGATACAAGTGTGTGTATGTGGTTGTGTGGTACAGGGCACGAGGTCATGGCGTTGGTATACGGTTCTCGGCGTTGCGGCAGTGGTGCTGTCTGCCAGTGTGGCCGCATACCGACGCCTCTCTCATACCTGAACTGTGATAGCTCCGTAATGCATAACTTGGTTTTTAAAGCTGTTTGAGCAATGAGCACCCGGCTTGCATTGTTGCAACAGTTACCGATCATTTGATGACTGAGTAATAACTGAATGAGAACTTCAAAACTAATTGCAACTAATTTTATTTGATTTGTATATCATCTTGTACTGTCACCATAGTTAGTCTTTTAGAAATGCTCAAAAAACAGTAAAGCAGCTTTTAGCAGACAGCATGTTATAAACACGCAGTCAGACAAGGCATTTTGATTTTTTGACCACTGTAGACTTGAATAACTTTCAATATATTTTTTATTTGGCTATTCCAGTTAACTGTGGAAAAAAATCGTATATAGAGATTTGCAATTTGTAGTTATTAACTGTTAGCATATTATGCTATGCTATTAGCATAGCAAGGGATAGATTATAAAATCACTTGCATCTGTCTGTCATTTTGTCAGTCTGTCTGTAAACACTCCTACGGCTGCAATTTTGATTCGATTTTGATGAAATTTTGCACAGTGATTCGGGGCCCGAAAGGTAAGATCGAGGTTGTTTGGGATAAAAATTTGATAACTCCTTCCCCTATTTTACTCCAGTTTTTAAAAAAATAGCATTACAGCTTATGGAGACTTCAAAGTGGTATAACTCGGTCCCCATAAAAGATAATTGCACGCTGTGTTTACCTACTCCCCTATTTGTAGGATCAAGCAATCTAATGGTGTTATTTAAATTTCTCCCCTTTCAACCCCTGTTGCCATAGCAACCATTCAAAAGTTGCAAAATTTTGCATTACAGCCAATGGAGATTTCAAAGCAGTATAACTCAGTCCCCGTAAAAGATAATTACGTGCTGTTTGCAGCTCCCCCTATTTTCGAGCCAGTGCTATTCAACGGTGTCATTTAAGTTTCTCCCCTGCTGACCACCATTGCAATAGCAATGAATTTTGGGACGAAATTGACTATAACTCTGGTCCCGCAAAAGATAATTGCTCACTGTTTTCACCTACCCCCTATTTCGGGGCCGGGCTACGCAATGGTGTCATGTAAATTTCTCCCCTGAAGACCCCTGTTGTCATGGCTGTCATGGCAACCAACCGTTTTTATTCAAAGACATAATTGGCTACAGGCTCACAAGAGCATCAAACGCTGAAACGCAGCTGCTAGGCTATATAGCATGGCAATGGGACAGATACCTCATTCCAGAGAATGTATTTCTAGTTTGAAATGGAATTTGTGGAATACGATGGACAATGATCTCTGTGATAGTAAACTGTAACGTCATGAATGTGTATGACAGTGTTGAAGCATGTGAGTGTAATGCATTCCTGAGTTTCAATGTTTTTTCTCTCTTTGTCATTTCTGTTTTCATGATCTGACTTGTGAATTTAAGGGTTCAGTGCAAATACTGGACATCTATGAAAATGACGATTTTGAGAAAAACGTGTTTAGAGTAAAACTTACTGTACTTTTCTGTTTGCTGCAAAACTTAAACAGAATAGCATGCAGAGAATAACTGGGATGTAGAACTCAGTAGCAAAGTTATATGCTAGTTTTATGCAAATTACGTAATATTTGCATAAAATTTGTATTTGCATAAATTATCCTGTATTTGCATGACAGATCGTGCGTTCATTAACGTTGCAGTGCATGCAAATACAAGACATGTCATAGTAACGTAACCCTTAGTACTCCCCAGTCTTAGAAAGTGGGGGAGATTCGTACCTCCTAGTTCCTATGGCAGTGATTTTCAGCCGGGGTTTTGCGGAACCCAGGGGTTCCGTGAGCATATGCCAAGGGTTCTGCGGCTAGTCAGTAAAAAAATAATAATAACTTGCCATAAGAACTTACGTCAGATCAGGCCATAGAAGTAGTAAACGCTAAATACTTAGTTCGAAATTAGCCCTTCTAGCCGTCTACTTTTGCATAGAGTGTTAAATATTTTGCTTGTTTTTAACAATGTTAGAGTACTTGCATTGTTCACTGAACACTAATGTATTGGTGTTAGTGTTTAAAAAAGCGTGTGTCCATTCATTAAAAGAATTTTATATCTTGAAACATTCTGCTTAAAATATAAATAGTTTTACGCATTAGCTACGTATAACTGGCTGAAGGTCCAGACTTCTGAGTTGTTCGTGGGCGTATTTAAGATTCGATGATAATTTAAGGGCCGTTGGTGACCCCTCATACGGTGTTTTTGCTTAAATACAATGACGTTCTGCTGTCTTCGGGTGAAATGAAATTGCTAAATAATATTGTTTTAAGCGGTTAAATTCAACATGTATTTTGCCTGCTGCTTTATCGTCAGCTTTTGGGGTCTTTGCCCTAGACCCTCACAGGTTCTCTGTCTTTTGACTTTGCTGATCAGGACATTGGTTCTCCATGCAGACACTCTGAAACTTCCACTTTGCCTATAGGCCTATACGCCGCTGGACCTACAGATAATTGTACATGGGGTTCCGTGAGTGATTGTCACACTTATAGGGTTCCGCTGCAGCAAAAAGGTTGAAAAACACTGTTCGATGGTATAACCAGAAACTTAAATGCACAAAAGGGCAACAGTTTTTTTCTGCAGGCACTGTTTCTATCAGTATTCACTATTCAGTAACAGTAGTCATCTGGTATTTGCGCACCGGCATGACGAGAACGATTTAAATAACTGAACATAGCTTGTATTTGCATATATTTGCACTGCTAGTTTTAACTGAAAGTATGCAGTATTTGCATGCAAGACCAGTACTCATAAGTATAGTTAACTGGTATTTGCCACTAAAAACTTTTATTTATGCTCAGATGACGCTGATTTTCACATATGTTATAGATCTCGGCTGATACATGCCCATAGACTCATTACATGCAAGAACCAGACATCATCAGATGTTTGGTATGTGCACTGAACCCTTCAGTTAGTGATTGTTAAATAAATTGTCATAGTGGATCAGTCTAGTCTACACATCTTGTAGCAGCTGCTACTGGTAATTTTTCTGCAGTCGTTAAATTTCATCATAACCAGAGGTGTACTGGGGGTTGGGACACTATTCCCAGTCCCTCACTTTCCAGGGAGGAGCACATCCCTAACTACTGTAGTGAAGTCTACATAAAAGGAGGGCTTACAGTTTTAGATATGAAGTTCAAAACATTCTTCATGTAGGCCTATAAATATGTTCTCTGTGTGTGTGCAACTTTGTAGGGGCGCCACCCCTTTAAAATTTGGGAAGGCAAAAATCGTTCAGAATTAGGTTTGATTTCAAACAACTTCGATTTTGACCGCGAATGTCTCTGAAACAAAGCGAGCTGTCAAAAAGTGAAATAGCAAGTGATAACAACGGCCAATCCCCTGTTGAACAAAAAATTGTGAATTTCAGTCCGCTAGCAAAAAAAGTTCTGTTGTCTCATTTCAACCTACCCTAAGTCGACAGTGCGCGTTCTGTGCATGCTAATGCATTTGACTTCGGGCCATGTGACTGCTAGCGGGGGAATTTCACCCCCCCTTTAAAATTTCTTTCTAGTCGGACTTAGGGCGCCGGGCGGACTCACGTCGGGTTTTGCCCCAAATTTCTAGAACTGTTTCTGATTTAGTTTTGCAATGATTTTGTAGCTGCTGATAAAGGGTCGTCCATGAATGACGTCATGCTTCGAGGGGGTAGGAGGGTTCACATCATTGTGACGACGTGTGACGTAGGGGAAGCGGGTTCAGAGTAGTGTGACGTCACACACTTCACATCTGCGGGAAGGCATAATAGACAGCCAAATTCATGTCGCCGATTCATCGTATGTGACAGGATGAGGAGACCTAGAAACATTTTGCAACACTGCTTAATTTTACACGATTTTCTGCATTAAGTAGGCAGCAGAAAATTTTGATAACACAGATATAATTTTTATGTGTCACCATTTAAATACATGTACTACACTGTCCGGGGAGTAGACGTTTTGTGACATCATATTTGATGGGGGTCCAAACTAGTGTGATGAAGGGGAGGGGGTTAATTTTTTCTTAAAATCGTGTGACATCATTTATTGACGACCTTTAAATATGCAGTAAGTTTCAATGTATTATAATAATTTTTTGCATTTTTGTGCACGTTACTATTTTAAAAAAGCATAAAATGTGCAAAAATTCTAGCAAGATCTTGCCTTCACACCACTGAGTTAAAGGCATCGATCGCAGCTTCTTTCTTGGGTACATCCCTGGTCATAGCAGTTAGCGTTGGCAACCGAGTCATTCATTCAAATTTAAATCAAATCAAATGTTTCTTTAATGCAGTGATTGGCATACCACAATTATACAATAAAAGACAAAACAGTAGTCAATCACTATCATAAAACAGGATCAAACTAAGTTGCTATCAGTGGAGTAAGATATGCAGTCAGGAAGCTGTCTCTTAAATTATGGTTCATTTAATAACAAACTGACAAATCGCTGTTATAGCCTACAGTAACACGGGTTCAACCAAATAGTAAAGGCAATCATTGTCCAGCATTCTCATAATACTGCAGATCTCGTATCGTAAGCTAATCCATTGGTAATATACTAATAATCAAATGACAGTCTAGTTGTCTTGAATGTCTAGTAGAACTAGAATGTCTAGTTGCTTGAAGTAGTACAGTATGTTCTTTGACGCAGTCGTAAGCAATCTGTGAGTGCTGTAAAATGCATTACCGCTACCTGCGGCAACTGTAGATATAGCTATGTGCACTTGCCACTTATTTCCATTTACATTTTATGCTGCATCAAACAATTTCATACTATAATTGTTCACGGCGCACGACACTTGCCAATAACTACTCAGCTATTTCGTTCAAATGCCTGCAGGCATGCCAGTGGCGTACTCAGAGGGTACTGCACCTCCTTATTCCGGATGCTGACATTAGAAGTTGAACCCAATCGAGGGATCGAGGAAATTTTTGGTACCCATTTTGTGCTTTACTTACTCTTTAGGCCGATGATTTTATCTCGTTGGAATAATTATTGTGGAATGCCAGCCCGTCTTTCTTGGCAAGTATGTCACTGTGAAATAGTATTTCAGACAATTGCAGTAAAACTTTGTGAATATAGCAGTGTAATGAAAACAGACAAGAAAGTTCACAGCACACCGACTAAAAACTAACATCAAAATATCACAAATCTACACTGTTGTCATAATGTCATTGAATTTTAACAAATCGGTAACAGTTGAGGCAGTTGATATTCAATAAATAGGCTACGACATAATAGTTTAAGAAAACTGCTGAAACAGGAATAGAGAAAAAATCGCAAATACTGTATACAAACGTTTACTTTATTCCTGTAGTTCATTCAATTCAAAATAGCCAGTACAGTAGTTAAGCGCAGCTTAAGCTTAGCTACGAAAGCAAAACCTTATAGGGGCGGTCGTATGACGTTCAGTATGCAAAGTGGATTCAGCTCAGTTCAGTTCTGTCGCTTTCTACACTCCTTTAGACTTGCTGAATAACGCATTTCGTGCAGAGTTTTACACTGCTGTATTATGCCGACCACGTCTTGCGACTTCGGCATTATCAGCAGCAGGCTCAGCGGAAGAAAAACACGGACAGAAACAGAAGAGTTTGCGCAGGTCAGAACGAAACTGTTTTCCCGTGATCAAGTAGACGTAAAAGTTGTAGACGTAAACCAGAATCGAAAGAGCGCCGACGAGCATGTGGATGTTGTCCAGTGTGAAGTTTACATAGTCCCCCTTAATCAAGAATGACCAGTTGACTACCGCGATCAACGTATATGCACCGAGCAGGAGAACATATACCAACGAAGTGGCAACGAGCATGACGGTAGGCACGGCCGAGTTGTTGGAGGTTGGAGTCGTGTGATGTGAACGCTGATTAGCGGCAGCATTACTGGCCGCTCGACGTACTTGCACAGCGACCACCACGTTGATAACCAGAACAGCCACCGGCACGATTGCGAGGAAGACAACAATATTAATGATTCTGTAAATGGGAAGAGCTAGAGGTTCGTAAAAGGGCTGAAGTAACGTATTGATAATCGCAGGTATTGGCGAGAACAGTGCCAGACCGACAACGACTTTCCTCGCTCTGCTCGTCGAACACCACAGTTTTGCCTGCACACGTCAATGTGGGTAGGCCTAATTATGCGGTCGTCCTAATAGCCCGCAGTCGTATTTTACTCGTCCGTCTGTTCGTCACTCCGTCTGCATGTGCGTCGATCGTCCGTACCTACTATAGCTCGAAAAAGACAACAACAAGGCATCACACGTACAGCGAAACGAAAATTAGCGTGAACATTACCTGTTGCGCGTCTCGTGACCATTAGCCTCAATTTCTTGTAAATGTGCCCAACTGCCGTTAGCGTGGACCGACCGTACCGCCTATATCCGAAGGCCAGCGTCCGACATCCGGTCGTGGAAAGAAAGCGGTTTCCCAGAGTGACTGCAGTCCCATTCACGCTATCGTGACGCTAATATCGAAGGCTACAATCAACGCTAGGATGCGATGCGATAATTCGGTCGAACTCGGCGCACATATATAGGTGATGGTTGCAGTTTGCATATTGTGGCTAAACTGTACGGCATACATTATCAGAAGACGACCATGTTTACTTTATTTGAAGAAAGCAGTAAAAACCACAAATTTTGCGTAGAGGTATAACAAAACAAAGAGAGACTGGCGTCTCGATTATCATTGAAAATTTTTCAAACAGTTCTTTACACTTTTTCTTCTGTATCTTATACCGGCACCCAACCTTAAGTAATTGTGCGTTCGTGATTCTTTACAGTGAACGCGCTATGTAAATAATTAGTTCTTACTTACTTCATTCAGTTACCAAAAGTGAGTAGGCCTAAACGACGTGAAACGATGCGAAGCTTGAAAAGCCACAAATCTACGCCAAAATCCGGGAACGGAGATGGTGTTTCAAAGAAGAAACAGCAAGTATTTTCCCCAACAGCTATCTTCGGGTCTGAAGCAGCGGGGCTTTGGGCGGAGCACTTAGGACGTAACGTTTAGCAACTTTACAGCACGATTGGCATAACAGAGTGCGTAATGACTTTTATAAAATCATCCAAAGTCGATGGTTTTGTGTCATAACTATAAGAAATGGCTTATGCGACCATCTAATCGTGATCAAATAGTAACCTTGACCATATTTCACCGTTTCTGAGATTTAGCGACTTATCGATTGAAAAACGCATATTTTTCCTACCCCACATTTGTTCAACCCTAAATTTGAACAATTTTCCCTTTTGCACTGGGTCGCTGAAATTTTGCACATGAAGAGCCGTGACACCGGGCTAATTTAATTTAAACGGTGCAATAAGCACATTCCGACCTACCAGTTGGCTACAATACATGCGCCACAGCGACGACAGACGACATATCGTACTACAGAGACTCGACCTTAACGGTCGGCCAAAAACGTACCCGAAGTGGGCAACAAATTGCAATCAGACGTTCGAGGGAGAAGCCGAGAACGAGCAAAGGTTCAAGATTTTCGGTGGTCTGCAGTAAGAAGGAAGCACATTGACAGATCCAACCGGTGAAACATTCGTATGGCTGGTAGAGACGGAACATCAGCAAAAAGACAAAGTCGTTGATGGCTAACACTGCCAGGTAGATGGCTGACGAATTCTTTCCGTCGACGTGACGCCTCAGCCAGACTATCGCCGACAGAATGTTGCCCGGAATTCCCAGCGCCAGACAGACGATCTGAAAGACTCTATAAACTGGTGGCAACTTGGGAATTTCAATTTCATCCGATGGCTGCCAGTTGTCGATGCCGAAGTCGAATTGTTCGGTTACTGCGCCGTTAATGTCTTCTTCGGCGAATTCACTTTCGTTCATTTCTAGTCTTAGACTACCGCCTGTCGCACGCCTGCAGTACACTGCTTCGAAATTCTAGCAAATCTGTAGACGGACTGTGAATGACAATAATGTGCATTGTAATAGCTGCTGACACTATTTGTTGATTGTCTTCAACAGCTGCTGCAGCGAGCTGCTACGTCACTTGCAGAGTCAAAATGGCTTGTTCAACTTAGATTTGAATCAGTAGGCCTATTTTACCGAGACGCGCGTTAAATAACAATTATTTTAACCGAAGCACTGCAGTCTATTTTGTGTGGTAATGTACCTTCGTATTTCAGGTAAAGTAAAATCAAAATCGGGTTTTTTTTCCTTAACAAAATATTTTAAGTACATTTCTCTAAAATTAGTTATCTTTCGAACATAAATAATAAACATTTTAAATTTGTATCTTTCGTTAAAAAGGTCATCAAACGTCGCCTTTTAGTGTGGTATAAAGCCACATATAGGTGCTTCCTGTAAATAAGTTATGTAACAATTGCTATAAGATACGTTATGTTATGACAATGGCAGTCACGTGATAAGCAGCCTAGGCCCTTTCGGCCGGCTCCGGCAGTATAAAAGGCGAAGCGCAGTGATGACAACTGATCAGTTTGGTCGAGCGCTCGTACAGAGCACATCGACTGAAAGGTGCTGAGCCTTCGCCTTCCCAAACGAAGCAACAAAAATCAATGAAACATCTTTCATCAAAACGAAATCCAATGTTCAATAATAACTACATCTCGGTCGGCAACCCTTCGTTTAACACAGCATGGGTAACCCGTAATCGCCTATCTTTCGGAACCGCAGGCACCCATGAAACTGAGATCTTGCAATCACCCAGTACGAAAGACGAAGCCGAAACAGTGGGTGGTTACAGTGGTGCCCAACACGTGCGTCAAGAAGTGACACAGCAACAACCAGCAACGAAGTCTACCGAAGCACCAACGACGACGCCAAAGTCGAGTGCTTCGTACGAAGACTCGGCGTACCGTACGAAGCCAGATACCACTTCATGTTGCCCGAAGGACCTACGAATGGAAGCTGAACGACAAATGACCGAATACGAAGAGGACAAAACACTATTACCAAGTGGCACAGTGAACTTAACGAAGGCATCTATGACGAAATTCCGAAAACGACCCCTTTGCCTCACCTATAACGCACCCATAGCTTCAACGCTTCGTCGAGGACGCACCGAAGGCTCTAAGCGTCGTGGTCAGAGCGAAGACGTGGTGAAAGGACGAAGACTGAAAGACGAAAACGGCGATTTTCAACACCTTGATTCGTCTATACGCCGTCAACTGACAAGGTGCTGAGCCTTCGCCTTCCCAAACGAAGCAACAAAAACCAACGAAGCACCCTTCGTCCAAACGAAATCCACTTTTCAATAATAGCTAAATATCTCGGTCCATTCACGGTCATTTCACGAAGACCCTTTCGTCGGCAACTCTTCGTTTAACACGAACTCATTACCAGCATGGGTAACCGCATCTTTCAGAACCGAAAGTACCCATGAAGCTGAGACCTTGCAATCACCCAGTACGAAAAACAAAGCGAAAGCAGCGGATGGTTACAGTACGAGTAGATAAAATGCATAGATTCTAATCTTTAGTGATTTTATAACCGGGCATAATATATGGAGACAACATTTTAGTTCTGGTAATTGCTAGTAAAATTAAAATACGATGAAGTAAACTGTCGAACCCTTTTCTACAACTTTCAAATGTCTCTCTCGTAAATACTTTTTATTAGCCAGGTCTTAGGCTGTTGGCTCAATTTTTTACTCCTCACGCGCTACGTTCCTAACGTAGCGAAGAGGAGTAGGAAGCTGAACGACAAATGACCGAATACGAAGAGGACGAAACACTATTACCAAGTGGCACAGTAAACTTAAATAAGAAGAACTATATTATGCTGATGTGAGCCAAGAGCCTAAGACCTGGCTAATAAAAAGTATTTACGAGAGAGACATTTGAAAGTTGTAGAAAAAGGTTCGACAGTTTTTTTGTATATGAGATCAGTGCAATATTGAGGACCGATCGACCGACCGACCGACCTCAGCTGTTCCTGAAAGAGCCTAGTCCTGGAAGAACTTCAAACGGCAATATCTCCGTAACGGTGCTAGATAGACGCATGCGTCGAGGTATAACAAGATAAATGGCAACTAGCGTCATCGACCATTATTAGAAATTTTTCCTCTCAGTTCCTAAAATCGGGCAATATTTTATGAACCTCGGGGAGAATTTCCAATGACGACCTCGACGCCAGTCGCTATTAATATAATATTAAACGGGTCTCAATTAAACGCCGGGTCTCTAATAGAAGCCGAAAGAAACAAAAAAGTTCTTAAAAGAATACAAAAGCACCGGCACGCATTTTTACATTTCATACATCGTGACGTACAATTAGCATATTAGGCCCCGCCTCATGACAAGTGGCTGCGCTCGCATGTATTAAACAACGAGCTATTT
>Ga0209367_1005702_pt1 | contig 17235 bp, 8 predicted proteins | sample WorMetLIZISLAND2_FD_187412 | JGI IMG/M metagenome (GOLD analysis project Ga0209367, IMG submission 187412) | Marine gutless worms symbiont microbial communities from Max Planck institute for Marine Microbiology, Germany - Olavius geniculatus... ... | reverse complement strand
TGGTGTTCGGAATGATGGATGGTTCAAACAAAAGAGGACGGCCTCACCGAGAATGGTCAGATGACATTGAGCAGTGGTGTGGGACAACCCTGCAGGAGTTAAGCCACGCTGCCCTAGATAGGCAGCAGTGGGCAGCGATAGTAAAAATGGCGTCAGACACCAACGGGCATTGAGCCCACGGTTGTCGATGATGATGATGATGATGAGTCTCAGGTAAACTGATTGCTGTCGGCTAAAAATGTCACCTGCAAATCAAAGTTTCTGGCAAGCATAATCTTGGATTTGTGGGTTTGAAAAAATAGCAGGTTACCTGGGTTTGCACTCCCTAGTATTAAGAACCATTTTTTATCACAAGCTATGTGTCATACTGTGTTACAAGTAACTCCTGAGTATGTTTGTTTTTTTCTTTTTAGTTGCTTTTATTTTCTTGCATGCATGTGTGTTCATTTGTGTTGTTTTGTGCTATCTTTGCTGGATTGACAAATTAAGCTATACAGCCCGTCTGGAGGCGTTGACCCAGACCCCTGTAGACTTGTTAAGAATTACGTTCCAAATAAAAACAACACTGGTTTCCCATGTGTCATCGTCCAGTAAAGGTTTACATCTAGTGTTATACGCAAATGATTTTTTATTGTCGACGTGCGTTGCTGTAGCTGAGATTGTCTGGGTTTGTATAATACAGAGAATAAGACAAAATTGCCATTTTTGTAGGATACCAGAAAGCTAAAAGGTTTTCTCTACTGAGATTGATGACTGTCTGGAGAATAACAGGGAAGATTATTTGAACTGCTATTACCATTACATATGCACAATTATATTCGGCAGTTCTTACAATTCTTGGTTTAACGGGTAGGTCATTTCTTGTGTTTCGTGTTTCATCAAGGTTCAACTTTCTGTAAAGGTTAAACTTTGTGTTCAGTTATTATGTGCATGTGCAATCCTGCCTGTAAAGGCCATCCCCAAAATGACCTATACTGTGTTGGGTGGGACGTTAAACCATACTCACTCACTCACTCACTTTTCCCTACTGGTCCGCTGACCATGGACTCTGCCATGGAGACTGCTGGGGGCACTTCTTAGATTTTCATTTTAGGCTCATGTTCATGGAACCCTAAGCCCCTTTGGTACCTGGTAATTTATATGTGTGCATTGCTTGGTTAGGCCGTCCCTGAAATGACCTATACTTTTTGGGGTAGGATGTTAAGGCCTACTCACTCACTGGCTGTGCCAGTGTTGAGTTATGTGATGTCTAGTCAGAACTACATGTACGATGTGGCACAAATCCACTCCAGCTAGCTGATAAAACTCTTTAAGTTAACACTTATGCAGCAGAGTTTTCTGACTATTATGTTGTGTTTTGTATGACGTTAAGAGGTGCTCATTGTAGTTTTTCATTCAGATCCTTCTGTCATTTACAGTTGCAGAAGTCCATCAACAGTCTCTGAGCACTGAAGGGATTAGCACAGGCTAATTTGACGCTGTGATGGTGTTAGTTTTGTTCACAATATGCACCGTTTAATAAAGTATAAGATGTATTTGCTCGTTATCTCCGCCAATGGAACGAAGTGAACATTGGAGGAGATTATGAGATTGGTTATTCTGTCTATGTTGGTGTGTGTGTGCGTATGTGTGTCTGTGTACACGATGACTCGTCATCTTCACGTGTCATACACAACGGCAGGAACGGTGGCGCCCTCCTGTGAAAACTTCTACATTGGCGGAGATATGCACTGTCACGAGCGCCTTCTAGTTAATCAGTTGTTTTGTTTGGTCATGTTATTACTGTGTAACGTTATTGGCTGTTTCTAGTAACCAGTTTCATACATTTCACTGTTAGTGCATTATTTTTAAAGTCGTAGATTTATTCTCCTCATAAGCAGTTATTGTTGACGAACAAATGTATTAGTTAGCCGTAAGGATGACTGACTTTTGTATGTGAGATGCGAAATGTCAAAAACTGTTTTCAGGGGTAAGAATTTTTTGGCTTCATTGTTTCAGTTGTTTAGCTTCTGGTAGTTTGATTTTAGCTTCAACTCTGTGTTTTCACATTAATGCCAACTGTGCCAAAGCTGTGACTGTTTCGTTTTGAGTATCTGTCATTATGTGGTGTTGGCTTGACAGCAGAGTGTCGGTGACTTGTTTTGTATTTTCGTTGCTGTTGAAAATGACTTGCAGTCGTGGTGTTGCTGCATAAAAACCTTGGGCAGATGCCTCAGTCTCGTTATATAAAGGTTAGATGTAGCCTAGTGCTGTTGAATTAGCATGCTAACTTAAGGAATTATCGATCACAGTTAAAAAATAACGCCATTAAAAATTAACAGATGATAGATGATATGATATGATATACGTAGATGATATGAAGCGTGAGTTCCAATGTTCTGGCGTATAACTTGCCTACCAGCATAGGCAAATGCACCCCACCTTAATAGCAGAGCAGAACGGTAGTTAATTTTGCTTACCCAGGAGGGAGTGTAGGCTAAGTTGACTTTAATGTTTGTTACATACCGAGATGGTTCACTTGTCTGCTGCGAGTGTGATAGTGTATTCGTTGTACATGACATTGACTTTATAGAAAAAAAGCAAAAGCTGAAAGGTGATCAGGCTCACCAATAGGGTGATTCATAAAATATGAAGTTTGCATTTTTTTTTCATGTGGCACCTTCTCATTTTGGTGCATCTTATAAGAAACAATTTTTTATGAGATGCAACAAAATGAGAGGGTGCCCCATGAAAAAATCTAAACTTCGTATTTTCTGAATCACCCTACTCACCAACCAGAGTACTATCACCATTTTGATAATCCTGCAGTTTGGGTTAGTTTCTGGCTGTATAACTGTGAGTAAACCTGCACTTCCTGGGTTGGAGGTGGGGCATTTGTGGCTCAGAAGTCCTCAGACTTTTTTCTGCTAGTAGTAACATGTTTCCAAATAATAGTATGTACGTATGCTCAACGCGGTAGCATAGAATAACGTTGTGTGAAAAATGCTTGCTATTACATGTATTTGGTGCAATGGTGGTAGCTGAGCTGTCGAGTTTGCTTTACATTTCAATGGTACGACGGCTTGATTGTACGTTTGCCCTGCTGATAACCGTGCTGAGTCAGTGTGATGTGAATGTGTGTGTGATTGTTGTGACGTTTTGTCGGTTTTGCTGCTGGTCGTACTGCAGTTCTATCAAACTGTTACTTGTGTGCTCGAATTTACTACCAGGAATCTGAGTCGATTTTTGTGCAAACATAAACATACAAATAATTCGGTTACTTGGTATCACGTTCAGATTCAGTGATGACAGGATCTAGTAGAGGTCATGGTTCAGTGAGTAGCAAACCTGTAGCATTTTGGAAAAACAGTTAAGTAGCCACTGGCCACCAACTAACTAAGAAAGCATACACTCTGGTATGATGAGGCTGCACTGCTGCCAAATGCGATACAGAGCAGTGAGACATTTTGCTTAATAACAAATCTGATGAGTAGGCATCGTAGTCTATTTTACCAAGTTGATTGAAAAAAAATAATGAAAAGTAAACTGAAAGTGGAGTGAGTAGCTGTTTTTGCTTGAAAGTGCAGTAAACAGTCTCGTAATCCATGAAGGCAGTCCTCTGATTATTATCAGTCTGCAGGTAGGAAGGATTTCTGTAAAAAGTAATCCTGGAATGAAAGCTTAAAGCACCGGTAATTGGTCAGACTTGAAGAATGAAAATGCAAAAAAAGAATCATTTTAGTGATCGATACTGTATATTACATTGCAGTACTGTGGGTGCAGTAGGCCTAACTATACTGTGAGGCATAAAAACACCAAAATTTTTTTTACCATAACTTGAAGAAGGGTTATCCCATTTTAATAATTTTTGGTACACATATTCATGATACAACTGGCTATCAAACTGGCCTTTAGTTTCTCACGTCACCCAACATCTGCATCTGCACTACCTGGGAAAAACAGAACAGACAAAATATACATTAAAATAGAAAAAAACTTTATAAAATTTCATCTTTCCAGACTGTTGTGCAGCAGCACATCTATTAAATAGGCCTAACTTTCAGTAATATTGCTGAATTCAAAAAGCGACTGGTGAAGTCTGAATTGGTCTGGAGCAAAACGTTATCGATGCTGCTATCAACGAATGGAGAAAGTGTCTCCTAGCCGAGCCCGTGTTCGTGAGCCAACATTTCAAACATTTTTGTAGGCAATTAAAAAATGGACAATTAGATAAACCATTAGCTAAAATGATGAAAATATGGACAAAATGTGTGTTTTGTGTGTTGTTTTGATTAAGCAATAATACCAAAGTGATTAAAAATGCAATATTTTGTTTGTTTTCTTTCCCCAGGTAGTGCAAAAACAGACAGTGGGTGAGGTGGGAAACTAAGTCATTTATTATTTGATCGCCAGTTGTATCAGGAATATTCGTGCCAAAACTTGGATCACTTATCTTCAAGTTATGATGAAAAAAGTTTTGGGTGTGTTTTTATGCTTCATAGTGTAGGCATATGCATTGAAACAATGTAGCAAACTTCAGTAAAAAAATCTTGAAATACAACAATGGCGGGAAAATGTGCATTATTTAGCTTAGATAGCTGATTATTGTCAATCTCCAGTTAACTTTCAGTACGTTTTTCTGTATTTATAATTCACTCAACGTTAGTAGTAACTCAAATTTTCTGCAGCATTTATCAATTCACATTTTGTTCTAATATTTATTTGCAAAAAAACAGTGCTTACAAAACAACTATGTTTGCACGTGTTGCATTATCAAATGCACAATCATAACGCCAGCTGTAAATTATAACAACAAACGAGTACAGGCCTAAATGTCATTCTTCAAGTAACTGAATATAACTGCGATATGAACACAAGAACAAATGTGTAAACAGATTGCTTAGAAAATAATGCATGCTTTGGTTGCAGTCCAGTTACGTTGAACAAAATCATGCAGAACGCACTTGGGAAAGACCACAAAAACACCATTCAATTATATTTTTACCAAAGCTGTCATTTTCTTGTACGTAACATAAACGTGGCTGGTTAAAGAAAACTGAAAATAGCAGAAGTAATAGTTCTCAGGCTGTTTACTGTTTTATCTGTGGCTTATAGTATGCTGCCACACTGAGCAACAGTGACAACGATGCTGATGCTCCATAATATTGATAAATGGTAACAAAATATGAGCATCAGATGACTTATATGATGTGAATGTAAGTAACTTTGTCTTCAGTCTTCACACACAAAATACGCATAAAAGCATCAACCAGTAACATGCAGGGTGGTCCAAAAACGTATACAATTATTTCAGCAAGCTACAGCAATGTCATTTTTTCTCAGCATTAAGTATCATATCATCAACAAAACTGCGTTAGCAAATAATTCTTTTCATGGATATATCACTGTAGGCCTATTACAGTGATTTGTAAGGTTGTGGCCTTTATTAATTTATTCAATGCCTACAACAGTAGAATATTCAACAGTCTTCATTCTACAATACAGCAGCACATGCAGCTGTGCAACTTGCTGTATGAGTACATGTAATTTGTATTTAAAGTATTTACCAATAACTATGATTATTATTTACCAGAAGGGCACTGGTTATTTTTTTGACCACCCTGTGTAGTATGTTACACAGCTGGTGTGTGCGATTTAGCAGCCACAACATGGGACAATACATCATACACGTACATTGTGCATGTACAATACTGTACATAATGTAGTGTAGACGCAGAACGGACAGACGACAGACAGACGGACCACACACAGACGTTGACTGAGCTATGTCAACGATGTCAACTATACATGGGACAGCTTGCGTTATAGGCTACACATTGTATACCGTTAAAATTATTTTACTTTCAGAGGTTGCAGTAGTAAGACCCCTTAACAGGGGCGTGAATCCAAGGGCGCAGGGTAAGGGCGGCCCCAATATTTGGCTTTGGACATGTCTTGTTGTGTAGCTACGGTAGCGTGGACAAATGTCCCACTCTTTTCATTGAAAATGCTACGCTATCGTTTCACCAGAAGTGTTTTGCGACGCCAAAAATGCAGCCAATTTATTTTCGGCCGGACCCCGTTGAAGGAACTTACGATATCCCCAACCTCCTAGTACTAGTACGTTTGGTAAGTAGCGATACCGTCGCCCTCGCCAATTTTCATCCCACTCGATGCCTGATGCGCATGCGACTCTGAGCAAGTCGTTCTCGGCGTCTCAACCCTTTGCCTCTCCCTCAGTATTGACGACGGATCACTGACGCCCTGTCCACTAAACACGCCTTATACTTCGAATTCAGCGAAACAGTCACATGTAAGTAAGTAGTGGCACGGGGGAGGGGCGGCTAGACACACTGGGGTGCTGCGAAAGTGCGCGATGGTGTCCGTCGCTCGTCGGCCGCACTGTAACCCATGTTCTTGCGCTGAAGGAACATGTGCACCTCGCGGAAGGACGGTCTCTGGGCCGTGTCACGGTTCCAGCATTCGACCATGAGGTCGTATATCTCGCGCGGACAGTTGGCTGGCTGACCCAGCACCACTCTATGATGGTCCTCCAGTGATTCGCCGGCGGGGTCCACCTCGTGGTAGCAGCGTGCGCAGTTGTCGACGACCTGCGTGTTGCTGAGTGCGTCGAATGGACGCTCCCGGGCGAACGTCAGGATCTCCCACAGTGTCACGCCAAACGACCACACGTCACTCTTCGACGAAAACTCGCCCTGTTATTTCATCAGCAAAAGCAATCTCGTCTAATTAATAATAATTAATAATAATTTTATTAGCCAAATGTATATGATGACATGGGCTACCGTACACTAACGCGGAAATGTGGCGGGTACAACGAGGCAAATTGTTCTTACAGATGCCCTAAATAAAACCTAAATAAAAACACATAGTATGAGGCAACAACGAGGTTAAAATGGATACATAAAAACAAATACGAAAATAAGAAAAGACACAGTAAAACCATTTAAGAAAACACGAAAAATTATCATCATCTATACAATTTGTAGTGCGCTGTTCAGAAGTAAAATAAGAGCACCCACCGGAGCACGTATGATTTGGTAAGAGGGTATAATGTAATGTAATGAACAATTGATTCAGTATCCTTCAGTTTTAGGCCTTTTAGTTTTCTGCCCATACTATATTCCAGCGGATAATATGTAAATGAGTAGGTCTAAATTGAGTATAAAATCCCAAAATGTAAAAGAAAAACAGACAGACACCAAGACATTTGGGAAATACTGATGAGTGCATGTTGAACAACTCACGAGTAAGACAGATTCCCATGCCATCCAGCGTATTGGCAGCAAGGCCTTGTCCTCGACCCGGTAGTAATCGTCGCTGAAGACGCTGCGACAGACGCCGAAGTCGGATATTTTGATGGCGTACTTGTGACCGACGAGACAGTTCCTAGCGGCCAGGTCACGATGCACCACGTTCAGCGTCTCCAGGTACTTCATGCCCGATGCTATCTGAGTCGCTATGTATATCAGACACCCATAACTACAGCAGACAAACATCAATTAATTGATCAATCGCCGGCGTCGTGGGTAGAGAAATTAAAGGCAGCAAGTTACAATTCTCCGACAAAACAACTGCGAATTTGACACACAGGAGGTTATAGGTGCTCAAGTTTTCAATTTACTCTTCCCCAAAATGGGAGATTTTAAGCCCTAAATGTTGTATTTTTGAACAGGCTAAAATGAAGGAGAATTGCTATCTAGCTCCCTGTCACGATCTCTGCAATCAATTAACAAAACTCACTATACACATGTAAATGCATATTTTTTTCTACTTTATAAATTCTTGCTACACCACCACAGACTTTTAACTGAGAGAATTTACGACTCTTGGTTTCTGCATAGCTGACGTCGTACAAACCACTGGCGGCACTGGTGATTCAACGAACTAAAAAATAGAATTTTATACTCCCGAATTTGTCAAAAGGCAAGCTCATGCACGACACAGTTAAGCAGTAATTCCGATAAACGATTTAAGCAGTGTGCGCATGTGACAGCTGACAGATGAACAAACTGCAGAGAATAAAATCGCTGTAGGCGAAATCGCTTGCGCTGCAAAAAACGATTTTGCCTATTGTTGCCCATTTCTGCGTAGTGTTGTCTCTCTCTTTCTCTTTCTCTCTGAAGTCTGTCCGTTTGTCGCCTGCCAGATTCGTGCACACTGCTTAAATAATAACCAGATTTCTATAGCGCCGTTGTGGTCGTGACTTCAGAGGCGCAACAGAGCCGTATATAGGCTATACATTGAGTACCTCAGAGTTTTTCGGTGGCTGGTAGTGGACACGGTACGACCGAGAGAGCTCTCAGCAGGGACCCTTGCCTGCAGGAACTGCCGCAAGTCTCCGTGTTTCATGTATTCCAGCACGGCGTACAGCGGCTCCGTCTCGTAACAGACTCCGATCAGTCCCACGATGTTGACATTCTTCAGACACGCCACTGTCCTCGCCTCATGGTCAAATTCCGCCCTGCACAAAACATATCTATTGCCTGCAGTGGCGGATTTAAAGGAGGCGGGAAAGTGGCCAACCCCCCTATTGACTGGATGCATCTTAAAACAAATAAATATTTAGCATAAATTCATTATTTTCGCATAAAACATTTTCTGGGGGAAGGGCACAGTCCCCTCCCCAGACTCCACCCCTTACCCTGCCGCCCACCCCTTATTCCAAATTTCTGGATCCGCCCCGGATTGCCGGCCCGGTAAAAACAAGTCTTTGAGTCTATGTTTTGTCATATTATTCATAACTGCGTTGAATATTGGTTCGTCTATTTTCAAAATTCTTTCACCAATATAGGCTACTCGGCAGTAAATTTGCAATTAGGTGATCACTGAAAATCCTATCACACCAAAAACGTGTTGCTACACTGCCCTGTAAAATATAGTCACTGTCAGCTTCCAAATAAGAGAGTTACAACGTAACTTTTGAGTACTCGTAAGATGACTATATCCCACAACGTGTTCAAGATGTTATACACTTTTTAAAATTTACGCCCTAATCAGGGCTTGCCATTTAAGGCGATCAATCGGTCGATCGCCTAAATCGATCGCTTAAACGCCCGCCAGGCGATCGATTTTTCGATCGCCTACTCGCTGGCCAACCTCAGTTATTTTTAATCGCCGTGGTAGTGGAAATTTCCGATCATCCATTTTTGTGCATCGTAATTCGTAAGTTGGTTAAGTTAAAAAGCAGACGTCAATACGAGTGGGCAATACAAGTGTAGCATTTTCGAACTAGGTCTAATAATTTTCTTACTACCCATGCTATTAGAGAAAACGCATTATAAAGCGCGTACAGAGCCAAGGAACTGAACTGAACTGACATGACGTCTTAGTTCAGCTAGCGATGTAGTTAGATACACAGCCTGCTGACAGTTACCATCACCATCGATCTATCACTCGTTGCCGTCACAGAGCCCCATTGCATTCCCCTTCCACAACTCCCAAGCGCTGTAACATGAGGTGCTAGAGAGCTGCTATATAGAGTCTCAAAATGACAGGGCAAAAGCCATATGCTAGCGATGACGCCTTTAGTCAATGTGGTTTTGTTTTTCACATATTTAATACAGTTGCTATTATTTTTGCAAAGACATAAAATAAGCCTTGAATCACCTTAATCGCTCGCCCAAAGAGCGTGACAAGTGACGTAAACGGGCCTTATTAAAGTCTTATCGTCTGCAGTGATATTTAAATCCGCCATAATCGATCGCTTATCGATCGCCTACTCTGCGCGGCGCGATGGATTTTTCAATCGCCTCTCGATTTCAAATGGCAAGCCCTGGCCCTAATATTCAATGTTTTTAATTACACTATTTCGCTAGCAAAATAACTTTAAAAATCGGCCAGTATTTAATAAAGCTATGAATGAAGGGAATTTAGGGGCTTACTTTTTATGGATCACTCCTTAGCTAGTTCATCAACGTCAGCTGTTTCACTCCACAACTCATTGGATTCTATATTGTGTAATTTCTGTTTTGTATCGAGTTCAATTTTAAGTGTCCCTTGCAATATAGGCTTGTTCTTTTCAACTCATTCACTCACAAAGTCTAATCATTATATGTAGGCCTATCATGATATGTATACGCATTACGCAATCGCTTTTGATAAATCATAGAGGCTACTGCATTCAATTTCTAACTGGAAACTGATACTTACTTATTCAAGTGAATTCACGGCAAATGAACACTGCAAGACGTGCACGTGTTCTCTCATAAATCAGTGCTACTAGCAGCAGTCTAGCAGAAAATGACGTTTTTTATACGAGAAAGTATAGGCCTAACTAAAAGTTCTAGCTATAGCCTAAGCTACGAACGGCAGCCATGCACTCGACTTACAGCATTTCTCATTCAACGCATGACTCGTCTGCGAAAACTGATCGCGACCTTACTGAAATTAATCACAGAAGAAACAATGCGTATACTAGGGCTACCACAAGCTCTTTTTTATACACGTGCTAATGCTGGACGTTTGCTGGACGTTTGCTGGATCGTGTAAACAACCCATAATATTTAGGCGAGCTGCAACAGATGACAGTGAGCGCGCTGCTTCAGCAGTCAGAATTCAGTGGCTGAGTTTGAGACGATGAACGGAGAACGCACATTCATCATCTACCATTCACTGGTAGCGATCGAATGCTTTGAAGTTTACCGCCGCTCGCTGCATTATATACTTCCATCCATTTAACGTGTGAGGCGGCGGCGGCGTCAGCTGAAATCTGACGTGGCGCTTCACGCCATTATCAATCATCATCGTCGTCGTCATATTGTCGCTATGTGACTTTCGATGATAAATACAAAAACAAAAACAAAAGAAAACGACAACGAAAATAATGCAGTTGCAGTATGACGTGCACTAATGCGAATAGAACACCATGACGGTATTTAGTTTTCAGTTATTTTTCATCCCCATCATCTTCTCTTGGTGTTGGGTCCAAAGACTAAACTGTCTATAAAGTACAGAGCTCAGCTGTGCTGTAGGCCTACGACGGTCATCAACTGCACTGTCACTAAGTTCTGGGAGGCTCGTCAGTCGTCATTTCCAGTCTGTACTATTCAAGATCGCTCGCTCTTATATGCTTTCAGTCTCAGCGTCGCAGGCGTAGGCCTATTCTACTGAACGCCTGTCGGCTACTGCCTTGAACGACAGGTATTTCTGAGCTAATGCTGCACTTTGCTATATTTTTGCTCTTGGCAACTAAAATAAAGTAAAACGAAAAATTACAAAAAAACTTAAACTAAAATTGAGTAAAGAAGTAGAAGGAACGAAAATCACACTGCGTCGTCGCCTATGTCCTAGCTACAGCGGCAGACTGCCGGCATCGGTCTGAGTCTGAGTCTGAGGTGAGAACGAGCGTTATGGTCACGCGCCGACGCCTCCCCTCTTGCCTGTCTCTGTGAAATGAGAATATTTCTGACACGGATCACGTGCCTAGACAGGACGCCAGTTCCGGCCATAACGCTGCACACGGGTCACTGATTGTGCCTGTCGTCACGCCAGCCTTGCACCATGATGGACCGAACTAAACTGACGGTAGCTTACTGCAGGATCGCTGCTCATAGCAACTGCAATTGAATTCCGGCTATGACAATATAGCCTACTTGATTACTGGTGATCATCAAATCTCGAAGTCTGCTACAGTAAATAGCATGGAAATAGGCTAGCTAGGCCTAAATAGGCCTAGCTAAATATGGAGCTAAGAGTAGCGTGCTTAAATTCATAACCTTTGTCGCAGTTTCAGAAAATATATACGTTGTTCAGTGTAAGTTAGGTTAATACGAAGGTTAAAGGTAGGCCTAAATACAGCTATTTATGGAAACCCATCTCGAAGTTGCGAAGATGATATGCCATATGGGATCACACTATAGCGTTAGGGCCTACCTGCCACTCGAATGCGATCCGAAACAGGTAGAGGCCTAAAATGCAATGCATCCCATCATCAGTAAGGCAGACCTGTATTTGATTTACTTATCCCGGATGATGCAATGCTCAGCTGATCTAGATACTGAGTTATAATAGCCTAGGATGGTTCACCTGTCCGCAGACAGTCACCCATCTAAGTAGCCACTTGACAGCGACCCGATCGCGGTAGTTGAACCCACCACTTCATGATCGCAAGTGCGACGAGTTGCAGCGATTGACGTTTATAGGATTGACTGTTTATACGGCGAGCAACAGAGATAGGGAGAACGTTTACGTAACGTAGCGTAGATGTGCAAGCGCTCTAGAGCGAATCGTAAGCGGCTTGATATACAGCATCTATATGTGCGGGGCGCTTGAGAAGTTTACCTGGCCTTGTCAGTAGCGTCTTGGCTGAGCACTTTGACGACGACGAGTGATGGTCTACAACTCGTGGAACGACCCGTCGTCTGTTCTTCGTCAGCAGCACTGCGCACTTCACACAGCTGGATCTGCAGTGTACAATAACACAACATGCTGCACTGCATACACAGTTTTGGTTATTTAACCGCTATAAAAGATACAGCAGAGCTCCGCGAACAATGTCGTCAGCTTCTGTACGTTTTTTTAAACTAGAGGGGCACTCGGAGATCAAAAACCTCCGCCAACGCTGTCACAATTTCCGTTGCGTTCTCCAGGTGACAGCACTATACAAAATACAATTTTTTTACTGATAGTATGTTTTTGTAATGAAAAACGACTTTAAAAATACAGAACTGCACTGCAGAACAACTAAGACTTAAAGGCTAAGTCACATCATTTTACGTAACTGTTATAAAACGCTAATTGGTTTTATCGAATGTTAATTTGTCAATATTCACTAATTTTCTAGCTGCTAATACATCATAATACCTTAAAAATAACGGTTAAAGTGCTCATTTTTCCCTTTTCATAGCTTCGGTAATTTTCGCAACTGTGAGTGTGACGTCACTTACGGAAGGGTTGCTAACTAGCTTTATTGCCTTGATGTCAAATGCAGCTTAATTTACGGCCAAATAGCCTCAAAAAAGCCAAATTTTTTTATCAATAGTCAGCCCACAAAAAAACCACAATATTCCAACACATCGTTAATTTTAACGCAGCTACTGCTTTCAGCGCGTCTTAGCCATCGCAATTCTGTCTGTCCGTCAGTCCGTCAACGAATAGATCAGTCAAAAACGGTGCAAGATAGGATCACCAAATTTTCACCGTCGGCTGCCCGGAAAACTCTTTAGTTTCAAAAACCGTAAAGCTTTTCCATAAATTCGAAAAGGGTCACCCCGAACAAGGGCACTAAATGAGAGGGAGTGGGCAAAATTTGTGATTTTTGGCCAATAAGTTGCTGTATCTCAGTAACGATGCGAGATAGGGCCTAGGTTACTATTAATCACTAATAGGAAGTCGTACACTGGCTTTCGATTGGCGCCAAATTCAATAACCTTGAATGACCTTGAACGCCAAAATAGAGGGTTTTATGGATTTTTGGCGATTTCGGGCTGCGACACGAGTCTATATCATTCACAAGGTGGTGCCACAGAACTATCGTTATGCGATCCAGATAAAGAATTTGGTATTTGTATATTAACTTAGCGTGAACACCTCAATTTTCAGCTAAACTATTGAACCGGAACTGCTATAGGCTTTCGCGCGTCTAGTGAGATTAGCTCAATTTTTTGTACCAATCGCTAACTTCTATTAGTGAACAGATCGACAATGAAATAATTTCTGATGTCACTTATGCATCATTACTTCTAGGCCTACTGTAAATCCGGCATTAATCTAGTAATACGGACGGATCTACTATGTTTTCAATGCGAATGTCAGTTTGTCAACAAAGCGTGCTGAAAGTGACGTCAGCAGCTATTCTGGCACGTTCGGGAGCGTTCGGCTGGCACAACATATTTTTTCTGAAAATTACTTCAAAGCTATGTTTTCATTTCATTGGATCAGCGTGTTATTAATTAGTGTTACATTCTACACATTGCCAATATCGTTTTTTCGTGCAATTTGGCCTTTAGTCGGCTATAGTTATTGGAATTTTTGGAAGCACATGGTTGAGTCAGCAGCAGTGCTGAAAAAAACTACCATATGAATTTTCATCGTATATGCTAGCCTAGTATTTTGTCCTTTAACACGTGATTCCGAAATGCAGTTCCCTGAGTGCTGGACTGCTTTCGTAATGCAAAGCGACTTTGTACTACTAGAAGACCGCATATAGGCCTAACACAGCCAGTGCTCGTATGGTAAAAAAATAAAACCAAGCGTAGAGAATAAAATGCAGTGCATCAGCTTATAACTTCTCTCCAATATCTATACTAGCATTTTGATTAAAATGGCTGCGAAATACTAACTCAACTCACGTCTAGCATTATTGCGCCGAGACTCTACATGTTAGTAATGTGAATAATGCTGGCATCAAGTTGAAGTTGCAAAAAAACTTTTAAGAACTACGCCAACCAAGTGCCGACCTATTATGCAGCCATCCGCCTGACCTTTTGCGCTGAAAACTGGCACACCGGTTTTGCGTGCCCTGAGAAACTTTCACATTTTGATTCGTATATGTCTTTTACTTTTTAATTTACGAGCCCGTACAACATAGACGAACAGACAAACAGACAAGCAGGACGCGTAGTGTGGCCAATAAGGACGGCCGCATACAACGCTTCACAACTTGCTGTGCAAAGGACACAATGGAGAAACACTGTTCGAGATATGCATAGGCTTCTAACGTGTGCTGACGTCGTCATCGTCGCAAACGTAATAAGTCAAAATTACTGAGTTACAGCAGACAGCAAAGTCTACCTCGCCGAACAGTCCCTGACCGAGCGTCTCGACGAAGCTGAGACGGTCTCGCGGGAACTCCGACAGTGTGATGCTGGCCGCGTCAGTCTGGGTGGTCGGTCTGTCGTCCTGGAGGTCCAGGTCGTTCCACGGCGGCGGAGTGCCGGGCAGGGCGGAATACACGCCACTGTCGTCGATCACCGGTCCGCCGTGGCTCAGGGCGTCGAGCGGAGGTCCCCGGTAGAACGACTGCAGCGTGCCGGGCGGTGGTGTCAGTCCAACTGGGTAGCACGGCGGAGCAAAGCGATCTGGCACCGCGTACGTAGATGTCATCGTGTCCGACAGGTAATCTAAATGACAGACACATGGGTTTTCGACAATCGGCACCAAGCTTACCTGACAGTGTTGTAAACATCACAAACCATTGTGTTCTAATCAATCAATCCAAAATTTTTAAAGTGGCTTAAGTAAAACAAACTACTGTTAGGTAAGCTTTGACAACAGATAGGATATAAATGCAGTCAGTTCAGGAAAAACTCAGTATATGAAAAGACTTTGTGAACAGAAAGATTTTTAGTTGCCGACGTTACGTCGTCCGACAGGACGTTCCAGGTCTGTGGACGGACAACAAGCAAAGCGCAAATTGCGACGGTTGTCAACTTGACGAGAGGCACACTGCCAGACGGTTTGCGGTAGCAGAACGTAGAGATCGGCGGCCAGGTAAGTCGGCGACTTAGTTGAATGGATCAGGGTACTGCGGTATGTAAGTGTATGTTTATTATGTTAAACCATAGTCTAAAGCGGGAAAAATGACTCACTCGTCAGGATTTCATAAATTGATTTCAGCTAAAAGTCAGTGTTGGGATTAGAGTTCGAGTTATTATTCACGATTTAGGCACATCTATTCAGTGAAAATACGTTCCCGGTTACAGTAGAAAGCTGTAAAAAGTTGTTTGTGCATGAAACCTGCAGCGTCGACGGGTATCCGCGTCGGCAGGTCGGGCAGCTGTCGCGTCTGAAGCACGTCGAACGGCTGCCGGTAAGAACCGTCACGTGATAGCGAGGATGACGTCACCTTGACCCCCTGGTCGTCGTCGTCATTATACAGGTCTGTGCCGCTTGGTGGCAGCAGCATCGCAGCCGCACCGGGCGAGTTGTGGCTGCCGTAGGTCGTCGGCACGCTGCCGTTCACTGAGAGCTTGCAACCACCGGATGACGTCAGGATGACGTCAGTGGCACCTCGGCCGTTGATTGGCAGCCGGGTGCTGGCCGCCGCTACGGTGCAGGCTAGCGGCTTGTCGGCAGGGTACTTGCGCAGACGCCGACGACAGACGACACAAAAGACGATGATGGCGGCTAGGAGAGCGAGAAAAGAGATGACCGTTCCAGCGACGATACCGATCAGCTGATCGTCATCATCACTGAGGTCGTTGCTCAGTCGAGTTCCACCGCTCGACCTCGTCCCAGCGTCGCCGCCTGACACAACATCCATTATTCGCGCCACATCAACGTTCTTATAGAACGATTCGTTAACGTGTGGACCTAGGCTAATAGCGTTAATCTTACCAAAATGTACGGAAAGTTTGTCATCTGTCATTTGTCATACCCCTCTAACGCCTTCTGTGCGGACCCCGACCGCGGCGTTTGAGTCCTTGGGCCTTAGTACGTGCGCCCCTTTCTTGCCTCACCTCTTCTCACGGACAGCCTGAGCAGGGTTGAGTTGCCTAGTAACGGAGTGGATTTGCCGTAGGGCGGGAACTTTGCTAGTGCTTTTAAACGTAGGCTCGAACGTGTCGATTTTAGTTTGTCTTTCCAACGTAACTGTGTAATTTTAACCTGTCGGAAAATTATCTTGTTGTTGGAGAATTTTCCTAAAAAAACAAAATTTGAAGCTAAAAATCCCGCATGACGCTTGGCACTGGGCGACATATTAGCAGCCACGAGTCGTTACATAAGACATTGACCGTCAACGAAAATGTGATAAAACCGATACTTGCAACTGTAATAGGCATACCTGTAGAGAGATTGTGATGAGTGTATGGCGACGTCACAAAACGTAACAGACAACATGTTATCCAGTTTACACAAGCTTTCGTCGATGACGCTGTCTATAGTACACCGAGTATTGTGGCTATGCCCGAAAAAATAAACTAAAAAATATATCAGCACTGATGCTAATACTGACGTTATTTATCTCGACTACTCTAGAGCGTTCGACTCGGTTGTACACAGTAAACTTATTGCTAAACTAAAACATTATGGTGTAAACCCGATTGTGATTGCATGGATATCGAGTTTTCTTGCAGGTCGTGTTCAGTGTGTTAGAGTTGGTTCTTGTCTAACTGACTACTGTGACACAGTGAGTGGTGTGCCCCAAGGTAGCGTCCTGGGCCCAGTGTTATTTGTTATATTTGTCAACGAAACATGTAACCTACTACCCTCACACTTTACCCTTAAACTATTTGCTGATGATGCTAAGCTGTACTCCACTGTCACATCCATAAACGATGCGGATGCCTTGCA
>Ga0209367_1005701_pt1 | contig 17237 bp, 8 predicted proteins | sample WorMetLIZISLAND2_FD_187412 | JGI IMG/M metagenome (GOLD analysis project Ga0209367, IMG submission 187412) | Marine gutless worms symbiont microbial communities from Max Planck institute for Marine Microbiology, Germany - Olavius geniculatus... ... | reverse complement strand
GTGGGCGATAAATCCCTAGACACAATCACACCAAGATCACGCTGAGACTGCACAACCGGAAGAACTACACCATGAACTGACAATATAGTATCAAACTGTAATATACCAATATTTAAAACACAGCATTTATCAACAGATAGGCTAAGCTGCCACCTGTCAGCCCACTGTACAAGGTCACTTAATGCACCTTGCAACTGCGCAGTGTCAATAACGTTTAGAATTTTTAGATATAACTTGACATCATCAGCAAATAACTGCACAGAAATACCATGTTTCATTGACAGCAGTATCGATAACATTATGCTCCAGACTAATCTTGACCTCACCAGTTGCTTTTTGAATTTATAAACATTTCTGAACGTCATTTGGTAAACACGCAGTCAAACCCTGTAATCGACTGGCTGTTGGGGGTTACAGATCTGGATAGACGAAATTAATTGACGTTTTTTTTATTTATTATAACACGTATTTTGCTTGGTCTGTTTTCCCCAGGTAGTGCAGAAACAGACAAACAGACATTGGGTGAGGTGGAAACTTAAACAGTAATATAATAACCAGCTGTGTCAGAAATATTTGTGCCATAAATTATTGAAATCTGATAATCATGCTTCCAATTACAGTCAGTAATGTCGGGGATGCTTTTATCACATTTTTGTATATTTCAACGCATATTTCACCTGTTTTTCTTTCCCTAGGTAGTGCAGAAGCAGATACTAAGTGAGGTGAAAAAGTGAAGGGTCATTTAATGGCAAGTTGTATCAGGAATATTTGCACCAAAAATTATGAGAATTTAATATTGTTGTTCACGTTAAAATCGAAAAAGTTCGGGATGTTTTTTTGAGACACAGCGTGCAGTCTATTACTCTATAGGCAGTAGGCTTATAAGAGCAACTCCACTTACCCATATTACGTGTCGAGTAGTACCACGGCAATCTTCAGTATATAGGCGTATAAAAACAAGATTCGTAACGCTAACTGCTCACGGTGTGAGTAATTAAATCACCCCCACTATTTATTATAAACATATTATTTCGTGATTGCTTGAGTTGGTGCGTGGGGAGAGGTTGAATGCTAATGTGGCTGACCAATCAGCAGCGAGGGTCGGCCGGTGCCCGGGCGCTGACTGGTCCAACGGTACGTGACGTCAGAGCAGCAACTGGTGACGTAACAGCCAATGATTGGCGGCTAAAGTGCGCCGCGTTCAGAGAAAGCTGCTAGCTGCTGCTGCGTATTCTAGACACACACGCGCCACGCGCTGAGCGTTTGAGTGTACCACGCCCAGTAACATTCCCGTGCTTTTATGTTTCATTTCTCACTTTCAATTCTTTTCCATCGTCATAGTCATCATATATTCATTAAAAGTTCACATATCATAACATCAAAATGCATTAAAACACGAAAAAACTAAGTACGTAAAACATCACGTTTTTTCTACCCTTCTCTCCTTTCTCGTTTCTCCCGAAAAATAGGAAATCTGGATGAGAACGAATATCATATCAGTCAATCAATCAGTCAACCAGTCAAGACTAATCTAAGATTTTAGAAGTGACTTAAGTAATACAAACTATTGCTAGGTCGACTAGAAAAATTAGTTGGCATGCAGTCCAGAAAATCAGAAAATAGTCTGAGAAGAGATACGGGTGTCTTCGGCGAGTCTTTCCTGACGGAGTCCGCCGCCCGATATATTCTGACGCATTTAGATTAAAGAAACGCCTTTCGTAACACTGATACTTTTGTATGCCTATGAATAATTATTTGAAAAAAAAACAAATTTAGGATTCTTAGTATGGTGTCTTGCATGGTAAACCAATGTTTAGAGTATAAGCCTATGGGATAGGTGAGTGTTCGTTCAACGAACTTAAGTGAAACATTGCAAACAGTGTTTTAACACAATCATTTATTTTACGGTCGTCGACAGTCGTTCGTTGTGTCACGTTTGGAGCTATCAACCAATTATACCACTAAAGACAATAATGCTGGAGATAGGCAGCAACTATAGGCTACGAGCGGAACCGTGGAAAACAAAATCCAAAAGTCGAAGGGCCAATAGGCCTACTCTTCTCGTACTCGGTACTGGAGTCAAAAAAATTCTAGCGAAAATCTCGCGGTCGCTCCTGCGTGATCGCTCCTCATACATAATACCTACATAGTTGTTTGTTGCCAGTGCTAGATGCAAGCGCTCAAACTTGACTTCCGCTGATCAGTAGCTTAACACGGACGGCGTGGTTTGCGTAATCTCTGCGTTACGTTAATCCGACTTCACAAGCGCCATGACCGGATGTACTTATAACTTGAGCTGCTCTAGCGCGCCACCGACTGACCGACATCCTGGGGGACTTGCAGTAGGCCTATATCTTTGCAAGTCGACCGACTCAGTTCAAGCTCAAACTTTCATTTCTGACCAGAACTCATCAACGTGCTAATATCTTTGTCTGTCTGTCCGGTGCAACCACAGCTGCATTAAAGTGCTGAGCGGGCTGCAGCAAACGCAGCCTGCAGGGAGTTATGAACAATTAATGGGCAGCGATTGACGAGCACCTTCAGGGAGTTACGCAGAATAATTATTCATTTGGGGGACCTCAGATCAAAGTTTAGGGGTGTGAGTTCTAGGGATAGGGTGCATGCCCCCAGCGGGGTCCAAGAGCAGAGCCCCTGGTCAGGGGATCAGGGGAGCGAAGCCCCCTGAAGCTGAAGCACTTTCGGCTTTTGGACGTTCAATGGATACCGCAAATTTGCTATGTTTTCTAAAATTTGAAAACTTGAAAAATCACATTTTGCGGTTGTTTTTACCGAAGAAAGAAGTTTGATAAGCCGCGGTTTGTTACAGTTTACTGTGAGTTAATGAAAAGTAATAAAAGCAATATGCAGAAATGACATAGGTTTCACCAAATACATTTGGTTTTAGCCACAACACCCCCTGGTATCTTTATTGTTGGGGGTGTCGATTTTAATAGGGGTGTACACCTCTCCACAGGGGGCTGGATAATTCTCTGAGCACTTTAGTGTAAAAATTCCCGACCGGTAAATTAAACTACGACAAAATTTGCATGCAATTTTCTGTTAAAATTGTTTCAATTTTGCCGTAGCCTAGCTGTTGGAACTACAGTTATCAATTTTATAAGTTTAAAGTTGATAGTTTTGTTTTTTTTAGATCTGATGTCGACAGCGTGATTCGCGCGGAATCCGGCCTGCAATAAACTTACATTAATTACAATATTCTGTGAACGCGAATATTTAGCGCGCATGCTGATAGCAATCTGTCCTTAGGCCTGTTCAATAGTACGCCATTCTTTAATGCAATGCAGTGCTAGCGCATGTTGCCTGTCATGCTGCGGCGCGGTCTTTTTTATGCATAGACTACGTATGCAGCTCTAACGCTATTATGCAAATCAGAAGTCGCCACACGTCAAAGCTACGTGTAGGCCTATGGGCTGCCTTTGATCTGTGCCACCAGTGCCTCGTGCATATTCATGATGAAAACTACTCACCCATCTTCGTTTTTCGGTATAGTCATTATCATCATTATGTGACAACTTGCTCATCATTATAATCGACATTCGCCTATACTTCATAGCTCAATACTATAATAAGCCTAGATGAATGTTAAGTTCTAAAATGCTGCATAAATACGCACGACGGTCTTACATGCTAGCAAGCATAATGCATAAATTTATTACCTCCGCCAAGGAGGTTATGTTTTGCCGGTTTTTGTTTGTCTGTCTGTCTGTGTGTGTGTGTGTGTGTGTACAAGATAACTCAAAAAGTTATGGACGGATCTTTCTGAAATTTTGAGAGTATGTCGGGCGTGGCATAAGCTACAAGTGATTAAATTTTGGGGGTGATCCGGCAGGAATCCTGGATTCTGGATCATTTTGAAATTTTCGTTACCATTGCGTTAAAGGGGGCATAAGCGGAACCGCTGCAAAACCGAAGATGGTGACGCCACCTGGCGAATAGCGTTGCCTTGGCGGAGGTACCTGCGGGCTACGAATGCTATCTAATTATTAAAATGAACCTAAAAGACTGCTAAATTTACGCTGAAAGCTAAAAATTTTATTTGCACTTTGTCTCGGTCTATCTCTAGCCATTTTAGCGCAATTCAGTCTTGAAATGTGTGTCGCAGCTTGAAATCGCGAAAAATTCACTAACCCCCATTTTTTTTGGGGGGGGGGGTTAACTTCAAGGTCATTAATGCTGATACCTTTAAAAAGTTTGCCATGTTATAACAAGCAAAATGTTTGTGCCTATTTGCAGCCGTTTTCACGCTAAAAGAAGCAATAGTGGTAAAATGAAGACTTGTGAAATACCCCTCTTTCACGCTCTTGTTAAAAAGAAACCCCTTTACCCAGCGGCACGAAATTTTGTCGCAGACCATAGTAAAGATTTTGTGATCCTAGCTTGCACCGTTTTGATAGGGCTGCAGAGTGTGACAAACACGCAGACGGACGGACAGACGGACGGATGCCTAAACGATAGCTAAGCTGTTGCGCGTAAAAACAGCATTATAAAATCAAATCTAATTTGTATGATAAATTAGACAACAAATTTTAACAACTTTAAAACCTAAAGATTTAGACTTTCAAGGTTTTTTATGTTGTAAGGTCAGGTTTTGTCACGTTTTTTGCAAGCTTTTGCATTTATGCTTTTTATAACTTTTTAAAATCTACGGTTTTTAAAACAATTTTTCAGCTATATATATATTTATTATGAATATCGTACACAAGGTACAAACAAAAGTGCAAAGCAAAAATGATGAAAAATTAAAAGAAAAAAAATTAAAAAACAGAAAGTGCAACTAATCAACGTGCAGTCAAATTACATCGTGCACAAACTGTCAATCATCACTTTAACATCACTAACTGAGAAAATGTCCAATTGATATGCTCCAGACCTTATGAATAATAGTTCTAACAACAGACGTGTCCTAGCAACATCTTTATCACTAACTGCTTTCCGATAATATTTTTCAATATACGGCTTTATTATAATATCTTTAACATTCCATTATGTTCAGATATACAGCAGAACTGGTAGCCAACTTTTGGAGACTAGTGATTCAATCAGAGATTCAGTGAGCAAGTCACCAGTGAAATATAGCTACGGGCGACGTGCAGTCGTGCACACTCTCAACGACAGCGGGCATGAGTAGTAGGGTGGCAAAGCTGCAGGCGCATAAACCCATTTCTATCTCATGCCCGCAAGTCAACCTGAAAATTATCCTAGATCAAACGACTTAATTGAGTCTGTGATTGGCCAAGAAGATGCCACGCCCACAGAACAATCATCAACGCTGTCGATCTTATGTTACCGGTAAGCCTATGTCGTGTCAAACAGGTAGAGAGACAGACAGTGAAAACTTCGTGTCTAAAACTTTACCGAATTTCATGATTTTCTAATAACTTTTAGCTATTGTATTTAATTGCAATTAGTTTTATGGGTCAAAAATATTTTTATCTTTAACGAAAGTTTTATTCTAAATACTGCCGATAAAACTGCCAATAAAAAATTTAGCCGGATATTTATTTAATGAAATTTTCTGTCTTTGTTTGCAGATTGACGGCCAGTCTGAGCTAGACTGCCGTGCTGTCGTGATCTTGATAAATCAATAGATCAATCGAGGCTACAAAGTTCTTCACGGTAAATATGATATGACGCATCTGTCTGACACCGCTGATGTGAATGACATCACACACGATGATGATTCACGACGTCGCTTGGATACCGGTCACCATAGCAACGATAACACGACGTGCCAGTTACAGTCAGCAGCCAGTCAACAGCGTGGTAAGTAGCAATTATTGATCACTCGTAAATTAAAACGGACAGACACACACGCAGACGGACGTGCAGTACACGTAATGCGGCCAAGACAGCGGCATCTAGTAATAGTAATAAATGTTGCATAAAAACGCTAAAAGCGGCCTTCAAGGCAGTATATCATACATTGAAAAATATTTATGAGTCCTTAGATTGCACATATAGACATCATATGCAGACTTAATAACTTCTTCATTCACCATGGTCCATAGCACTGGCAAATCAACGATTATCGACAAACCCTACAGATAAAGTTGCTGGTCAGATAAAATTAGGCTTTTAACGAAAAACGTCACCACTGTCAATCGATCTCACCAGATGCGATGTTTAAGCTTCAAATGCGACAAATGAGCTTGCTTTGTTCCGGACCACCGGGGAAGCTTACAGCTCTCCTCAGATACCATAGCTGACTGCATGGATTAATGTAGGGTCTAGTATTGCATTTGTGTTCTTGCAGTACTTTTTGCTCTTTTAGTCTACATAACTTAACGTCAAGTTTCTTTACGATGCTGCACGCCAAAAATTATTAAAATCGGCCAAGATTTTACGGTTTTATTTAAAAAAATAAAGTGGCGCGTTTTTCTGAGACACGATGTGTACATTCTATTATCTAGATGCTGATTCTTCATCGGAAAATCGGGCTATGAGTTGCAACGACGCGTTGGAGCGTGCCCTGTCTTTAAAACCGACGGCATCGTCTAAACCGGAACTTCGCCGACGTCGTCGACCGCTACGTCATGACGACGGCGACAATGACGTCATCAACATAAAGGCGACGGCGGAGCGACGTCTGGTGGCGAACGCGCGCGAACGACGTCGTATGATGATGTTGAACGAAGCGTTCGATAGACTGCGATCAGTCGTACCGCTGGACGAGGCGTACGAAGGCAGGAGATTGTCCAAGTACGACACGCTGCAACTGGCGCAGTGCTACATCAGGGCATTACGCGATCTACTTGTTTGAACCGCACTCAGAGCGGCGTCCGTCCTGGCCGGGGGGAAGAAGGGCAATCCCAGCCCCCCTTAATTTTTGGCTGAAAATTGTCGGAAAATCTTCTTGTTGACTGAAAATGTTCGTCCAAAATGCAAAATTTGGGACCGAAAACCTCTTCTTAGGAAGACTTAAGGGCAAAATAGAATTTTTGAGCACCCATAAAAGATTATCTATCGAAAATTTGCAGCTGCCTGTCGGAAAATAATTGTCCCGCCTATTTTTTAACTCACAACGCCGTTGATACCGGAGGTATAGGCCATAAACGAGACCACTTTGTTTGTCAACCTGTAACTTTACAAAATATTGACCAGATCGACGCCAAATTTTGGCACAAATCAAAGTCTTACATTTATGGCATTAATTCGCAACTTATTTAAAAAAAACTTTGCTGCGGTTTGGCAGGGCGACATTACAGAAGGGGCTGCATAGGGAGTTTCGAAATTCCACCATCTACCGTAGTGTAGTTTGTATGTAAAAAGTTGTTCTGCAGTAATTAGGTTGGCGTCGATAATGATGATGCGAGTTATGTGTCGGTAGTATATAGTGCTGCGCGTGTCTGTAATTACCTCGAGTCATTAAAATCGTTGCCTCACTAATTCTACTCATTAACTGGGCGGCCTACATAGGCCTACATGACTAGCTGTCATCAGAGGCCAAACAGCAGTGTAGTCAAGCAGTGCGTTATTGAAGTAGCTGTGAGCCTGTGATTTACCGTGACCGTCAGACAATCATCAATGTCGCCACCGTTCATTTGTTGCGAGCACCAGCAGCACTGTGCGCCACGTTCAGTCAATCAAATCACTCTGTATCTCATTAGCTAGCCCATATAGCCGCGGCCACGGTTCAGCTTACAGCTCATCACAGCTAGTAGAGCCATATAGGCCTTCACTGTGTCTCCAAAAAACATCCCCGACATTTTCGACTGTAACTTCAAGATAAGTTAACAAATTCTAATAATTTCCAGTGTGAATATTCACGACACAACTTGCCATTAAATGACCGTTTAGCTTCCCACCTCACTCAATGTTTGCTTCTGCACTACCAATTAGGGAATGCAGACCAAGCGAAATATGCGCTGAAATACGCAAAAAACGTGAAAAAAATCCCCGACATTATCGATCATAACTTGAAGAAACATCATCGGATTTTAATAATTTTTGGTCTAAGTATTTCTGATACGACTGGTTATTGAACGATTGTTTAAGTTCCCACCTCAGCCAACTTCTGTTCTTGCACTACCTGGGGAAAACCGACCAAACAAATCATGTGCTGAAATGAATGAAAAAAAAACTTCAATAAATTCCATCTATTCTATCTATCCAGTTTTCTGGCCCCCAACAGCCAGTCGATTACAAGGTTTGACTGTCATAAAGCAGTGTGTTTACTATATGACGTTCAGGAATGTTTATGAATTTAAGAAGTGACTGGTGAAGTCTGAATTAGTCTGAAGCAGAATATTATCGATACTGCTGTCAATGTATGCGGAAAGCGTCTCCATGCCTGTGTTCGCACAATGCTCCCAAATTTCAAGCAATTTTGCTGTAGGCAGTTGAAAAGCAAAACAGTTGGATGAAATGTCAGCCAAAGTATCAAGAAAGTTAACAAAATTTGTTTTTGTGCGTTATTTAAATTAAGCAATAATACTGCATTGGGTAAAAAAACAATATTTCGTTGGTTCAGTTTTCACCAGGTGGTGCACAAACAGACTTTGGGTCAGGTGAGAAATTGAACATTTATTAAATGGCAAGTTGTCGCAGGAATATTTATACCAAAAATGATTAAAATCTGATAATCCTTCTTTAAGTTACAATCGAAAATGTTCGGGATGTTTTTTGCGACACAGTGTATAAAAACTTATGCCGGTAGTTTACAATAGATATATAGTATACGTTCACCTTATTGCAGAACGGTCAGATTCTCTGCTAGTTTGCACTTGTGTGACCATGTATTCGAAGGCGACCGTTTCCAGTTATTTTATCGCATTTGTGTTTATGCAATAAATTCTGAGTAGACTGTACGTGACATTCACTGCATTTGTAAACTTTGAATAATCGCGTGATTTTTTTGCTGAACGTATTCGCTAAAATTTAAATAAAAAGGCAAAAGTAAAGTCCACTACTTGCTATAGCGCTTCTTACATGAAACGGACTCAAGATTAGAAGCGCTTTTACAATCTTGGAAGTGGTAACTGATTGGCTTAAGCTAATGATGCCGCAGCGCAGTATGCGGCCATCCATTGCCCGCGTGAATGAACAATTGGACCCTATACTCATTTCCCGTCCCACGAAGGGTAGGAGGCTGAGCACATAGCAGGTTAGCAACTTGCTCAAGGTTGCTTGCAAATGACGGCAGTGAGAATCAAACAGCAACCTGAAAGTTACGAGTCAAAACTAACAACTAGACACTTGCACCTACACAAGCAGGTAGGTGTGAGCAACTTGCCCAAGGTTGTTACTTAGTAGTGCACCGACTGGGCATTGAACCGTGGCCCTTTCGGTCTCGTATCCAACGCCCTAACCGCTGAGCCACCAAACCACCTGCAATGCTTCAAAACAACGTTTTTCTAATTCATCAAATGTTTTTCATCACACATGTAAAGTCAGTAAAACTAAATACACAATATGCAATGAGTTTGTCAGTAACACTTCGATTTTCGGTACATGATAATATTTACCGTCATAATACACCGACCGTACATATAAACAATAGAAACGTTTGGAAATAAAAAAAAAACTTTAAAACGCGTCTTTTGCAAGAAAAATAAATTGTTACAAATAAGCGTTACTACAACTACGATTGAAAGCTTGGATAATAAGATTGCTACTCATTAAACTGACCTTGAGTAAACACAACATAAGTAATCTTCGTAGATGGCTATCAGAGCCATTTTTATATCTGCCTTTCCGTGTAGGAGCAGAGCCCGACCGCAAGGCGCATTTTTATGTACATTTCCGGTTTTAATATAACATTTCACGGTATAATACAAATGCAAAACTTAATTTACGAAAAAACATAATGCTACAATGTCTTAGCAATTTAGCATATACTTTTGTCTCAAAGCATAACCTCAACGAGAGTTCAAAACCCCAATCCGACTGTGGGCCTAGAAGCCAGAGATTTTAGATTCAGAAAGTTAACACTGTTTAAACTTCAAACCTTTAAGTTTTCCTCTCACCGCCTACGATTGTTCTGTGGCCGTCCTATAATAGGCCATGTCCGTCCGTCCGTCGTCCGTCCGTGTCGTCCGCAAGAGTTAATAACTCGAAATTCGCAAAAATACATAATAAATGTAAACGTTCCCTATAGACTGTAGGTGTAACCGGCGAGCGTATTTTCAGTTTTAAAAAACCAGGGGACGGCCAGATAATATGTCCGTACCAAGCTGATATCCATTTCTAGTTGTACTGTCGGCAAGTGAAGCAGTAGGCTAATGATTAATAGCACAGCGTAATAAAAAGCGAAATTAGATAGCAGGTAGTGTAGCTTTGTTCATTAGACCAACAGGGTAAGCGAAATAAGTGACAACCTTGTGCAATTTGTGTTTATTCACATATCATTTTACATTACACGACATCGTTGTTCGTCTGTCGCGGTAAATTGTAATTTTGCTATGACCATTTAATCAACTAACGATAGACGTTGTTTTTTTTCTACGATCTGCGTGTGAAGAAACACACTGCAGGGGTTCCGAAAGGGTTACGAAAATGTTTTCAAATAAACGAGCACATTTTTAGCAAAATGCTCTAATAGCAAATGCTGACATTTTATTCAAAATGTAGAAATATCTGATGCTTCGCAGCTTATGTTGCATGTTATTGACGCAGTTAAAAAGATGTCACTTATTTTTTTCTGGGCCCATACGATATGTGAACATCTCGATACACCGTAGACCCTGTAGGCCTATACACCGGTATTGTGTGACACCTGCATGGAGATGTAACCGAACCGCAGTGCTACTGGTAGGCGTAACCTGCCGGCTGCCGTGGTGGATAATGTGGTGGATACGGCTCTGCAGTCACGCACACATATATACGCCGTCAATCAGTCAACCAGTTAATCAAAAAATGGGGGCCGTCCGTGCCTCTAGAATAAATGTTGTTCCTTATGCATGAATAGATCGATCATCGAGCATAGAAAAAGTGTCCCATTTATAAAAGATCATCTTCGTACGTTCGCTTCAGTTGTCGATCTGTGAAGTGCTACTTTTAATAGATAGACCAAGGCAAAATGCATATGAAATTTTCAACAATAAGCGTAGATTTTCGCAGTCTAATTGCCGATTCCCTGCGTTCAAGAAGATCTGCGCACGCGGGCGTTAAAAAGGGGTACACTCCTAAAAGTGGTTATTCAATTTTACCGCTATTGGCTCGCGTCTGGCGTGAAAACGTTTGCAGATATACGCAAACATGTTGCTTATCAAAAAGAAAAAAACTGGTGACTAGCTTTTTAGGGGTATCAACATCGACGACCTTGACTGACCTTAAACCTTGTTATTTTGCGTTGTGCATTCATTCCCGACGTGGTCGCACCGATGCTGGCGCGTCACGTGAGCGTTGCTGAATGCTCAGATCATTTGTTAAAACTACACACATAGTGAAAGGAGCGAATAGGGCTATAGCTATCAATTCTCAGCCTATATACGGAGCGTCACCCGTCACGGAGTAGGGCCTATCGCACAGTGTTACTAGCCGTCAGACACAAGTCAATGGGGCCTACCTCGACCCCGTGCAAACAGACAGGCCGGTACGCGATTTACGTATTACAGAGGGATGGAAGACTGAGTTGCGTTTGGTAGTTGGTTACATATCGAGAAGATTTACCTGTCCGCTAATAGTAGTAGGCCTAATTGGTCCTGGCCACTACATCACGTGGCTACATTTGGTGTTTTTAGCATCAACACTCACTGATAACGACAGATTGTATAAGCTTACGTTGCTGCGGGTGCTGCTGCTGGGTGATAACTGTCACTTGCGGCTGAGCTGGCGTCATCTGACACGCACATCAATAGTTCCAAACAAATGTCATAAAACTAAAGCTGCGGAAATTAATGACAAAAATACACGCCTACTATTAAATACGTCAAACGATGATAACTTTTAGACGAAAATTTTCGGTCATAGTTGCGTTATTGAAAAAGGTTGTAAATTGCATAATTCGCGTCCCTAAACGTCTGCCATTTTACGCGAATGATTTTTCAGCTCAGCTGGGTAGGCCTACTTTGTCAGCAAAAATGGTCACCTGTTTGTCCAAAAAAGTAAACATTTTTAGTGCCTGTGTGCAGAGAAAAACATTTTAAAAAGCAAGACGGGTTTATACGTGCAAAATAAAACATTTTAAAACCTCGTCGTTAAATATAAAACATTGCTGCCGCAAAAAATGATAGTTGTTTTTTTTTAAAAACTAGCAAATTGCACACATCACTGTTGCTGTTAGACTTATAGCCTTTATTCCAGCGGACATCAACAACGAAAACCGTTAATTTTTTAAAATTTTAATTGAACTATACTTTCCTGCAACATTTGCAAAACGCGTTAGCGAAGTTAATTCGGGATATGTTTTGAGCCCTTCCATGCATCCCTGCTTGCCATAATATATTACAGAGCTACTGTAGCGCTGCATCAGTGTATTTCAATAGAAAATATGTTGAAGCGATTAATTAGTTGATCGGTAGAAATAAATTACTGACCGCATAGGCCACGACTGGATTGGAGGCGCAGCATCCTCTGTTAACGCAGCAGAGGATTGAGCCCCAGAGACAAGCGATAAACCCGAAGACTCCGAGTATAGCCAGCAGTATCTCCATCGCTAGCACAGCTCTCAACTACAAAATACAGTTACTAACTATAGAAGGCGCTAGTAAGAGTGCATATCTCCGCCAAGTGAAGTAATTTAAACATTACAACTGCTACTATTACTACTACTACTACTACTACATTGTGGCCATGCGTCTATATGGCACAGTTATGGAGATATAGAGCCTCAAAGACGTGTACACAGACGCACACACGGAACAATGGACACAGACACACAACGACGGACAGAACGGCCAATCTCATAATCTTCTCCAATGTTCACTACGTTCACATTTGGCGGAGATAATAATACGGTTAGTAATGATAGCATAACGAATACATGAAAATATAATGATTATTATCGTCGTCGATACAATCGACCGTTTAAGGCCTATTCGGGTGAAATGGTTGTGTCGGGAATGGAACTAGGCTATGCCTGCAGCCAAAAATAAAGTTAGAACACTCGTAGCCTACACCACGTTTGAATAAAAAGCAACCTCTTCCTTCCTTCTAAGCTTATAACTCAGTCGAGTGACGATAAATTTGTACCAAATTTTTAGCCGCTTTAGCTGAGGTAATCATAATTCAAAATAATTGAACAAAATTTAGATAGGATTAAAAGCCAGGGTGGCCAACCAAGGTCAACCAAAAAAACGGGTAGACGACGCAAATAACCGTTATGGGGTGTTTACACGATCCAGCAAACGTCCAGCAAACTTCCAGCAAATGTATTTAAAACACGTGCTAATGCTGGACGTTTGCTGGATCATGTAAACACCCTATTAACAAGGGACGATCGTAGGTTACCTACAAGCTACATCTTTTGCCTAATAGAATAATTTAGTTTGCTAAATACAATAACTGCCGACCAGAATACAAAGCAAACCGGACTTAACCCAGTAAGGGCCAGTGGCGTATTTAGGGAGAGGGCCACGGTGCGATGCCCCCCCTTTGGCCCGACCATGAAAATTTTTTAAAACGACTTTATATGAAAAAGTGCCTTTTTTGCCGTTTTCCAGCAAGAATTGCAAAATTCAACAATGTTTGATGGTCTTTTTTCATATCGATACAATATGCGATTAAAATCGCCATGTGAGATGACGTCTGATATGACGCTGTGATTTTCTGCGTTTCCAAATTTCAGAAAAAATGGGCGAATTTGCGGCTTCCATTGAACGTTCAAAAGCAAAAAGTGTTTTAGCTTTAAGCCCCCCTGACCCCACGACCAGGGGCTCTGAAAAATAACAACACCATACTTTTAACTACGTCGCGACAGCTGTGATAAAAGTTGTTTAGTGGTCAAGTTAAATGTTGTCGATTAATTTGAGAAGTTCTCTGTGGTTAGGCCCCTATCTTGGTCACATCGACACGAAATTTCTACTAACTACATAAGAATTACAGAAAAAAACATAGCATAACCTCTCTACAGCCGATTTCGTTATAAGTCTTATATGACCTCCTATCGTTATCGTCACAGTGAAGACTGTCATAGTATGCTTCAAAGTCCATCGATCCGGCACCGGCAGCTCCGAGAACAAACTGCAGTGCTGCGAACACGCATCCAATTATTGTCATCACCAGGAACCCATTGATCTGCAAATATACATTAAAACACCGATAAATAATTAACAACAAAAAATGGGCTAGATCAACTAGTAACAACTGCAAAAAGTGGCCGAAGTAATTCGATAAAAACGAAGTTCTCGGATCGCTGCTGCCCGTGGTAAATAATACGACGTATCGGAACTTGTGGCTGGGGTTCAACTCTCAAATCTCCCCTTCTCCAGTTAACACAAAATGAAATAAACTTGTGCAGACTTTGGCCGGTTGCTATGTATGACTGGCAACGAATCGTCTATCTAACTAATTTACTGCACTATACAAGCCGCTAATAGCTATGACAACAAACGCCAAAAATGACGTTTTAAGATAATATAACAACAGTAACAACAAGAAATTTCAGCTAATGCTCACGGGACGCGCGAAAGCATATAGCAGTTCCTGTTCGCAAACTGTCAGTCTATCTCCAGCCATTTTGTCGCGACTTTTACGGGGGTACCGCTATTTGATGCCCTCGTGTGCAGGTTTCCTTCAACCTAAAAAATCGAAACTTGGACCGTCGAAATCCACGTTCAATGCTGAAAATTTCATATGCAGCTTGTCCATGTCTATCTCAATTGGTTTCGACGCAATTCGCTCTTGCAGTGTGTCTCGCAACCCGAAATTGCCAAAAAATCCATAAAACCCCTATTTTGGCGTTCAAGGTCATTCAGGGTCATTGAATTGGGCGCCAATCGAGAGCCAGTGTACGACTTTCTATTAGTGATTAATAGTAGGCCCTATCGCGCACCGTTACTGAGATACAGCAGCCGATGGGGAAGATTTGGTGATCCGTTTTTGACTGATCCACCCGTGTAACGGACAGACAGACAGACGGAAGGACAGAGAGACAGACAGACAGACAGACAGTCAGAATTGCGATGGCTAAACCGCGTTGAAAGCAGTAGCTGCTTTCGCGCGTAAAAATACTGATTTTTATTCCATAAAAATGACGATTGAGATAAATGTAGACGATTGTCATGATGCCGAATTGTATCGTCAACTTTTTAAAGACATGACTATTAAATTAAAATTTTACGATTTAAATGTAATTAATCATAATTTTTTAACGATTAGGCATGTGATCTATAGATAAATTCTGCAAGTCTTATAATTTTGTAAATATTGTTTACCTGCGCACCCACCTTACCTTGCATGCAGTTTTATCGCGACCTGCTGCAATTCCAAGTGCTCCAGCAATAATGACCTGCAACACGCACAATTACTGAATTTTCAGTCGTTTTTTTGGCCGGCCGGTTTCTACCCTGCCACATGCATTGCCTGCCGTTCTTTTTCTTTCAAATACGGGTACCGAACTGGCCTCTCATTCACGTTTGCTGGCCTCTGGACACAAACGTACGGTCGGCCTTTCCCAGCGACAGCAGGACTTGTTGTTTTATGATTGAATAAACAGTTATCACTTTAACAACTTATTGACAAAAAGTGATTCAACATACGGGTGTTATAGCAATAAATGTAAAATAACTACGCACAAAACGTACACAACAAACACAGAGGAGTAGACCTACGCAACAAACTCAACGAGGGCTGAAGCTGACGCAAAAGCGACGCGCATGCAAAGCCGAGCAACGGCCAAAACGCAAAGATGGAAGCGTTGCGTCCGTTGCGTTGCGTACGTACGTTGAACGGAAACTACACTGTGACTCCAAAATGGGGACCCTGGGGACACATCACACCAAAAAGCTCGTCACCAGTGCTTCTTATGATAAACAGTAGGCTATGTCTGTGCCTAACTGCAACCGTTTTTCACACTAAACGAGCCAATAGCGGTAAAATAGCCACTTTTAGGCGGTTTTCTTCTTTAAAAATAGTAAGCTATTGCACTTTGTCCATATCGTTGCAAAATGTCAACCAATTTTCACAATTTTTTACCAGTAGACTTTGTAAGAAATTTGCTACACAGTTGCATGCACATCACACCTATTATGTCGCTACACTACCTTGTAAAACACAAATATCCGAAAACCAACAATATTTACAATATTTACCACTGAAGGCCCAGTGGTAAATTTTCAAAGTATTTAACTGAAATTTTGAATAATATAGTCAGTATCAGAAACAATAAAGGACATATTGAACATCTTTTCAAAAAAATTTAAACAATTTTACTGTGCGTTAATTTTTAATGTTCAACTAGAAATACGTTCTGTGGAACGAGGTATCTGTCCCAATGCCACGCTATATAGCCTAGCAGCTGCGTTTCAGCGTTTGACGCTCTTGTGAACCTGCAGCCAATTTTGTCTTTGAATAAAAACGGTTCTTTGCCATGACAACAGAAGTTTTCAGAGGAGAAATTTACATGACAACATTGCATAGCCCGGGCCCGAAAATAGGGGGTAGGTGACAACAGCGTGCAATTTTATCTTTTGTGAGAGCCGAGTTATAGTCAATTTTGTCCCAAAATTCGTTGCCATGGCAACAGGGGTTGGCAGGGGAAAATTTTAATGACACCGTCGGATAGCCCGGGCCCAAAATAGGAAGGTAGGTGCAAACAGCGCGCAATTCTTTTACGGGGACCGAGTTATACCGCTTTGAAATCTCCATTGGTTGTAATGTAAAATTTTGTGGTTGCTATGGCAACAGAGATCGATAGGGGGTAAATTTAAATAACACCGTTAGATTGCTTGACCCCGAAAATAAAGGTAGGTAAACGCAGCGCGCAATTATCTTGTAGGGGCCTACGGGGACAGAGTTATACCGCTTTGAAATCTTCATAAGCTGTAATGCATTTTTTTAAAATTAGGGTAAAATAGGGGAAGGAGTTATCAGATTTTTATCCTAAACAAACTCGATCTTACTTTTTTGGCCCCGAATCACTGTGCAAAATTTCATCAAAGTCGATAAAATTGCGGCCGCAGGAGTGCTTACAGACAGACTGACAAAATGACAGTGAGTGAGTGAGTAGTTTCTTAACGGCACATCAGCACAAAAAAGGCCATTCAGTGCCATACATGGTTAAAATTAGTTAAAAGCAGTTGATATATGTATTAAAAGCAAAGTTAAAATACTTGTTA
>Ga0209367_1005700_pt1 | contig 17238 bp, 14 predicted proteins | sample WorMetLIZISLAND2_FD_187412 | JGI IMG/M metagenome (GOLD analysis project Ga0209367, IMG submission 187412) | Marine gutless worms symbiont microbial communities from Max Planck institute for Marine Microbiology, Germany - Olavius geniculatus... ... | reverse complement strand
CTTTTATAGTTATATACTTTCCATCAGGGGCGGCGATTATAGGGGGGACGGGGGGGACGCGTCCCCCCAAAAAATTTTGGTTGGGGGGACGCAAATGCAAGCATCCCCCCAACAATTGCCACTTTTAGCCATGTCGTCCCCCCCACTGTCTAGAAGAAATCGCCGCCACTGACTGACACCACAAAGGAAATTTATCAAATTTCGAAAAAGACAATAGTTACAATAGTAAGTCAAGTCTCTGCTGCATGTAGGGTGGTCTTATTGTATGAAGCCAGAGTCGCGAACAGCTTGCTGGGTAATTTTTTACTTTGGGATTGGGCTGCAGTGCCGGGCCTTGTCGGATTTAGGGGAGATATTCGGGGCTCCCTCCCAGGCCCCCACACATCAGAGCTTTCCAGGTTGTACATTGTAATAATTGCTTAACCTTTTGCAAAAACGACGGATATCACTAACTGTTGACTTTTCAATAAATTTTTACGGACAACGTCAAATCTTGACGTGACATCGTCATTAACAGAAGCTTTTTTATTAATAGCCAGCGCAGATTTCGGCAACTGTGTATTCATATTGCAATTGCAAAATTCATGAATGTATTTGTCAGAACTTCCACAAAATCACATCCCAGGGTCTCACGTTCGTAAATCCGGCTGCAGACTGGAGAATTGTCGTCCGTATAGGCCTATTTGTGCCGCTTGCGTTAGCACTTCAAATCGTATCGGTTTAACGCTTAACTTCATGAATTTCAATGACATCACATCCGCTTTAAGCTCATACGAGTATAGGAAAATGTAACTTCTACCGGTGCATAAATTTTAAAAAGTTTGTTAGTTTAATGTACGGGGGCCTATCGAGTTGTAAACTTTGTCTAATTTAGTAATTTTCCTCGTACGTATAGTTTTTTCACGGCTGGCACAAATTTTCACTAATAAATATTCATAATCGCAAAGAAGAAATTCAAGGACGTTCTTGTTAGGGCTCTCATAAAATCACATGTCCCAGGGCCTTGGTTGGAAAATCCGACAGTGGACTAAAGAAATGTCATGCATCAGCGAGCCTAATTTTACGCTGATTGCGCTGGCACTCCAAATCGTTCCTGTTTAACGCTCTATGACGTCATACATTACAATGACGTCACATCCGCTTTATGCTTATACGTGTTTAAAAGAAACATGCGTTTTATTGGTGTATAAATTTGGAAAAGTTTTTTTAGTTCAACATATCGACTTACAAAACTTTTTGAACGCCCCTCGTAGGTTTTTGCAATATGTCATTAAAAGTTGTTTCAGAAAAAAATTCCAGATAGGTCTGATGACGTTATTGCTGAATGTATGAATATGTTCAAGTTTTTAACTGTAGCTGATGTAATTAGACGTAAAAGAAATTTTTTGTCACGGTTCAGCCAGTGTAATAACTTATTTTTATGTCATCTCGGCTGTCTTGCTGCATCAGTTGAGTTCTGACTATGGACATTATAGTTACTACATTTTAGTAAAGTCTTAGTTAAGTTCTAGTTGAATTTTATTATTTTCATTGTTTATTCCTTGTTTATTTTTTGTCTACCAAATACGGTGAATAAAGATGTGTGTGTATTTGCAACAGCAAGCAAACTAACAAAAGTGCCGCTAAAATTTTATAAAATTTTTCTAAGTTTTTTATTGTCGGCGTCGCATAAGCAAAAAGAAACTTGCCGTCCCGAAAAGAATGTTGCAAATTGGAACAGTAATATTATAATAATACACGCGAAAATTAACGGAACGTGAAAAAAACTTTGCTGCCCTTATAAAACAATTTGCGGCGCTCGTGTTTAGTTGTACCACATCTTATTACTGAAACCTTTACCACACTGAGTTTATTTTTTCGATTATACAATTTTTAAAAAGTAATATAAAATTTAGTAAATTTTATATATGTTTTTTCGTCAAATTTACACTTTCACACTTTTTGACTTTAAGTTTCTTTACTTTTATGACGTATTTAATTTTACTGCGCAAACTTTTAAACTTATGAGTAAGTAAAGCACTTGAAAAAACACGCCGTGCTTCATAAATTTTGTTGTTAGTTGTGACAGTTAATAATATTTTCACAACGCGCGAAATGTACAATAATCTACGAACCTTACAAAGTTAAAATCTTTAAAAGCTCAAAAACTTAAGAACTATAAAAGCCTGGGAAACAGATTCTGTTAGATACAAACCGGGTACATTCGAAGAACAGTCGACGACCGTAGAAAGCTGTCCGTTAGCCGACAACATAAAATCATAACTATGTTTATCAGTTATATTTCTGCTACAATCCATTTCTTTTTCCAACAATAATAAACGGAAATTATCGTTTTTTTTATACCGTTTATTCCGTAAGCGATTTCAACGTCTCGCTACACCATGCGATGGGTAGATGCGTTTCTTAGAAGATAATACCAGTGCAGGATGCGCGGCTGGCTGTGTGTCTGGGTGGGCTAAGTGACGCTTGTCAATCAATCAATCATTGTCCATTGTGCCACGTGTGTGGTCTCGATCTGTCCATGTGTCCCTGCACTGTAGACGTCGCGGCGCCTATTGGTCAGTCGCTGATCGGCAACAGCCTAGTTGAGGCGTCGTCGATAAGTTGCCGTGCCACTGAAAATCTTTATTCACTACATTCAACGGCAGCAAAGCAAGAAAAACAAAGTAATTAAAAATAATTGAAAACTTTTTCGATTAGGTTTACTGATTTTCAAATTAAGGTAAAATCGTTACAAAAACCACTCAGACATAGTGACCAGTAGATTACAAGTTCAGACAGATAGAAAGTTGAAAACTGGACTAAAATCGCAGTCACTGACTACAAAAAATAAGAAATATTTCTATATTTGTTATACAATATACAATACAATAGAAAATTTGCACTTAAAAACTGACATACAAACTGTCTGTTTAATCTAGCACATAAACTAAAAAGAACTGAAATGTTTATAAAGAAAAAATGAAATGAGAGATAGGCCTACTGAAGTTGTTGTGCTACAAAGGTTGCGTTTTGCCTCGCTCATGTGTTTTGTTGGTCTGCCAGCAAAATTATTCGGTATTATAAGTTAAGTTAAATTTTATTGTTAAATTTTTTGTGAGGCCTCACGGCAATGTACATTAAATAAATAGATATTAAGATTATCCGGATCAACATTGTAAGACTTGGAGCTTTCTCCCTGCAGCTAACGGCCAGCATTAGCATATCGTATCTTCGTGGAGGCCGCGAGGGCCATAGCATTACCGTCAGCGTTGCGTCACTGTGACAATAAGTGGCATCGATGCTTCTAATGTGTCTGCGGATCTGCCAACTGATCGTTGAGTAAATTATATGTAAACTCATACCCAATAGTTTGCATTCATTATACGAGATACCGCTATACGGCGACAGTTGTTGAATAACATGGTATTAGACCTAATAGGGCGTTTTCACGATCGAGCAAACATCGAGCAGCTAGCTCGACGTTCTATGGTAATTAGCATGCTGATTTAGAGGGCGGACGGGTTGTAATTGAAAGGCCTATATAACACGTGATCAGCTCGACGTTTGCTCGATGTTTGCTCGATCGTGTAAACACCTTATAACTCTTTCTATTCAATAATTTCTATTTAATGTAGACAACAGAAAATTAGCAGTGCGCAGGCTACCGTGGCATGTTTGTTCTGTTGAATTTTTACTCGTCATGTCCTTCATAGTTTTTTTTATTATTTAGTTTACTATACGTACCTGTTTACATATTGTTTTCTTTTATTTCATTTACTTGTAAACAAACAACGCATCGTCATAGCAGTTAGTTAAAGCTAAAACTATACAAAGACAGCTGGTATTTTGATACACGTTTTGTTGGTCGTTCTGTTATTTAGACAAAAAAATATGAATCACACTGGCAATATGCCTGACAGTTTTCTTTTAACGTTTTTTGCGTTTCTTCTCGAAATTTATCACAAAAGTTACGACGTATTAAAACGATCATCTTGAAGCTTACATATAAATGCGGATAAACGTAATGCAACAAATATGCAACCAAAAACATTACATTTTGCAGAAATATGTCAGTGTAGTGTTCAAAAAAACCACCTATATTTGAACTTTTTTCCGAGTAGTTTTACCAAATCTCGACGTATTTTCAACTGCTTGTCGCTGAAATGAGATGAAAGCGTGAAGTCGTTTGTTCCTGTTTTATTGTCGCTTTGACCTGCAGCAGCCTACAATCGAGTCAAACAGAACAACGATCGTAAATTGCCGGGCGTAGGCTGTAAGAATCTTCTTCACTTCACATTTCCTACTTATCTCTATGGCCGATGAGCAATCGAGCGTTCGGGATGAGCGACTGGCTGCAAAGTCACGCCGGCGCTGCGTCAAAGGCGCTGATTAGCTGCTATCCACCGGGCAATAGTTTACCGGGCAATAGATCAAACTATTGACCGGCGAGCGTCGTTGTCTTTGATCTGTTTGGAGCACTGTTGACTTCTCGACCCAGGAGCCACCGCGCCGATGACGTCACGGGCCGGAGCAGCTCTATCTCACAATCGGCGTTCTCGTTGCGGGCGAGAAAATTAATTTTTCAACACGCACTCACATACGTCATGCGGATTGAACGTATACTGCAGCACACGCGGCGAAGGTGCGCTTTGCGGGTGAAGTAAGATTGATGAACGCAATGACGTAATTAGGCTAATGGGAAAACGTAAACCTAGGCCATATCTGTCAGCATGTATGTCGACAGCAGATTACATCAAATAACATTTTCATCTTTGTGCACTTAAAGTGGTGGCAACAATAATTATAATACGATGATGCGCGCATGACAGTGATGCGATTGACGGTTTGTCGCATTCGTAATACAGGATAGACTATTTTGCACCCACACGTCATAACATGTTGAAGACAAGAGTCCTATCTTCTATATGAGTTCAAGACGTTAGAACATGTTTTGAAAAATGCATAACAGTAAATGTTTAGGCTCACAGACATTCATATTTTACATGTAATTATTTCCTTAAGTAGGCCTAGTTAGTATAGCAGGCATATGTGGTAAAACGAATTCTTAAGAAACGTAAAAGTAGAGCTATTGGCATGAGTTGTCGTCCGTCGTCCGTCCATCTGTCTGTTCGTTTGTAACGGATGTATATTGTGGCTAAACGGTACAAGATAGGGCTTAGGTTGCTTTTGATCACTAATAGAAAGTCGCACAGTGGCTTTTAAGAAGATATAAACCATTGACTTTAAATGACCTTGAAGGGTCATAACGCACTATCAATCTTGTGGTAATGTGGCTAAACGGTAAGTCGTAGGGGGTCTGCAATGGTACCAGCGGATAGGGCGGTATCAACTTTCTATAGGCTGTCAATAGTAACCATGTCTCCATCTGCAGCGATTTGACCGCAATTTTCAGTGGAACGTTTCAAGCTATAAGTAGCCATATCTCGGAAATGGTGAGAGATACGGCCCAGGTTACTGTTAATCACTAATAGGAAGTGGCATACGCCCTGTCAGATTAGATGGAAATTATTGACCTTGGATAATCTTAAAGGCCGTTACGCACTATAGTGGCTAAACGTTGTGAGATAAGGCCTAAGTTGTTGTTGGTCATTAATAGGAAGTCGCATATTGGCTTTTAAATGACATAATAATCAATGACCTTGAATGACCTTAAAGGTCAGTACTGCAACAGGAACTGTATAGGCTGTATAGCGTGTCTTCCAGAGCAACATGTTTTTATCTTGAGAAATATTTGCAAAACCTGCGTTCGATATTTTCCTTATTCATTTACTCTGTAGCTATTTATATCATCTGGCGAAATGACCAGTTGACCACGTACATGGAACAATAGCTATTTATATCGCTTGGCGAAATGACCACGTGCAATGTCTGTTATACTAGCGTTTATTGTAGCTTTCGAGACAGCATTTCGTTAACATAACGTGCATGGAACTGTCTCATCTCTGACAAATCGCTTTCTCTCCGTGACTGGAATTTGGACGCTGGGCTTCGGACGTAGGCGGTACGGTCGGCTTTTCTTAGCGATAGCTGGGCTTTTTGTGTGCATTGTTTCGATCGTCTCTACGTCTGAGCACGTCGACTAATATTGCTTTATTGGAATCGGTCGCAGACGGCGTCGCGGCCACCTGGGGGGGGGAGGCACAGCGGTAACTACAGCCTCCACGTGATGCTATCGATGACATTTGGTCTTTCACACCTGCGGGCGCTATTTACACCGCGCACGCGCGACTCAGACAGAAAGTCGCTATGACGTCACGCTCTCTGACGTCATCGATACGTCACATGACGTCGGCATCGCCAGGTTTTTCTCTAGAAATTACGTAACGTGTGCAGAAGCAAGGCTATACAGTTACTAGGAGTGACTGTGCTGAATTATTAAGCACAACTATGCTCGACGTTGTCATCGCCAACATCATTTTGATTTTAGTTACTAAACGTGGGTTATAAAATGATAGTAATATAAAGGGTATAAAACACGTAAATAGCTAACTGGCTTGAAAACATATGTCAGTTTTAGCCTCACATAAACCAAGGTTATCGGCTACTTGACTGTTCTTCATTTGTGGCCTCGTCGTGTTTTGACTTTTCTAAACTGCGTATTATTATTACTATTTTTATTATATTATTAATGTTGTTGTTTTTGCTGCAATCTGTTCTTTTTGTAATTTCTTTATCCATTCGTTTGTTTAATTGTTAGTTATTTTGTTTGTTTGTGTACTAGCCTACTATTAATATTAGCGTCATTATCGTTGACATAACTTTTGTTATCGTTCCCTCTGCAGCCGTCTGAGAACCTTGCAGTATCAGCAGCAGTAGCAGGTGCTAAACGGCAGAAGTTAGTTTCGCCACGTACAGACGGAGCAGAAAAACACGCGTAGGCAACAGAACAGCGTATTAACCGTTTAGTGTCAAGTGTCGGCGTAATTGCGATACACATGGTGGAGGGAGCGAGCGCGGTAATTAGCACAGCTCATCGGCCAGCAGTGCGCGCCTGATTGGCCATTCAGACACGCTTGATCGCACCTGCTTGACCGTGACGTCGTGATGACGTAACACGCGCGCCGGACATCAGAGGTGAGCGGACTGTGGACTTAGGTCCGCATCGATTATGTTGAATAATCGATTTACGTAGCGCAAAACTTCTAAAGTGTCTAATGCTCGTCGTTGTTAATACTGCGAAGGCTGGAAAATTTTATCGTTCAAATAACTGATTCACAGAAAATGTTTATAAAAGCACAGACCAGGAAAAAAGTGAGTATGGTTGTCAACGACTTCGTTGACTGATAGGCTAATAAGTCTTACTGGACGGCGACCGGAAATGATATTACACTCTGTCTAATAAAAAAATAAACCCCTAGACATTGTACAATAGAAATGTCAAATCTGAACGAATCTAATTTCGTACACTTAATCTTTAATAAAATATTCAAGTGACCAACAAATTTCGTTGAAAAATAGCATTTCTTCGTGTCTTTGTTTTGAACGTTCGTTTTCTTGGTTGCTTTGGTTTGCATTTCTAAACCAATGTACCACATCGTGGTATTAAAACAGAACAAACCAAACTTTATTACAAAGCGTCCCTGGACGTGAAAATGGAATACGGGAATAGAGGATCAACATTTCAGTCGGCTATCGCTCTAGCATCCGCACCAGTAACAGCTGTGTATCCGCAGGCATAACGACATCTAGCCTATATGGTGACCGCGAGCGCGTACGCGTGTGGTAACTTTATGCGATATTTGTCTCATCATCCGCGTCAGTTTAGACGTATCTCCACGCCAGAAGACATGGTAATCGACTTGAGCTCCTGCTTCGCTGTGGATAAAAGTGGAGTCGAGTTAGTCCGTCCGCCAGATGTCGCTATAGTTAGTTAGTCGCTGGATTATGTCACCTTTCAAACGTGGCTCATCGTCGGAGCTTTTCTTACCAAAGTCACGTCGACTCACGTCACTATAATTCCAACTGACGACACAGCCACTCGAGTTATTTGTCAGGCGGTCGGGATGGTAAAAATTGCATGAAAATTTTTCTACTGAAGTTTTCAAAGGGCGGTTTTTACGCGCGAGAGCTATGGTAATTCTGTCTTTGTGTCTGTCTTGGTGTCTGTCACAACCCGGTTTCGATATAGCCCAGGTGTGACGTGAGATAGAGACTTCTGGTTTCCACCACATGATAGCTTAGAGCCTCTAGTATTTTGTGACAAAATTTCATGTTACTGGGTGAAGGGGGTCCTCACGAACGAGGGGGAGAAATAAAGGCACCCTCTTTAAAAGCGTTATTCTACCGTTATGGGCTCTTCTAACGTGAAAATGGTTGCAGATAGGCACAAACACGCTGCTTATCATAACAATCACTGGCAACGAGCTTCTTAGAAATGTCAACATCGATGACCTTGAATGACCTTGAACCCCCAAAATAGGGGGTTTTAGTGAATTTTTCATGATTTCAGTCTGCGACACGCACTTCAAGAGTGAATTGCACGAAAATGGCTAGAGATAGACCAAGACAACCTGCGTATGAAATTTTCAGCACTAAATGTAGATTTTAGCAATTTAAGTCCGGACCCTTTAAGTTCAAGGAGGCCTGCGCACGCGGGTGTCAAATAGAGGTTCCCCTCTTAAAAAGTGGTTATTTATCCGCTGCTGGCTTATTTAACGTGAAAATGGTTGCAGATAGGCACAGACATGTTGCTTAACATAACAAGCACTGGCGACGAGCTTCTTAGGATTGTCAACATTGATGACTTTGATTGACCTTGAATCCTAAAAATAAGGGGTTTTAGTGATTTTTTTGGCAATTTTTGGTTGCTAAAGAGTGAATTGCGACGAAATGGATGGAGATAGACCAAGATTATACCTGCGAACGGGAACTGCTATAGGCTCTCGCGCGTCTCATGAGCATTATCTCAGATTTCTTGTATATGTTTCCCTGCCGTTTAGCTTTTGCGTTCTAGATTGGTCGTCTATTGATTTTATCCTATTCAACGTTTAGGCCTATAGTAACTTATGTTAACCTACGTTTTCACTCCAGTTTGCGTGCTGCCTTTGGGCGCCGGTCTAAAGTAGGATAGGCTACCCTGATTTAAACAATATGACGTATCTCAGCAAACTCACAAAGATGTTTCTTAGTTGTTTTTCACATTTTTTGCGTGAACGTTTTGGGTTAGGGTTAGGGTCAGGTTTGAGGTTAGGGTTAGGTCGATTTTGTTTATTTGCATAACTTTTATCGAACATGTAAAGAGAAAATGGCTGCCCTGTGATATATTAGCGTTGTGTTGCAATTTTAAAATAAAGTATTGAAGGTTTATAAAGTCGATAAATTTTAAAATAATTGCACTGTTCACCATTAAAACATCAAAATTGAATGTAAAGATTTATTTTGAGTCTAGTGAGGTATGTCATATTGCTTAAATCAGGGTATCCTACTTTAGACCGGCGCCCTGCCTTTGTTGATTTATAGTTTGATAATAATGAATGATATAATGATTTTACGGTTTTTGCTGTAAGCCTACTTTTTGTACACTACATAGTATTCTTACGTCGTATCAGGCAGATTCTGCTGTCGAGAATAACGTCACGCGATGACGTCAACAAATGACGACGTCACTTGCGTGTTCTTCCTTTGAACCATACATTTTGCACTTAAGAGTGTCGCAGATATTTGCTGTCAGACATAATTTCAACCGTTTGTTTGCAGTGTACGTTGTTTGGTGTAAAACTGTCGCGCGAAAGATGATTCCTCCCAATACGACTCTGCTGAAGTATGACAACCCGCTGCTTGTCACTAAAAACACCGACAAAAAGACGCCAGCGGTAAGAAATCATCGACGGGTGTTCAATTCAGATCATTAAGCCTAGTTTCTATAGTAGGGCATGCTTAATGAGCACTTATACAGCCAGGTAAAATAGTACATCAGCTTCGTCTCACCGTATGACATCACTATAGTCCATTTTCCGACTGTGCTGAGTGCCCTGATTCTTTCTGAGACTTTGGCGCTTTATAAATCATTTACTTACTTACTTACTTACTAATTATCTGCAAATTCTTAACAAGCCAAAATCATTAACACCAGTACTGTGCGGCATCGCTGCAACTCTCATGTCGTTTTGGCCACAACATCTAGCCCTTAATGTGAATTATGACTGGGGATTTCGACTCTTCCATACGAGGGATTACCAAATGGCATTTCTCTCACTCCGACATCCAGCGGCTTTAGCGGGGTGCACGAATCTGAGACGATTAGCCACAGACAGACGAACAAACCACGGTACGGACTACGCTAACATTTGTCGCATAGCCAAGTCTTTCAACGATACCAGCTAAAAGCTTAAAACTAAGGTAGGCCTAATGCTGGGCTCCTTAAGCCTGTAAACAGCGAGAACGGAGAAACATTCTCGCGGGGCCTCTCTGAGGAGAAAATTTTTGAATTTTTCTTTTTTAAAATAGCACATTCTGGTGTACTTTATATTTTTGAGCAATGGCGGGGCCCCCAAACGACGCGGGGCCCGGAGTAACTTTCCCCCGACCCCCTGCCGGTAAATAGGGATGTCCACTGTTTGGCATTGCGTTGACGCAGGAGAAGAAGCTGAAGTATTCGCCAGGTGCCGCCAGTCAGCTGCCACCGTGCTCGGCGTCTCCTAAACCAAAGCTGCCTCAGCTCGATGCTAAGGAGATCAGCAACCAGCAGACGATCGAAGTTCTCAACTCCATTCTGCCGCCGAGGTTACTACAATGTCGATGCAATACAATACAATAAGAATTTACATAGCGCCGTCTTTCTGCAGAGCCGGCTCGGATACGTGCATCATCAACAACGACAAAAATAATTTGGAAAAAGGTGGAATCACTTGTTTATATTTGCCATGTGGCAGTAAAAGGCTGACTGGCTGCAGTTTGAAGTTGCATGTTTTGTATGGAGATTTGACGTCTAAATGTCCCCCTTCGCTTGGGGTGAGAACGTGAGGTACCATATTTATTTGTGTTAGTTGACCTCCCAAGTGTACCTAGCCTAAATCAACTAAATCCGTCTAGCGGTTTAAGCAGGGGCATAAACGTGACAGACAGACGACAAACGGACAGACCACGCTATGAAGAAATGTGTAACAATAAGTAGAATCGCTTTCGCTGCAAGAGTGATTTCGCTTAACAATTATTTATTTTTAAAACCGCGTTCCCATTTGAATTATGTTTGGTCGCTTCGTTATGTCAGTTTATATTTGTAAAAAAAATTTTGCAAGACATTTTTACGATTTTAAACGCAATGTCTAAGTATATGTTTTGTTAAAAATAAAACGAGGTTACAATATGTAAAATAAAACAGTTGTGCAAATATTTTGATTTATTCGTAACCTCATCCAACCTTGACAGTGTGCTGCAGTGTGTTCAAAAACGTTTTGTTCTGCACAATTTTTCAAAAACATGTTTTGCAACATTTTTTCAACTGAAACTTTACACAACTGCAGTGTATCTCAGCAAGTTGTGAACGGATTTTCATAAAATTTTGTGGAGGGGCCCGGATTGGACATGGTCGAAGGAGAAAGTAGTTACCGGTAGTTTTTTTTATGTTGATTCGTATTCATTTGCGGATTTAAGGTCATCTTCCTGTGGGAGTAGGGCGGGTCTGAGCGAAAATGTAAAAAGGCCCAATACGTGATGGTTCATACGTGCTCGATGGTCGGCGTTGTACGTAGCTGGATAGACGTAAAAACATTTTTTAATGTTTTTATAACAGTATAAAAACATGTTTTTTAATGTTTTTTTGTAATTTTTTCAGTGTTTTATTATTTTTTGTTATTTTCTAATATATTTTTTTTAATGTTTTGTGCTTTTAATGTCATGTTTTTTTGTTCTTGTTAAATCGTTAGAATAAATTTCTACAGATGTGTTTAAAAAACTGTTTACGTGACTAGTATACTTGGTGTTTGTTCTGACATTTGATTGTTTAGTTCATAGTTGAGTATGTACTACAATCATGGTTACATAAAATAAAAAAATGCTTAAAGTAAAAATAGCGATTGGAAACATCTGCAGTTTAATGTTTTTTATAATGTTTTAATAATGTTTTTTATAAAAAAATATACAAAAAAACATGTTTTTATGTTTTTTAATTTGCAAATGAATGTTTTTAACATCTATGGTATAGAGATTGCATGACTGTGCGTGTACGCAGAGAATGGACGAAAGATCTGTCTTTGTGGGTCCAGCCGGTGAGCAGCATGCCAGCGACTCGCCTCGAGGTCGTCGCTCTGCAGGAAGAACTTGACCGTCGTCTGCAGCAGCGTCAGGCGCGCGAAACCGGCATCTGTCCCGTGCGACGCGAACTCTACACCCAGTGCTTCGGTCTGCTGATTCTTTGTCATCAGTCATCGTTATCGTTAGTAGTCACGATTCTCAAAGGAAACACGATTCACAGAGCGACGAGTTGGCACAATAGTATGTCGTCGGACTTGCGTCTTAAAGGCGACCCATCACTGTCACTCGCTGTATTTACCAACAGATTCAAGACTCATCTGTTTGGACAATAGCTGCGGCGTTCGTGATTTTGAATAAACTTCTTGAAATGTGCGAACTAACTAACTAGCTGACTAACTAAAGGTCGCAAGTTCGAATGCGAACTGACGCGCTTTATACTGCGCTAAAGCATTCACGGCAAAAAGACCCAAAATCCAAAGCCGTCTGCTGCGAGGAAATCGCGCAGTAAACCCGCATGACGGCGCTTGTTGGCAGACATTAAAAGTATGAAGTGCTAAATATAAAGATCCAAAAATAGGGTGTCGGTGGAAGTAGGCTAAGCATTATAGACCTACTTAGCAGCATCGGTAGCAGTTACAGCAGTTGCCGCATCAGTAGGCATAGCAACGATGGCAATGACAAATGCGGGGTATATATAAGAGCCATGATATGGAGCCGTACACGGCAACCAGGAAAAAAGCCCCATGGATACAAACTAATTAGTTTAACGAATTAAACTGACGATATTCATAGACAAAACGTGAAGAAGGCACATTTGCAGTTTAATAAGGCTAAGATGCTTCGACCTGGTTTTGGTCATTTATTTTATTGTAACGAAATTTACTAACCACAACCTTTGTGAAATTGCTAGTTGCTTTTTTATTTTCAATTTTTTTTTCTGGCGCGTTGAAGGAAATTGTGTACTTTTGGTAAGCCTGCACGAGTGCAAAATAACTCAAAAATTGAATTTTTGTAGGGGCTCAGATGGCGATCCCGATTTTTGTGTACTCTGGATTTTTTGCTAGTGGATCACAAACTGAAACTCTGTCGTGTTCGTCAGACGGTAGCATCATTCTCGGCGGATGGTTGACAGCTCTGGTCGCTTTTCGTTATCATTGCCATTATTATTTAGTGCTGCTGCTGCTGCTGCTGCTGCTGCTGTTGCTTTGCCATTGACCCGACACTGTGTGGTGTGGGCTGCGTGTGTGTAAATAGACGAGCTGATACGTCAGGTGACGATCAACTGCGCTGAGCGCGGGCTGCTGCTGCTGCGTGTACGCGATGAGATCCGAATCACAATCGCCGCCTACCAGACGCTCTATGAGAGCAGCGTCGCTTTCGGCATGCGCAAGGCTCTCGCCTCAGAGCAGGGCAAGAGCGATCTTGAGAAAAAGGTCGGGCCTTCCACCTTGAGCCACTGTGATTAGTATTTTCGCATACCAATATAGCAGTTTTACTTAAATACGCCGTATACCGTCGCTGTCGTGAGACAGCCGTTTGGTATCCTAACTGTCCTGATACTATACGGCGGAAACGAAATCTTATTTTCCAAAATTTTTGTGAAGATAGGGATGTATGCGTAAATTTAAATCAATTCATATACTGTAATTTGACTGTGAAATTGCGCTGATACCCAGGCAGAATCGAGCTTTGTTTTTTGCTCGTAAATTTCCACAGTTCTTAACTTACATGTATGTCCAAATATACTCTTCCTGCCTTTCGCGTAGCTTATTGGGGATGAAAATGACGATGGGATTGGGAAACGAAAAATGGTTTATGCATGGACACGGAGACGTTGTTTCTGATAATGTGGTGAAGACGATCATCAGGGGCGATGGAGCTGGACGAAAAATACATTTTTTTATGGGAAATGTGGTTTATTTCCACTGTCAGGCCCCCAGGCTGTCAATTTTTGCACATGCATATAGGATTAGTGCTGGACTGTTCTGCGGGTGACAACACAGTTCCAAGATGTGGAATGGATCGGGACAAGAAGCCACAGTTTGACGAAGTAAAACTTAAGATATGATTACGATTAAAATTCTGTGTTTTCGGTTGCCGTCCGTTCCTAGAAACAACCTGCGTCTTTAACAATTTTATTGGACCTCCAAAAATATCAGTCCAGTTTTTCGTATGCTTTCAACATTTTTTTTCTGAAAAGTACAGTCTGAAATGTTGCAGTATCATTGCTTAAGTCTTCGTGAGTACTATTTACTGCGACGGTTTGTTTTTTATGAGTTGTTGAATAACATTACATGAGTACGAACGTCATGATATAAAAATAAATGTAACAATAATAAAAATTTTCGCCCCTTCCTGTCCCTAATTTTTGGCCAGCTGCAACCGAAAACACTAAATTTTTCACACCTTATAATAATGACGATGATGATGACGATGATGATGACGATGATGATGATGATGCAGGTGCAAGAGATGGAATGGGACAAGAAGGATCTGGAGCGGCAGCTGAACGAGATGAAGCTCAAGTTCGAGCAGGCGGAACGAGCGGCGGTCGAACAGCGTCAGGTCGACGAGAAAAAACACGGCGAGGAAATACAGTTCCTGAAACGCACCAACCAACAGCTCAAGGTAGAAGATTAAACAACGCACACCTCTCTACTGCTATACTGCTATACTGCTATACTGCTGTGGCACTGAGAATTAACGCATAACAACTAAATTAATTAATTAATTGATAATTCTGCGACGTGGATGCCTTCGCCCGCCGCAATAACTAACTGAAATATTTGACCTTCTAACGACCTTGATCTTGGATCGTTTGACGTGCATGACACAGATGAGGCATCTGATGACATTATAATCTAATATTATTCAGCTGAGACCAAAAATGCAGTGTCTAACATAAATGACCCCACGGTGGCTTTAAACTTTGGTATAAAATTTGTTACTACCGGATATTGTTTGTGTTGTCGTAGTTTTGGTCGCAAACGGTATAGGTCTGCTACTGTAGGCTGCACGCTATGGTTATATTATATTGTTAATCAGTATTGTCTCAGCTTGGTTTAATGTATATACATTGGTTAGTAGTTTTGTATAATGCGGAACGTGCAGCGAACAATCATTTTATTTTTAATCCGTCGGATGTTGGCCCATAAGCTACCGAGGACACGCTTTCTGCCTTTAACGATCGACGAGTCAACCGCTATAACAGAAGGTTACAGAGGAATGAAATGACGTAGTGACAAATTGTGAGATCTGCTAAAATTTTAGGCTTACTATTGCTGGTAATGTTCGTGGATACGAACTATAAACAGCACAACTAAGACCAGAAGCTGATCTTTTAGATTGTCGGCTTGCTCGCCAATGCCAGTATTAACTGCTGTTTTTGGGCCATGTTGGCTAAGCGAAAATAGTACATTTGCAGCAGGTCCAACTGAAATTACACGCGGCTTTTGATAATTTCGGTTGAGCCGAAAAGCAAGCCTTAGCCTTGCAAGCTGACAGTGGTCAAAGTTATAAAGTCATTAAATGTCACATTTGGCAATAATTTTGCAATGCAGCGATTATTTGAAACAAAAAATCCAACTCAGCTCGAACGTGTTTGATAGTCAAGGCTCTATGAATATCATTAAGGATCTTGTCATAAATATTTCATGCGACCTGCAGTATTTTGCAATCACTTCAGTGCGAGTATGTATAAACAAAAATACTGGTGATTTTTTTTTAATTTAGTCGATATTCGACAGAAGCTTGTTTACTGCAGAAACATTATGTAGGTCCATATTTGGTAAATCTCGTTGTCACTTGTGTGAACATGTTTCCGTACAGAAACCTTACAACGCGTAATTAAGTAATTAATTTTTATAGCGCACTCGTACGGGCTCTAGTGCGTATCTGGATCGCACTTAAAACATTGTTGTTAAACCTAAACTCCATTTGCTTCGAGTTGTTGTCGATAAGACATATAATACATTTGTTCGCCCATAGTTGAATATGCAACTGTTGTCTGGAACCTGTCTGCAAAAATGTAAATAAGAAGAATTGAAGCCGTCCTTAAGAGGTTTACTAAGCGTCTACACGGGTTGCACAATCTCAGCTACAATGCTAGACTTGAAGCACTAAACGAGTAAGGTCTCGAGAGTCGTCGTGTTAGAGCCGACCTTACTTTTTGTTATAAAATGCTGCATGGAATAGTTGACACTGATTGTCAGAAATTTCTTAAACCAGCACAATCTTCTGTAACACGTGGACATCAGTTCAAACTCTGTAAACTCTTATGCCCATCTGCTTTCATTGCTAGCACTTTTTGGCACCGGGTTGTCAACATGTGGAATGCTCTCCCAGAAAATATTGTTGCAGCCACATCCCTGGCAATGTTCAAAGCTCGACTAAATGATTTTGACTTGGCTCGGTTTACAGTTGTGTTTTAACATGGTTTTATTGTGTTGTTTTATTTGTATGTTTTACTTGGGGGGTCCATGTAAGAGGCTCTTGCAGCCCTTTGTGCCCTTGTTCAAGCTCTTTCATTACTCATTTGTCAATGCCTTTGTATCTGCTTGACTAAATAAATAATTTGATTTGATTTGATTTGATATATCGTACATCAAGTTGTACAACAACTCTGACGCCCACCTGCGCCGACATCCTTCAACTTAGGGGGTCGGGACTTGGACTGCTAAAATCCACGTTTAAAGGTCCATGGCCACGGTCAAACCCACTCGCGCAATTTCTGTAGATTTAAATTAAACATTTAACCTCCCATATATAATATGTCGATTTGAGCTTCATAAATATATGAAATTAATGCGCGAATTTAAACGAAATGCGGCATTACGTTACGTTATGCGAAATATTCTAATCTATCAGTGCCCGCAGTGACGTCATGACCCTAGCCTATATAGATCATGAATATTAATGGCTAACCGACGACGTCATCATTCTAGGCTAGGCCATAGCCTATAGACGTCATGAATATTAATTCATGACGTCTATAGGCTAAACTCATGACGTCACCGCAGGTCATCATGGCGGCGCGTTTTCTAC
>Ga0209367_1005699_pt1 | contig 17239 bp, 9 predicted proteins | sample WorMetLIZISLAND2_FD_187412 | JGI IMG/M metagenome (GOLD analysis project Ga0209367, IMG submission 187412) | Marine gutless worms symbiont microbial communities from Max Planck institute for Marine Microbiology, Germany - Olavius geniculatus... ... | reverse complement strand
ACTTAAATGAAAAAAGAAACTAACAAAAGTAAAATAAATAAAAATCAAGTTAAAATAAAAGTAAAATAATAAATTACATTTCAGAAAATAACTACTTTAAAATAAAAATATAACTAACACAGAAAAACAATTAAAGTTAGTCTAAATCTAATCAAGACTGCTAGGCCTAGCAGTAAACTAGAACTCCAGGACACTAAAAAATATGTGACAAAACTAATGCTATATGCATATCTTAATCAGCATTGACTCGACTGTAAAATAATAACCATCAGATTCGTCAGACAACTAAAGTAGTCCTAGGTTTATCTCTGGGCTGGACTACAGCCTGAATGCAAGTTTATCTCATTACTAATTTGTACGTTTTTTCGTCTAGTTACATGCATAGCAGCTATGCTGTTGTTAGAATTTGTTAAGAATATTTCACACTTTACAACTGGCGGAAATATTTAGTTTATTATTTCAGTGAAACAATTTAATACATGGGAGCGCAGCCAGCGAGCTATAAATAGCTCGTTAGCTCGTTGAGCGCAGCCACTTGTCATGAGGCGGGGCCTAATATGCTAATTGTACGTCACGATGTATGAAATGTAAAAATGCTGCCCAGTGGCCCAAAATGGGTGCGCCTTACACTTTTACTTATTTATTTATCATTCATCTATTTTTAGTGCTGTTAGTGTTTACGTTATGATTATTATTTATCAGATAAAAAATATTCGTTAATCGACGGCTGGTGATACATTTTAACATTGCGTATATTGTTATTTTGTGACATGGCAGAGACGCTTGCATAGTATCCTCTTTAGCGAATAAGTCATGCAGTGTTTACTCCAGTTCCACAACTGATAATGGTATTATGAGTTTTGAGTAATCGATTTGGCTTACCCGTAGCCGACGGTGACAGCGGACAGTTCAGTAGCATAGCAATGATACTGAATATGACGCTGTGTGCCATGGCTAGCTTACCCGGTACTCTACGTAGCTGTGTTGTAATAGTAAAGATTCTGAACTTTTTTGTAGCGTAGCGGCGTGCTAGTGGGCGTCGTTTTTGCAACACTGACAAGCGGATGTTATGGAAAACATTGAGAATGTCATATCGACATTAGCAGAATTACTGTAAAATTTATTATCAGACTGGGCTGGACTGACACCAGATTTTATTATCAGTCTGGGACTCATAACTATAGTAGGCTAGTTAGGCTAACAGTACAAAGTGCAATTGTGCCGGTGCAATGCTACGAACCCGCAGTAGCTGTTCTCCGATCTAACATCTGGCATCCATTTTTACGCTATCCGCAGAACTGCCTGAATGCAAGTTTGATATTGACTGACAAACAAGAACTGGAAGTTCGGATGACAGCAAGATGCCAATGAAAACAACAACAATAGTTGCCAATTGTGTTTGTCGCTTTTTCAGTTAATTTTTTCTGAGCCAACACTTGCGCTGTCCAGTATGAATTCATTGGTGTAAATGGCCAAACTACGACTTCTGCATTTCACAAGGTAGTGTAGCAACAGTATTAAAGTGAGGTGGCTAAAACTAGTCACTTGCGTCAAGTTCTTTCATGATGCCGCATGCCAAAAATTATTAAAATCAGCTAATGTTTCATGACTGTATTCAAAAAATAAAAGTGGCACATTTTTATGGACCATGGTGTAGTATGTTAGTTTTATTTACTAGTTGTAAATATGTTTTTGGTTGCAAGTTACAACATACCGGTATGTTATTGGTAAAGAGCCAGTTTGGTCACGGGATCTCAGCTATGGTCGAATCAGTCTGTCGTGTGTCAAAAGAATATTTGGGTCTATAATTTATGTGTTGTTTAGGAAGAATAGCTTAATTATATGCATTTGCTATAAAGTCACTGAGTCTTGTTGTCCCCACAGAACGCTCTTTACAGCAGCCGTCCAGACCCGATTTCAGTCGGTCAAACATTGGCTGGATGTGCTGCTGCAGTAGCATCGGAAGTGCCACGAGTCTCTGACACGGCAGTCACCTACTCTACACTTTACACTTGCGTGAAGTTGCGTCGCTGCTTCAGAAGCAATGGAAACTTTGACTCCTGGAAAAAAGAAAGCCAAAACGTTTGCGACCCAAAGTGTTTGGCGGACAACTTGACCAGCAGCTGACTTGACTGGCAGCTGAAACATTCTGCTGTCATACCGTCTGTGAACCACATTATTAATATGTCTGTGTTTGTATAGATAATACTGATGGGCCAGAGATTTGGCTGACAGATCTATGGTATGTAATGGATGCTGCTGAAAGCATTGTGAATGGTGATGAGTTCAGCCAAGAAGGCAGCGATGTACAAGTTTGTATATCAGTTGGCTATTTTACTGTACTAGTAACATATATTTAAATAGAAGAAAAGTTAGTTTTATGCATTTGTGGCATGGCAGCTTATCTGTTTTGCAGATTGTTACCACAACTTACCAGTAATCCCAGTTGGCTGCTAATGTGTATGTTAAACCATCATCTGGAGTGAGATAAATGAGTGTTAAATGAACTACAGACAGTGTTTTGACCAACACTTATCCAACCGCCCTGATGGTTGGTCATGTAAGCACACACTGGCATTCATTTGGTCATGCTTGAATGCATCTATTGAGTCATTAACCTATTATAGCATTGCAGGTGCAATGCTAGATGTAATGACAGTTTGTGCAGCCGTGGAAAAAGTTTGGATATGAATATTGATGATCCATTGCAGTTAACATCTGAGAAGTGAGAACCACTTGGCTGCATACTCACATATCCAGTGGGTTTTATTGGGTTAACCCCTTAAAAACCACCCCAAATCTAGTCCAGTTTTAGTTTTTTGCGCCACTGATAACAGAATATTTTATAATGGTTAGCTTTTCACAACTTTCAAAAATCTCAAACCCATGAATTTCAAAATTTCTGGAGATTTATTTGATGTGTTCATTTCAAAACTTCTCATGAAACCCCAAAACGCATCGAGTTGGGTGCTAGGTTTAACCCTCAAGACCTCAGACCCAGTGAAACCCAGTTAAACCTAGCGAGTTTTCTCAACCCTGCTGAGAACTGCTGCGTTAAATGTTTTGTTTCTTGTGGGTGCAGACGACTGTTTGGTGCTGTTGTAGAACTTGGTTTATGAGAACGGTGTTCTGTTGTCCGGTCCACTCGACTCCTTCATACAACATCTTGTTCCGACGGCTTCCTACTTTCCTGATGTATGTCACATATTTCATTTCATAGTAATTGCAGCTATGCGGAGTTTTCTATAGCAACATCTTGAAATAAATTGCAGAAATGTGCATGATGCTGTTGAACTGCAGTTATCTAGAGCTGTCAGATCAAAAGTTAATTAAAATGCTGATGTGTTAACAAATAAGTCATGTTCACGGTATAGATATTAACATTGTTGTAAAAATTAATGCGCAGACATAAATTATGTGAAGCAGGAGTACTAACGTGCAATGGAAACTGCCCACAATTGAACTTTGGCTATTTGATGAGTGAATGATTAAGCTTTCTGCTAATGGTGATGTCAAGTGCATACTGTGTAATGTATAAAAAAGGTAAAGCATGCCATGCATGTCAAGGCAGTTGAGCCTGTTGTTCATAGATAAGATAAACCATAGGTAGTACACTCGGCAAAAACTCTGAAGCCCAATAAGTGCCACTCCCACTCCACATATGCACGATGAATATTAATATATTAATATATCATGATTTACAAGCATCCTTAATTTGGTTTGTGCAACAAAGAGTCTTAAGTTTATGGAGCTAACTGATCCAAAAGTTTATGATATGCTATTTGAAAAATATAATAGCACAAACAATCTGATTTGCTAATGAAGTTCGTGACGTCATTATCGTCTGCTGAGATCATTTAAGCTGCGTTTTTGATGGCCTACTTAACACTAATGTGTTAGGCATGCCTGTTGACAGCACGGGCAGATGAAAAATTTGAAAGAGTTTTGTTTTGTTCTATTCAGGCAATATATACTAGTAAATTTGTTTTTTGTGCTTTGGCTTGGGCATGAAATTAGTGTATTTATAATATACTTATTTATGAACTAACACTAACGTGTTAGGCATCAAAAAGGCAGCTATAGGTATACCATACCACTTGAAATATGCATGGTGAACATTTAATGAAACAGGCTTCAACTCGTTGCATTAGGCAAATGGTGACTTATTTATTTTGTTTATGCTATTGTTTGAGAGACCAATATTTCACTGAGTCTGTGATGAATCTATGCCAGTGGAACCCAGACTGCTACATTACTATTTTGTATACTATATTAATTAAATGTATAAAGCGCCATATGCGGGCTACAGAGGCACTGTACGACAGTCAATCAGGCGGCATTAAACAGAAACGTTTTCAAATGTTTCTTAAAATCAGAGTTTTAGTTGCACAATTAAATATTTGAGGGAAGGCTATTCTAAGTAGTAGGTGCAGAGTAACAAAATGAGTGCCTAGAGAAGTCACTGGTCAGTTATCAGTTTTGGTACAGTCAGCAGAGGCAGTGAAGCAGAACAGTGTAGAGTGGACAGTGACGTGCGGAACAACATGCTCGTTGAGGTATGTCGAGACACCGGTTGGGCCAGTTTTTCGCGTCAGTACAGCCATCTGGTGCAGCACTCATAGGTGCACCGGTAATCAGTGAAGTTGGCAAATTTGTAGCTTGCGGTTTAGCATCAGACTGACGATTTGCTGCAAGTACCACACGAGCTGCATTGTTTTGTGCTCGCTGCGGCTTTTTGATAGTCGACTCTGGAGTTCCATACAGTAGCGAATTGTAGTAGTTGAGTTGACAGTTGATAAGGCTGCACGCTAATGTCCGAGCCACAGACTCTGGCAGAAGATGGCGAACATGCTTGATCACCTGAGTTTGGTAGTTGCGGGACTTGGCTATGGTTGTTGCACGGTCGTCGAGCGTGAGCCACTGGTGCAGAATGATGCCAATCTGGAACAGTCGGCCGGAGTCGGTACGGTCGTCTCTGTCATTGCAAGTTTTCCGCAGCAGACTGAAAACCGAACTTTTTGCCTGGTCTTACAGTCATGACTAACAACGTTTCATTGCACTGACTACTATTACGTGACTTCACTGTTTAGGCTTATTGTTAAGTGTCCTTGTAGTCTTAGGACTTAATGCCACGCTAAAGTTAATTCGTCCGTCATCATCATCATCATCATCAACCAACTTCAGAGTCGCAACTGGCAGTGTCACTCCAGCCGTCAGTGGCCAGTACCAATCTGTATTGCTTGGTGACAGAGGCACATGGTGTGAACAACTTGCCCAGAGTTGCTACTTGATATTATAGCAGACCAGTTGAGAGTCAAACCTGTGACTTTTTGATTATGAATCCAGCACCACAATCACTGAACCACAGTCACTTGTAGGTGGCTCTGCAGGTTGGCTTGGGGATTCTGTACAAAGCTAATTGTTTGGGGAGTTTAATGTAAAGGCAGAGTGTATATAATAGCACTTATTACTGGTGGCGTGGCATAGTTGGTAATGCGTTTCGGCTGAAACGAAGTTACTCTATGCCGGGCCCGGTTAGTACTGCGATGGGTGACTGCCTGCGGGCGGGTAAACCAATCTCTGTGCGAAGCCTGCCAGCTAGGTCGACTCAGCCTTCTACCCTCCATGGGACGGTAAAATGAGTAGTAACTCATTTACATGGGTTACGGAAGGTGGGGACCTTGGTACAGCTGACTGGGGTTGCCTAGCCAGCCGCTGCGCCAGCCTGTGTCTGCAGGCTGCACACAGTGGCCATGCGGCAGGCGGCTCTGGTTAGTGATGAAAGAACATTAGAGGCGTGCACATTTTCGCAACGATGCGCTATACAAATTGACGACCTTGACCTTTACCGTTAAATCGCCTATCAACATAATCAGTTCCTGTGAGCCTGCGATGACTGAAAACCAACAGTGGCTTATAAATAAAATTAAAACGGAATCTATTTTCTGTGGGGGCCCATTTTCCGTCCATTAGTCACGGATAAGTACACTCGAGGACAAAAATCTGCGTATTTTTCGCCGTTTTCTTCATACGCGCGGACGGAAAATAACTCTATTCACTATTCATGGAGTTATAACGAGGCCGGTGAAGTAAATAATAACCCCGACTGCCAGTACTGACTCAGTTGTGCATTTTAGCGCACAAATCATGGGCTGTATGCTAATATTAACCTCCGTTTGCCTTCATCTACGTCTGCAAAATTCGCTTCTTTCTCTTGAATTCGTGACATCACATTGGAACAAAATTATGACAATATTACTGACAATCAACTATCAAAAACATAGACACTAAACAAAAGATGGCGTCTGCCGGCCCTATGCACGGGCACCTGCAGGTTAGTGATGGGCTATATCAATTTTTTCAAACCGATACAGTCGTGTATGACAGGCATACTAACTTGAAGTTTAGCCTAATGGCGACGAAGTTTATCCACTTCTGTCGATATTTGTGTTTCTAGTTATACTTACTCACTTTTTACTAACGGTTTTTGACGTGTTACAGCTACCGGTAGGGCCTACATGTAGGCCTATAACTCATCAATCGATAACCATGACCGCCGGCGACTGCAGTGTATGATATGCGCGTCTATATGGGACAGTTGTCGTCTGTCGTCCGTCCGTCGTCTGTCTGTCACGGATGTATTGTGGCTATACGGTAAGTCGTAAGGGGTCGGCGATGGTACTATCAAATAGGGTGCTGGCGGCTTCTTACAGGTTGTCAATCTGCAGCGGTTTGGCCGCAATTTTTACGCTGAGTCTGGCGTCGCCAGTTCCTAAGCTAATAAGCTTATCTTTTTAAAACGCTAACCCTAACCCTAACCATAACCCATAAACACTACACCATAATATTCACGCGAATTCAATTACGTCAGTAGCGCGTACAGTATATTCATATTCACAGTGTCAAAACGGTGCAAGCTAAAATCACAAAATTTCCACCGTGGGCTGACTCACGGTCTCTAGTTTTTCGTGACAAAATTTCGTGCCCCTGGATGCGGGGGTTCTCCTTGAACGAGGGCGTCAAAGAGTGGTACCTTCCCTCTAAAAGACGTTATTTTGACCCTGTTGGCTCTTTTAGCGTGAAAACGGCTGCAAATGAGATAGGTACACACATGTTGCTTATCATAACAAGTGTGTAACAGACATTTTAGATTTATCAACATCTATGACTTTGAACGACCTTGAACTCCCATAAGGGGCTTTTAGTGAATTTTTCGCAATTTTTGGATGCAGCGCACGTTTCAACCATGGTTTCAACACTGAATTGCGACGAAATGGCTGGAAACATGACAACCTGCGTACGAAATTTTTAGCATTAAACGTAGATATTAGCAGTCTAGGTCCCGACTTCTTAGGTTCAAAGAAACCGTTGCAAGCGGGCGTCAAAAACGGCTCTCCTAAAAAATGGTTATTTTACCGAAATCATCTCGTGTAGCGTGAAAACGGTTCCAGATAGGCACAGACATGCTGCTTATCATAACAAACAAAAGTAACAAGCCTTTTATTGGTGTCTACGTTGATGACCTTGAATGACCTTGAACCTCCGAAATAGGCAGTTTTTAGTAAATTTTTGGCGATTTCGGGCTGCGTCAGACATTTTAAGAGTTAATTGAACCATAATGGCGAGATGGACCTGGACAATTCGCGTATGACATTTTTAGCATAAAACGTACATTTTTAAGAATTTACATTTCGATATTTTATATTCAATGAGTTTTTCATACGGAGGCCTCAAATTTAAGTACTCTTTCAAGACGCATTAATACGAGTATCTTATTGCTGTACACTGATTGTCGATGTGGCAGAACTGCTGCTATCGCGCGTCCCTTGAGCTTTGATCAAATTACTTGTATTCTAACCGTAAACCTCAAACCCTAAACCCTAATATCGCGTAACGCTAATGTCAGCGTCTGACACTGGTGCTGCTGCCCAGCGAATTCAACTGAATGATCATTGAATCTGTACTGTGTCCGGAAAAAAGTAACCCCCTAAACATCGTACAATAAAAACGTTAAATTCAAACGAATTCAAATAAAGTTTTGGCAATTTAATTATCAATAAATTTACAAAATGTTCACTAAATTTTGTTCAAAAATATTATTTTTAGCGGAGTTATTAATCTTTGAATATCGATAACAAAATATCTTCGTTGCCAATATGGCGTTACACAAGCAAATTACCTCGCGGTCAATATACATTTTCGTAACTCCAACAAAAAAAATCGAATTTAGCAAAATTTTGCATCAGCAATGCATCATCCATTGGCAATCCAAATGCGAAATTTCAGTTGAATCTGCCAAAGCAAACAATGGTTACAGTGATTTTAGTGAGGTGACCCCACAACAATCAGTTTCAGGTCGTCTTTGTGTCTGACGTAATCCAGAAAAACTTGAAACTGAAGTGCTTTGGAATCACCGCAGTAAAACTGTTGTAACTACTGTTTGCTTTAATTGATTTATTTAAAATTTGGCATTTTGATTGCCAATAGACGGTGCATTGTTGACGCGAAATTTTGCCGGTAGGCCTATCGGATGTTTTTTGCTGGAGTTACGAAAATGTGCAGTAACCGCGGGGTTCACTTATGTAACGCCATATTGGTAACGGAGATAATATTACTGTATGTTATCGATATCCAACAATTAATAACTCTGCTACAAAATAATATTTTTGAACAAAATTTGGTGGTTTTTTTAGCAATTTATTAGGGCTTAATCGTACGAAATTTTATTTAAATTGGTTTAGTTTTGACATTTTTATTGCACGATGTTTAAGGGATTACTTTTTTTCCGGACACTCGGCAGCAGAACCTTACTTTCGTTTGACCCGATAAATACAGGCTATTTGTACGACGGCCGGATAAATAGTCATTGCGTCTATCGTCTGTCGTCTGTCTGTCACGGATATATTGTGGCTAAATGGTGCGAGATATGGCCTTGCTATTGATCAAAAATAGGAAGTCGCATATTGGCTTTCAAATAACATAAAAAATCGATGAGCTTGGATGACCTTAAAGGATCATAACGCACTATGGTATGTCAATCGTGCTGTATTGTGGCTAAACGGTAAGCCGTAAAAGTTGGCGACGGTACCATCTGATAAGGTGCTGGCGACTTCTTATAGGCTGTCAATAGTAACCATGTCTTCATCAGCGGCGGTTTGGCCGCAATTTTCAATGGAAAGTTTCAAGCTGTAAGTGGCCGTATCTCTGAAACGGTGAGAGATAGGACCAAGGTTACTATTAATCACTAATAGCAAGTGGCATACGCTTTGCCAGATCAGATAGAAATCATTGTCCTTGGATGGCTTTAAAGGCCGTTACGCGCTACTGTGACTAAACGGTGCGATATAGAGTCTAGGTTGCTATTGATCTTTATTAGAAAGTCGCATATTGGCTTTCAAATGACATGAAAATCATTGACCTTGGATGACTTTGAAGGTCAATGACAACCAGTACGGTCGGCTATCCTAGCGACAGCTGGGCTTCTTGTTACTTTTTTAATGCATAAGATTGATCGGACCATGTCTAGAAAGTTTTTTTATATATCCAATATCTAGACGTATTGTGAGTATATATGTTATCAATTACAACTGCAAAACCATCACATCAATATTAAATTATAGTTCCGATTTTAATAATGTTAATACATTTGATGCATTTTTGCAATAATATAGGTCATTCCTATCACGTAGGCTTAGATGACTTTTTGAGTTTTCACGCGTTTTCAATTCAGATATTTTACACGTGCGCTCATCCAGTTATTAGTAGACCTACAATTTTGCGGTGCATTTGGTTTTATAGGCCTGCAGTTATACATGTACCCCAACTTTTGTGAGTTCGTGGAGTCTCAAAAGTTGTGATATTGATTTCTGATTTCCAAATTTCTATCACTTGGCAATATAAACGCGATATATTTATCGGAAATGCTGATTCTTTGATTCTGATACTTTGAATAGCCGTTCATGCGTGAGTTAGGCCAATATGCCAGACCGCCAGACAGACCGGCAGATATAGGTGCACGCAATTCACAGTGCGGTTTGTTAGCGCTGTGGGGACTGCCTAACGTTATGAGGCTAATCGCCTCAGTTTTTCTTCCATCAGTTGACATTAAGAGTCTGCCGACACGTGTATGAGTTCCGCTCACTGATAGGCCTACTCTGGTCCAGTGTGAGTACAGTAGGATGCCATTCACAGTTGCTGGGGAGGGGGACCGGCCAGGCAAGCTGATGAAATGCAAAGCAAGTTTAAATATATCTACAGTCCGGACGAGGAGCGAATGGTATTGCGGAGCAGTCAGCAGCTGAAGCCAGATGTGCGGCGCCGGCGGAGCAGCGCACTGGCAGTCTGCAGTCTCGCCGCCGCTGCTTCCTGGAGCGCGCCAGACGCCGCGCCGCGCGTTCCTTGGCCGAGAACTGTGTGGACAACGGACTACCTACGCGCGAACTCCGATCCGTTGTCGCCGCTGCTCTAACTCAGTGTGACTGCGGTTTGGGAAGAAATCTACCAGCAATTTGCACATGGGTTAGGAGGTAGCAAATTTTTACTCTATTTCTTACTGTCATGAGTTGCCAGTGGTCCAAGTATTGCATTCGCTGATTCAGTACGTAGATCGTGTCATATTCATTGTCTTATCTCAAGAAGGTCACTTTTAAACCACTGAGTAAAGAATAGGCCTATAAAGACTTTAGAGGTAAGGATGCAAGGCCTAAAGGGTCGCAGCTTGCGACCGAAGAACCGGAAATCGAAGCCGAAGGCCGAGAGTAGATGTAGAAGTAAGGTGCATGGAAAGCACAAACTCCTGCAGCAGTAAGGTTTGGGGCGCACGATCGACGATAAGCCTCAACTATTTTCATTTTCTACTACTCCGGATTTCTGCCGATACTGTGACGTGGCTAATGTTGGACCACGGAAACCTGCTTACCGTATACTTATTGGAAAGTGGAAGCGTAGACACATTAGAAGGAAAAAATTCCCTTCCAAGATATGCCCAGATAAAACACTACATGGTAGTCATAGCCTTTAATGGCAAGGTGTCTGCTGAGGTACGACGGACTCGGCGAATAGTCGCAAGCGTGCCAGAACTCGATTATAAAACGACGTGCACTACTGTAACGGAATCGTGGACTGAACCGCCGGTCAGTTCCACCAGCCTCTGCACCAATGCTGTTGCTGCGGCGGGCCTGGGTCGGAGGTGATGCCGAAAGGCGGCTAGACTGCTGTACTGAGTGGAGTAGCGGGGCAGACAGGTAAGTAAAGTCTGACTAGCGATAAAGCTCGGTTCAGCAGTTTAACAGTTGGCTACGCCGGCTGCGGCAATGTTTCTGTAATGGTAAAGGTTAGCGCCACACCTCCGTCTATGTGAAGACCTACGCACATTGATACGACACTGCAGTAAGTTGTTACGTTATCGGTATCTACAGGCTTTCTACCTATAGCGGTATCTATAACGTAGGTTTAAAACACATTTAAAATAAATTCGAAAAATGCATCAAAATACGTTGAATGAACACTATTAAAAAGTTGCATTCATAACTAGAAAAACTTGTCGCCAAGTGTTGACATATTGTGCGGCCGTCAGCCGTCACCATTAACTTATTTTGTGAATTATTTTAAAGTCCACTTTTACTATTTTTATCGTTCTACTCGGTCGTAATGAAATGAATTAAAGGAAGCCGTGATTCAACACTGTGATTAATGCAAACCGTATTAACACGATATATTCGTCGTTTTCTGGGTTTTCTGGGGAAAATTGACACAACGCTTACTCTTGCCCCAAGGTAAGTTCACAGACGTGAAATTTGGTTTGGTTTTATTACTTTTATTGTTTTTTTTATAGTTTTCAAGTAAGGCTAGGAACACAGGCAGACAGACGGACAGACGGACGGACGGACAAGCAAGACCCGTAGGCCCTATTGCTGCCTGTTAGTATAGCCGCACCGCCCACACCAGAATACGTTCTCAGTATGGTCTCGTATAAGGAAGTAAGGTAAAACATCTCTTGAAAATCGTTGTCGACGTGCTACTCCTAATGCGGTCTGCATGCGTACGTTAGCTAATTCGCTAACTGTTAAGAAAAGTGGTACAACAATAAATTCTTGCCGGTTTGCGCGGGAGTGCATTTGGTGTAATTAGCCAGTGACGCGGCGGCAGCAAATGTTCGACAAAAATTACTGCTGCAGTGTTTCAAACAATGCTGCTGAATGGTGTCCGTTTTCACCGCGCATCAACTATACTGTGGTTGTAAATCGCGCACACCGTCTCTCTGTCACACGCTATGTAATTATGTCGATAGAACTACATTTAGCAGGATGAAGTGGTCACTAACAGACGCTGCAAGATTCAATAGCTTTCCGAACGGTAAGTGCAATATCCAGAATTGCTCAGTCATCTGCAGATGGTATAGTGTTGCCGCATCTGCGAAATGTGCAATACTGTGTCGCAGTTACTGTCAGATCACTAATGAAAAATCGCTGATAATCTTTCGAAATTTCGATTCACTTCGCTATCGCGGTATCGATGACTCTGAATGACTTGAAACGAACATTTCAGAATATACTGCACACAGTTTCGCAAGTCGGGGATGAAATAAGCCTATTCCGGCAGCAGTACGTCTCTCCCTAATCCCTACCGAATCTATCGAAAGCATGTGATCAGTTTATATTGGCGACAGTAACGAACGTAGGCCACGCCGCTGTTAAAGACAGTGCACGATAACACTGTTAAGAAGTTGAAACGTTTGAAAGCCAAAACAGTCTTTGTACAATACACGGGAAATAAATTTACCCTCGTCAATGCTGGTGATTTTGGAGGGAAGCTCGTAGTTATGTAGCCATATACACGGGCACCAATGTGTATGGTGTACTGCACTCAGGTGGTATAGGCCTAACAAGCTAACAGTCGACGAATTTGGGTAGATCTAAATGGGTGCGTTTCGCCACGCAGCGCTGCAGACGGTATGCTTACCTCGGTGAGTTTCGGTCGTAAACGAGTTCGGTGCGTTCTGCATTTTTGGCGATAAGGCCTACATAACACTTCCGATTATAGGGGTCTACTAACTGGGAAAAAGATATTCGTTGTGGCTACTTCGAGAAAAGTTTTGGGACTGGAGAAAAGTTTCGTTTAATTCTCTATGGAGTAGGGAGATAGACCCATAGGGATCAAGTCGAATAAATAAGCCCTAATATTGTTACGATAGCATGGATTTGTGATGTACCCTCACTTGCCAAACACGCCACTTACTCATTTAGTCTGACTGTAACTCTATCGTTCGTGTGCTAGTATAAACATCGTTCATTGTTAGGTCCTACTAATTTTTTTCTTGTCTAGTTTTTTACTGCATTATGATGAACGTTTTGAACTTTTTCGGACTTAGTCTATTTGCGTTATTGCGCAATTTGCACACGTTCTTGCGTTCGGACAAGTTGTCTTAATAAACAAACATGACGAGGATGATAACGATAATGATGATGTGATGATGATGATGTTGTGGTGTGACGGCAGAGTGACATCATCAGAGTGATGGGAAGCGACGCGACCGCTGACGGTGGCGGCGGCGGCGGGTTCGGCTGTACAATCGCCGAGCTACAGGAACTGATGAGGCATCGAGGTCCCGACGGTTATCAGAAGATCAGTTCGGACTATGGTGGAACACCAGAGCTGTGTCGACGACTGAAGACCTCTCCCACTGAAGGCAAGTTGCCCGTCAAAACACTTTTTTCTAAGAACCACCCGACTTCGAGCGCACCAAGAAGCCGTAAGTTGTTGACCCGGGAGGTTGACGCTTACGCAAAAAGTTATGACTGGGTTTTTATAAATTTTTGGAGGAGAGGGTGTGATGCAATTAAGTACGTAACAAAATGATTACACTTTGGTGGCGATCCATGATCCGCATGCGAAGCTGAAAAGTCTCGATGGGAGTTTATAATCTCCGAATAATTTTCCCTATTATTATTATACCTAAGGACACTCGAACTATTGCAGACAGGCACATACTTTTTGCCTACCATAACAAGCACTGCTGATGAGCTTTTCGAGGCTACCGACATCGATGACCTTGAACGATATTGAATCTTCTAAAATAGTGGGTTTTAGCGCATTTTTGGTGATTTCAGGCAGCGACACACATGTCAACAGTGAATTGCGCCGAAATCACTAGGAATAGACCAAAACAATCTGCGTAAAAATTTTCGGCATTAAACGTACTTTATAACAGTCCACATTTCGATCCCTTAGGTTCAACGAGTCCTCCGTACGGGAACGTCAAATTTGGGTAACGCATTTAAAACGCGTTACTATTGCACGTTGTACACTGATCCCACAGGTGGCATCACCGGTGCTGTCGCGCGTTTTAGGAGCATTGGCTCAGAATTCTTGTAGCCTGAGTAATTATCGTGATAGTCTCGACGCGACATGTCGTGGGGTGATAATTATTGACGTGTTTGTGCATATAGTTCGAGAATTCCCATTTTACGAGTTTTGCGAAGTTTGAAACATGGATCGAATTTTGTTTTTTTACACTTTTGACACATCAAAATACTACATTTTTAAGGTGCAGACTATAACATTAATGATTTCCTTATCACTATTCAGGGGGAACTAATATAGGCCTACGTAGGCTATCAGCAGTCAAAGCAATCTACTGTTCCAAGTTCACGTGAACTCATGCAGCCAGTCGAAACACTCGCAACTCTCAACGTTTTATGGCGTTGACTGAGCCCTTGGCCCCAAATCGGACAAACGAATTTTACGAATTCGTGCGAATTTAAAAAAAGTACTTTATAGAATTCGCGAATTTAAACGAACTTTAAAACCGAAAGTCGCGAATAATTCTCGAGCTATGCGTCCGTGTGTGTGATGATCAGGTTTGACGGATTCTAGCGGTGACAAGCAGCAGCGTGCTCACGCGTTCGGTTCCAACTACATCCCACCGAAGCCGCCCAAGACGTTCCTGCAGCTGGCCTGGGAGGCCCTGCAGGACGTCACCCTCATCATTCTCATCATAGCGGCGATCATCTCGCTCGTTCTCAGCTTCGTTCCACTCGAGTCCGAGGAGGACGAGTTCGGTACGCGCCGTTACGTCACTTCAGTTTAGTTACTTACTCATCAGAATTTTACTGTCCGCCGAAGCGACGGCAGTATTGTTTCAGCATCATCGTTAAGTTTTTTCTGCATTAGCACGATACCTCATAAACGGCTGCACTTAGTTTGATGACATTTTGAACAAACATATACTTTGACAATCTCTATAAGCCTACTAAATATTAAGGTCACATGAGTTTGTTGTGTTTTTTGTGGATAATATTGCGGTTATCCGCGGGCAGTACTTCGTCTTTTATATGACTGATCCCAACTCTTAGCGTCACCGCGAGGAGTACAATTCGGGCTAACCACAAATCGCTTCGACTAAGACTCGATTCTAAAATTTTTTCGTACGTTTGATGAGCTTAGAATTTCTTAGTAGGCGGAGTGACAAAAAGCATGAAATCTTCAGACACCATCTCCAGGCGTTATAATTCATTACAATGCTGATGTAGGTGTTAACAGTTCCATCGCAATTTGTACTTTTTAATTTTAAAAGGAGTCATCATATTAGCCTAATTATGTCATTTAGAAAAATTTAAGTAGCAAAAAAATTTAGCGTATAAGCTTACAGTTTGGCTTTTTCTCCAACAAATCGTTGACATTTTTGTCCTGTCAATTTTTGTGTTTTGGTGACGCCAGTGTTTATCCTGATATAGGTGGCATCGAAATATGACGTTCACAGTAGGCCTGCACAGTACACGCTAAAGGTGCGTTCAAAGCAACAGAAATAAACTGAACTCAACTGAATCAAAATGAAATTACTGAAATTAAAGCCGCATGCTGTGGCTGTTTTCCCCAGGTAGTGCAGAAACAGACGTTTGGTGACGCGGGAACATAAATGGTCATTTGATGGCCAGTTGTGTTTGAAATATTCGTACCGGTACCAACAAGTAATTTGAGCAAAGCTCCTGAGACGCGCGACAGCCTTAGCAGTTCCTATTCGCAGGTTGTCTTGATTTAGCTCTATCCAGTTTGACGCAATTCACTCTTGAAATCTACGCCGCAGCCACAAATTGCAAAAAAACACTAAAACCCCTATTTTAGAAATTTAAGGTCATTCAAGTTCATCGATGTTTACACCAATAAAAAGCTTGTCACTATATTGCTTGTTATGATAAGCAGCATGTCTCTGCCGATCTGCAACCGTTTTCAAGCTACTCGAGCCAATAGCGGTAAAATAACTACTTGTAGATTCTTAAAAATGTATGCTCTATGCTAAGAAATGTCATGCGCAAAATGTCCAGGTCTATCTACAGCCATTTCGGCGCAATTCACTCTTAAATTGTGTGTCGCAGCCAAAAATTGCAGAAAAATTCACTAAAAACCTTTATTTTGAGGGTTCAGGGTCATTCAAGGTCATCGACGTTGACAGCAATAAAAAGCTTGTCACCAGTGCTTGTTATGATAAGCAGCATGTCTGTACCTGTCTGCAACCATTTTCACGCTACAAGAGATAATTGCGGTAAAATATCCACTTTTTAGTGGGGTAGCTGTCTTTGACGCCCGCCTGCACCGGCCTCCTTGAACCTAGGAGGTCGGGACTTGGACTGCTAAAATCTGCGTTGAATGCTGAAAATTTCGTACGCAAGTTGTCTTGCTCTATCTCCAGCCATTTCGTCGCAATTCAGCGTTGAAATGTGCGTATTATCCAAAAATTGCCAAAAATTCACTAAAAACCCCTTTTGGGGAGGTTCAAGGTCATTCATGGTCACCGATGTTGATAAATCTCAAAAGCCTGTCACTAGTGCTTGTTATGATAAGCAGCATGTATGTACCTATCTGCAACCGTTTTTACGCGCGAAAGCAGAATGCTTCGCGCGTCTTTGCCATCGTCTGGGCGTCTGTCTGTCTGTCCGTCTGTCCATCTGTATGTCTGTCTGTCTGTCACACTCGTGAGCTGTATCAAAACGGTGCAAGCTAGGATCACGAAATCTTCACTGTGGCTGCCCCAAGGTGTCTAGTTTATCGTGACAAAATTTCGTGCCACTGGGTGCAGGGGTTTCCCTCGAACGAGGGCGTCAAAGAGGGGTACCCCCCTAAAAAGACGTCATTTTGCCGTTATTGGCTCGAATAATGTGAAAACGGTTGCAGATAGGTACATACATGCTGCTTATCATAACAAGCACTGGTGACAGGCTTTTTGGATTTACCAACATCGATG
>Ga0209367_1005698_pt1 | contig 17242 bp, 13 predicted proteins | sample WorMetLIZISLAND2_FD_187412 | JGI IMG/M metagenome (GOLD analysis project Ga0209367, IMG submission 187412) | Marine gutless worms symbiont microbial communities from Max Planck institute for Marine Microbiology, Germany - Olavius geniculatus... ... | reverse complement strand
AGACCACTGTAGCTTTGACAGTGTTTGTTTTGCTAGGTAATGTGGTCACACAATAAAGGTGCGGTGGGTGGAAGAACTTCACTTTACGCGCCATAAATTTCTGCTTGTAACAGTGAAAGAATGGTTATAATCAGTGCTGAATTACCGAAGTTATCCCAAAAATAAAACTGCGATTCAAAAATTCGCATTTTGTTTCGCATTTTACACTTGGACAATGGACATATTTCGCGCTTTCGCATTTTGCAGTTAGCAGCGAACGAGGCAGCAAGCAGCAGTGTTTGTGCCACCCTGCCGTGTGACGCTGGGATTTCCTGAAGCCAATGAAAATAATGCAAATTTCTTGTTAATACGGCCCACGTGGATACGCCCATAGACCATTTTTTATCTTAATAGGCCAAGGCCAATAGGCTAGCAATCAAGCAGACGAGTCACTGATCAGCAATCAGTAGTGAAGCCAACGAAAGCCACGCCCAGGCCTGCACTGCGCTGGGTCCACTCCACCGTCCACTGTAACTTCTGCAACAGTGCAAGCAGTAACACTACTAAGCCCTATTAGCTTGTTGCATACTTACGTTTCAAGATAGGCTACCGGAAGTTACCTGTTAGAGGTGAGTTTGTTTACATTTTTTGTTTACATTGGAAAGAGTCTGTGATCACGTATATTATTTTCTTATAATACTGTGTTCGTTTAAAGCAACGCGCAGGCACAGTTACTGTTGTTAGTGAAGCAGTGGGCAGTTTAGGATTGGGAAATGGTAGCGTGGGTGGTTATAGTTGGTGTTATATAATTTAGGGGTGGGTGGGTAAGCAATATTATTTATTGTGTTATATAACATTATATAGTTCATCTACACTGTGTCTCAAAAAACGTCCCACTTTGTAATTGTTTATATCTTCGCTAATTATTAACCGATTTTCAAAATTCGTCGCCGGTACAAAATAAGTTACCCTGATTTAAGCAATATGACGTACCTCAGCAGACTCATAATGAATCTTTACATTCAGTTTTGATGTTTTAATGGTGAATCATGCAGTTATTTTGAAACTTATCGACTTCATAAACTTTCAGTATTTTGTTCAAAAATTGCAACGCAATGTCATATACCACAAGGCAGCCATTTTTTGTTTACATTTTCGATAATGGTTGTGCAAATAAACAAAATCGACCTAACCCTAACCTCGTCCCTTAACACTAACCCTATCCTTATCCCTAACCTGAAGCGTTCACGCAAGAAATGTGAAAAACAATTAAGAAACATTGTCAGTCTGCTGAGGTATGTCATATTGCTTAAATCAGGGTGTCATATATTGGACCGGTGCCTAAAATTCTTTTACCGGTGCATTCTATGGACAATTAGCAATAAAGTGATTAAATATCCCACCACACATTTACTGTGTTGCTACACTATCTTATGAAATATAAATGCAAGAGAAACTAACAATAGTAGAGAGCAAGACTGAGCAAGCATGTTGATAAAGAAAATACGTTTCCAACCAAAAATGCAGTGAATGATCAGTACGATGCTACACTTTGTTAGACTTGTTTCTTTGGATATTTAACGTATTGAATGATATTGTTTCATCCACATTGATCACGTTCTTTTTAGTACATGTATGCTTTAGTCTGCTGGTCTCATGCCTTCGTTCAGTGCTGCATGTTTTCTAAATCTTTGTTAATAACATTTTCACTCTTTCCTTGTTGCAGTTTATCTTCAAAAACTCGGCCAGTATTTTCAGAAAACTGTTTTTTTTTGAACCAGCACAAGTTTTTAATCAGAACCTAGTCTCCACTGCTAAATGACACATTACATCACCGTTAGATCTGACAGTCGCTCGCTCAAACTTTTTTTTGGCTCGGCTCATAAATTTTGCATCTCACTAGTTGGCTCGAGCCGCAAAATGTGGCTCATACTTTGAAACATGAGTGACCAGTATGCCAGTAATCCACAATTTGACCCTATCCCGCCTCCAAGTGTAAGTGGTATGGGATACGAATGATTACGTCGCAGTGTTATGATTCTGCCTAACAGCAACAAAATGCTTGTAGATAATGGGTGCAGATGCTCTTGCAACGCATCCAGAACAACACATCTTACAACTTAAAATTTAGATGACAAGAAGCCCAGCTGTTGCTAGGGTGGCCGACCATGCCGCCTATATGCAAAGGCCATCATCCAACTTACGGTTGTGGATGTGGAAAGAAAGCGATTTCCCAGAGTGACTGCAGTCACATACTCACTACGGTGACTGCTGTATCAAACGCTAAAGCGATGCTAGGATATAATACGGTAATCTGGCGTACATGGGTGATGGTTGCAGGCAGCAACTTTGCATTTAAAATTGCAGCCAAACCACTGCAGATAGAGACATATGGTTACTATTTTCAACCAATAGGAACTCGTCATCACCATATTCAGCGGTACCATTGCTGACCCCTTTACGACGTAGGCCCTACCATTTACCCACAATACACACGATTAGCATAGAGAGCGCGTAATGGCCCTTTAAGTTTAAGGTCATCCAATGTTGCTAATTTTCTTGAAAAGGCTTATGTGTTTTTTAGTGATCAGTAGCAACCTTGGCCCTGTCTCTCACCATTTCTGAGATACGGCAACTTTGGTTGAAAAATGCGCATTTTCCTACTCTACCATTGCTTAACCCGTAATTTGGAAATGTTTCCCTTCCACTAGATTGCTGAAGTTTATTTGCCTGCGAAGATCTGTGACACCGCAGTAATTAGTCGTGTAATGAGTTTTCCGGTAGGACCTACCATTCAGCCACAATACTTGCATATGATGACAGATGACAACAGACAAACGACACATTATGCCAAAAACTCGACCTAACGCTCAGCCAAAAAAAAGAATAGGCTTATTACAGACAGTTGAGAAATATTAACTGGAAAATTTTGCGGCTTGAGCAACTCGGCTCAAATAGTTTGTAGCTTTGGCTCAAAAAATTGGTTAATATGAAAAATGACAAAGTGGGACATTTTATGTGACACAGTTGTCTGATAGTTGAAACTTAAGACAAATTGTCTTAATATCGCCTCAGGCATCTATATATTATAATTACAAAGCACCTACCATATAACTGGAACTGAAAACAGAAGTATTGAAATGTGATGGATTAAGTATGATATTCTTGAATGTCATAATGATGTTGAGTTAGAGGTATGTCCACTATTTCGATACAATATGGTAGGATTGTGACTTTGTTGTGGTTGTATAGTGAACCATGACAGACTCGAGGGTTGCTGCTGTATCACAGCAGACTGGTCTCACTGAGTCTGAGGCAGCTCACTTGCTCAGAGGTAAGTGACAATGCATAATAATCTAACTTGTATCACTGGCACAGCCAGGAATTTGTCTTGGGGAGAGGCCAAACTTCGAGGTCAGAGGCCAAGCACACAATACAGAGATGGGTTTTACGAAGGGGGCACAACCCCCCTTTAGGAACTGGACAGTTAGCCTACATCCCACAAGCTAAGGAGTCTTGGGAGTGCTGTAAGCAGAGCAGAGCTGACTCAGCAGTTCTAACCACAAATGCATATTGGAGGTATTCATAGCCCAGAAAACGTCTCCAGTGGCTGCATATGTTGTTTCGTTGTGGTAAATAAATGTGTGTTCATGTGTACCACATGCACCATGTTTACCAGGCTTGCCGTGGATATGAAATTTCCCATCTATGTCCATATCCATATCCACAGACACCTAACCTGCGTACATGCAGCCCCCAATTTTTGCAAAAATACAGCAGTGCAAAAGCATTTATCCCCCATAAAACATGACAGATATTTCCAACTTTAAATTGTTAAAAGATAAATAAAAATTAAAAACAAACACACATTAGCATTATCTTAGTTTAATATTTCCCAAGTTTTGTGAAAATCTACATAATTTTATTGCCCCTGTTTCTGGGGTACGATATGTCGTGTGTTTGTCATCTGTCTGTTCGTAACGCATGTACTGTGGCTAAACGGTACGTCGTAGGGGGTCGGCGATGGTATTATTGGATAGGGTGACGGCGACTTTGCATAAACTGTCAAAAGTAAAAGTGCAGTTGGGCTGCAATTTTGAATGCAACATTGCTGCATGCAGCCGTCGCCCACCGTATCGTATCCCTAAATATAATAATGTTGATTCTAGCATTCACTAAAACAGTGTCACCATGGCGTGAATAGGGCTGCAGTCACTCTGGAAAATTGCTTTCTTTCCACGACCTGAAGTCGGATGCTGGCCTTCGGATATAAGGGAGAGCCTACAGTCGGTACACCCCAGCAACAGCTGGGATTCTTGTTTTCCAAGATGCAGGTTGCATTCATGTACGACTACAAATATAGGGTGGAGTGGACGCTTTTGAAGCGCTCTTGGTTTGTACTTCTTACTAGCATTAGAATGTTAGTAAGCAGAAAAAAGTTTGATAAAAATTATAAATAAACTCTTAAATAAATAAACCTTTTGTTGCTCAACGAACAGTATTAGGCACTGAAAATTAAGATCTGTTGCTGTTATAGTACTGATAAATTAATTCAGTCTGATTAAATAATAGCGTGCTCATGTCACTGATTATTCATTTGACTCAGTAACGTAAATAAAGAGGAAATGAAGAGTATAAAAAGACAGACAAGAAAATATTATAGAAGCACAAAGCATATAAGTATTCAGTTTAATTAGCAGGTGCGCCAGTATAATATTCATGGATATATCCACAGGACGGCCTGAATCTCATATCCACACATGGATATATCCATGGATATATCCATGGATATCCATATCCATGGCAAGCCAGCATCATTGTTCAAACAGTCTAGTTGTATAATAAAAATTGTAGTTGCGGTAAGTTTTGGTTTTGTTTAATAATATTAAATTTCTATGATTTTGATGTTTATTGTTATCATTTATTCAGTGACTAATGGTTGATTTCGCATGCATTTTGATGGTATGCTATACCAATAGCCTACTAAAAAGTTGAGGTGTTGCAGAGGAATTTTGTAATAATTTGTATTATTCAAAATTTTGTTATGCATAAAAAGTGGTGAAGTAACCAAATTGTCATTTAATGTTGCTTCTGCTGTTAAGTTTAGAGATTTAGTATTGCGTGATGCAGAATGCGGTTGGAATGCGACAAAAGCACTAAGCGCCTGTCAGCCTGTCATTGCTGTAGCTGTGCCAACTGCTTCTGCAACAACTCAGCACTGTGTCAGTTCATTATTGACACAGCACCGTGCCGTCACACAGGCACCAGCATCAAACGCTGGTCAACAGAGTCATACAGATGCTGGGTTGATACAGCCAGTTACACAGAAATTCACAGAACAAGGTCAGCTCATTGGCTCAGTGAAAAGAACTCTGACTTGAGCAGATGACATATCTATATTTTTCATATTTTCGTGGAAAATGTTTAGAATTCCACAAAATTTTCAGGGAATGTTTAGGAGGAAACAAGTATTCCACAGGTAGAAAGTTAAGTATTTTTTTGCTATCGGTGACGTTATGACGACGTCATACTTCCGTGTTTGTAAATTATGGGTTTTACCCTTGAAGACAAACATTTGATGAAATGCTAAAACACATCGATTGATCATTATGCTGACTGAACCCAAAATATGCAACTTTGTCATGCAATTTTTCATTCTGAACTGTTTTGTTGGTTTATCTCCTTGGCTTAGTGCGAGATACTCAATTTTTCTGATATCGATAGGCATACGCGCACTGCGTGGATGACCACTTGTCTGCTATCAGTTGAACGGCTTGATACTGCAAGTCTTGCAAATTTTTTTATTTAAAGTTTTATCCCATCAATGTTTAATTGTCTGTCCATTGTCCAGAAACATTTTGCACAAACTTGTGCTTTCATAATCCTAATTGCTGACTCGCAAACATTTCGTCAAATCTCTGTCTTCAACTGTAAAACCCATAATTTTCAAACACGAAAGTATGACGTCATCGTGAGGTCACCGGTGGCAAAGAATACTTAATTTTTCCACCAGTGGAATATTTGATTTCTCCTAAACACTCCCTGAAAATTTTGTGAAAATCTAGACATTTTTCATGGAGATATAAAAGAAAACGTGAGTGGGTGTTTTTTCTGAACACAGTGTATATTGCAAAATTTTGGTGAGAGTGATGATGAATCCGAGGATCCCTAATCTAAGTGTATTTTTACAGCTGGCCAAAATCCTTTCCATTTAATCCCTTTTGCTTTGTTACTTCAGTGGTTTATAATTTTTGTTATGCATAAAAAGTGAAACCGTTTTAGTTGATGGAAAAAAACTACAGCAAAAACAGTTGTGAAAAATTGCTATCTATTTTCCAACAAATAGCCTACTTCCATTGTTATACATGAATTAATCTTTATGGGCATTGTGTGACATAATAAATATGACAGAACTTGGGAAATGTTATAGTTCTCTCTAGCAACCATTGTGAGTAAGCTTCTTTTGTCTTACATTTTAATCTAATTTTAATTTGATGTGTAGTCTTTTGCTCTCACGTCCATCGATGTTGTTCTGCCGTTTCTGTCTTTTCCATTGTTTTTCGAGTAAACTGCACAGTGTTCTCAGCAGAGTTATTCTGCTACTGTAGATGCGCGGATGAAGCGAGGCTTGTCGAAGGCTGGACCAAACTTTCCCATCATCAGGTTGGCTCGTCAGCTAGTGCTAGACGACCTTGAGTCAGTTGATGAAGACGTCGCAGGGCCGGGATACTTTGCCGACACCCCAGTCTACTCGTTCATTCTGCCAGACGTCAGCATCTACCCGGAGGACTTCAAGGCTTTTCTCTACAATGACCTTGTCGACAACTATACTTTAGTCTCACTGGAGCAAGCAGGTCTGTCGCCATAATAGCTGTTACAGAATAACGCTAAACTGAACACAGAGTCCCTTTGAGGTCCAAACTAAACTTAATTTAAATTTAATCAACACATTTATTATTTTTAGTGACTGGTCATGCATGGGCATAAATTTAGAGCTCATAAGAGAGCACAGGCTTAAATGCTGCCGTGCGATGTGACTTTGTAATATTTGTGTTGCGTAAGCATAAGGCTAAATGTGAACATTTATTATCTACATATATGAAGGTAATGATAAGTTGCAAAGTTGCAAATTTGTTAGCGTGGCCTTGACGCATCGCCCCTTAGAAGAGAGTGTTGTTGCTATTAATTGGTCTTATTCTTTTCATTCTACACGAGTGTCTTTTTGAACAATACCAGCATGTGACTGATGGATAATTTAACGATTGCAATAGTACGAGGCCTACAGTGCTGCTTTGCCATGCAAGCTACGTTGACGTCTTGGAATAAAAATGGCATTTTTTCAGTTGTATTCATGTCGTGATTCGTTGCATTTCTGTCACGGCCACTCGAGTCATTTAGTGCAGACGCAGTGTACGATGTACATATGATACCAAAAAGTGCCTACGTGCACAGGTCGCAATATCAGTACAGTATGCTATTGTTGTGCACTCTGCAGTGCCATTCGGACATTCTCACAGCCCCCCCCTCTGATGATTGCATTTATCTTTGCCTCAGATCAAACTTGCTCTTAGACTTCAATATCTTGACGACTTTGCTGTCACACAAACATCTGTCCCCCCGCCGCCAAGAATGGACAGCTGTCTTCGCTTGCTGTTGGCAAGTTAGGATCAAGGTCATTGCAAGGTCAAATATTCGAGTGGGTTTTTATGTCAGATGGAGGCATCCTTGACAGGTTGTGCATTGAAGTAAATGTTCCGTTTGGTTGGTCAGGATTTGATAGAAGAACAGTGAATGTTGTGAAAAATATTGAATGCCAAACTGCTGTCTTGTCATTAATTGTCTTTCCAGTGGCGTAGACAAAGGGGGCAGGGACCCAGGCCCCCCAATCCTCCAGACAAACTTAAGCATACGTATAAACTGCACAAAATTTGCCAATTTGGTCACTTTATTTTTGGGAAAATAATTAAAATTGTTGCCACCATCTTTTAAAATCTTTTAAAGCTAAATGTACCAAATTTGATTTTGGCTGGGGCTCTGCCCCAGACCCCGCTGGGGGAGCTCACAGTGTTCCCTCAGACCCCCTGTCTGGATTTTAGGGGGTCTTACTTCTAAGGGAAAGGACGGAGGAGAAAAGGGGAGGACACAGGAAGGGAGACGAGCGTTCCCTTTTGCATTAGCAGGGCTTTTCTTGTAAATAAGTAACAAAATCTCCACTTTCAGGGAAACAGTTATTGGTGTTTCCCACACAACATTTTAAGGGGAACATGTCTTTGTGTCCCAGTGGATTGGCGCCCATGGTTAGCAGCTGTCTGTTCGGTCTTTTGCTGTGTAGGAATTCTCAACTGGTGGGCAGACATTGGGGTCGGCCCACGGCTGTATCCGATGGTGACAACTGGAGATGGAAACTGTTTGCTTCATGCCGCGTCACTCGGTAATGATAAATAAAGCAACCTCATTACCATTATCATTAGTCATAATCATGAAGCGTGTTTATGTTGGGAAGAACAGTGCCTGATCCTGATTTTATTAATGCTCTCTTCTTTTTCCTTTTTTACCTCCTTCTTTTTCATGTCTCGCCGATTTCCTCCACTTTCTTATTCTTTCACTTTCTTTCGTTTCGTCTTTATTTTAATTCCCTTTCCTTTTTTCCTGCCCAATGACCAGCTATAGGTCATATTGGTGGGTAAGTATTAAGTGAGTAAGTTAGATTTAGCTTTATTATTTCACTAGTGGCAGAATACCGCTAGACTCCACAGCATCAGATAAATAAACACGTGGACAATGCGCATTACAAAATGAAATTTCTGAGATAATATTCTAGTTGAAAGGGGAGAGTGGTGCAGGTGAGATGCATGACTGAGATTTGGCAAGTCTGCATCATTATCATAATTGCTGGCTTGAGTGAAAGCATCGAGAATCAGAGTGACCTATATGCAAATAAAGACCTGTGATTTACGGATAACATACAGATAATTGGCAATTCGCCGACACATATTCTGGAAGATTGACAGCTTTTCAGTTCAGAATTATTGATTGCTTTTGTGCTACGTTATGTGTGCTGAATGAAGTTGAACATCCATGTGATGTCCTGCTGCCGTTTTAATAGAAATGATATAGAAAAGCCAAAATTGTCGTTAACGCTCAACATAGTAGGCATAACTAATGTGTCCATTTTTAGCTCAGAAATTGAAAGGTTAGGCCCTGCGTAATGCGTTGTGTAGTTTGGCGGACAGCAGCACCATATGTCAGCACTGAGCCAGCGTATTGTTCTAGTTAATAATTGAGTGTGATGTGTACTCTATGTTGGTGGCAGCGATGTGGGGGTTCCATGACAGACAGTTGACGATGCGGTCTCTGCTGCACAACAACATGGTGGGAGGCACGATGACCGACGCTCTGCAGCGTAGATGGCGGCACCAGGTCAACATCAACAACCAACAGGTGCGTGAGAATGTAACGTTTGTGCTCTGATGACTTGGCAGTGGTAGCGACCAAATGTTACACACCATTGTTAAACTGAGAGATCGTTGAAACAGGATGCTGGTGCCCTTATTTTTTACTCCTCACGCGCTACGTTCCTAACGTAGCGAAGTGGAGTGTATGAGATCAGTGTAATATTGAGGACCACCGACCGACGACCGACCTCTGTTCTTGGAAGAGCCTTCCTGGAAGAACTTCAAACGGTCATATCTCCATAACGGTGTTAGATAGATGCATGGTCACAATGGACCACCCATAGGAAGTCGACCACCGCGAGTCGAATGGTCACGTGACCGATGACGTCACGTGACCACAAAAGGTCAAGGTCGTGACCCCATTATCTTTGATGCGCCATATTTTCGTAACGGTGCTAGATAGATGGGGAGACAATTTCCAATAACGATTTCGACGCCAGCCACTATTAGTATAATATTAGTCCGGTCTCAAATTGATGCCATGTCTCTAATACAAGTTGAAAGAAACGAAAAGCACTTAGAAGAATACAGGAGAAAATAATGCACGCGAGGAGTGCATTAGATTGTCACAGTCTAATAATACTTTTTGCTTATGCATTCATGTGTCACTTCACATCAGTAATAACCGATTCTTGTAATTCTTTCAGTGGTCACGTTACTGATTTTCAAGGGTGTGAAGAGATATCTAGTTATCGTTTAATTGCAAATCTGCTGCACAGTATGCTGGTCAAAGACTATTGATGATAGATTAGTATTTGATACAGGTAATGACAAAAAACTTAGTTGCTTACATGTTATTTGGCTGCTACTCATGCTGTGTATATGTCTGTCTGTGTTATCTGTAGTACGGTCTGGAGTTGTCAGAAGACGAGTGGAGTCATGAATGGCAGTCTCTCGTCAAACTGGCGTCACCTCAACCACGCAATGTCAACGCCAACCAACCACTGAATAGGTTCACTTTAACTCACTGTTAAACAACGTTGTGGCAGCAGAATGAGCAGATGCTAGATTACTCATATTTAGTAACAGTGTGTGCTACACTCTGGTGCATTACTGGCATTCGTTCGTATTTGCTTTGTTTAGAGGATTCACATGTCAAGAGTTACTCAGTTTTAGGCTGACAAACCGTTCTGCTGTTGCACATCATCATCGCGGGCATGCCCCGGACTGGAGCGTAGCCGTGTCCGCGAGCTGCCTCCACCGGCCTCGGTCTTGTGCGAGTCTCAACACTGAGTTTAATCCGTGGTTGGGCGGCCTATGGTCATCTTCCAGTGTCCGTAGCCATGTGTGACGTGGGCGACCTGGGCGACGCTTCCAGTTCTTGGGGAGCCCGCTGATCGACGTAGGCCTGTGTAGGGCTCTGAATGTATCCTATGAGTCGCCCATCCTTGCTGCGTGCCCAAAGAAACAGAACCGTGTTATTTGGATGAGCGACATCAGTTGCGGTTGAGAGAGTAGAGTAATGTTTATTATGTAGGTAAGTGATACATCATATAAGTTTTTTATAAGTTTTTATTTAGACTGTAGTATTTAGTAAATAAGTAGGAAAGTAACAGCTAAGCAATACAAATATTTGCATATAAATATGGTGGTATCTAGGACACATTGGAAAATCTATTTAGGTCGGGCGGAGGTCACAGCGCGGTGGCGGTGTACGAGAGTCTGGAAGAGCTGCACGTGTTTATTCTGGCGCACGTTCTGCGTCGTCCTATCATCGTCATAGCCGAGACGATGCTCAAAGATTCCAGCGGCTCCGCGCTTGCTCCGATACCCTTCGCAGGAGTCTACTTGCCGCTGGAGTGCCGGCCGAGCAGTTGTCATCGTTCACCGCTGATACTCGCCTACCACGCCTCACACTTCAGCCCGCTCGTCTGCATGCAGCACGCTCACATCACGGGTTTGTCACTGTACCGTGATGCTTTCGGTTGTGCTTTAACATGCTTGCTTTTCCGGAATTATTCCCGGATAAACCAGTCCCAAGAAGTACAATTTTGGTTCTTGTGGGGTCCAGACTTCTGAAGGCAGGATACCCTTTCTATCAAAAACAAGACAGGATATGAACAAGAGTTTGGTCTCTTGTCTTGTCTTGGCCATATATTGACCACTTTCAAAAGTTCTTTCACATTCACATTTTCTAGGAAATTTGACATCGAAACAATCACTAAAGAAGATCCCATCACATCTAAAACGCGTCGTCGACTGTAACGTCGTTACTGTTTTTCAGTGTCGTTCGTTTATTAACCTGTACTATACTATATTATGAATTGTTATGAATTATAATGTATTATGAAGAGCTAAATGTCCGACTGATCTTGTAATATGTGAATACTATTGTAGATCGTTCAACAGTGCCTCTAGACGACTGCAACTTTTCTCTACTTCCGCTGCACTTTGTCGTCGACCCGGCAGTCGATGACATGACCAGCTACCAGAGACAGATGTCACTGAGCCAGCAGGTCGACCTCATGGCTAACTACCTGGACATACAGCGCGTCCCAGTCACCGCGGGCAGTGACATAGAGCGTCCAGCGAATCAGCTGGATGTGCCAGGAGCAGGACTGAGGCCGAGGACTAGCTCGTGGGGTGGACGTGATAACAGCCAGACGACGTCGAGGACTGCCGGCGCCGTCCAGGCTACCACTGCTGTAATTCTTCTTCTTTTTTCTGATAATGCGCCGAATAATCGTATCATATCCTAGCGGTAATTGTAGCGTTCGATATAGCAGCGTCACCATAACGTGTATGGGACTGTAGTGACTCTAGAAAATCGTTTTCTTTCCACGTCCGGAGGTTGGACACTGGTCTTCAGACATATGCGGTGCGGTCACCCACCCTAACGACAGCTGAGCTTCTTGTTGTAACTTGTAAAATAATTTTACAGCTGGATGGAGAGTAGCCCGTGGACCAGCGATGCAGATTTTCACGGCGATCCTGTTTAGGATCCGGATGTGCCTAGAAATCTGGGAATTTTTGGATGAAATTTCTAGAAAATGAACAAAAGCAGTGATTGTTAGGTTCCGGCGAGGTGGCAGCGGATGTTTGAGGTCTCTGATCGCTTCTGTGCAGGGAGCGAGCGAAGAGGCGGCGGCGGAGAAGAAGAAAACGAAGAGCGGTTTGAAGGTGTCTCTTGGTCTGGGTGTGCTGGGTCGTGCCGTGTCAAAACGGTTGAAGCCAGGTACCGCCGGTGGTAGTGGGGGTGGCAAACGTGGTGATCGGCGACCGGCTGATACCGAGATCAGACAACGCCGCAAGCAGTCCATCTGTAGCGCCACTCAAAACACGCGACTCTCCTGCCTCACAGACGAAATGCTCATGGATCATACACAGGTTAACAACACTCCTTCTCATCATTATCATTATCGTCGTCATCGTCATGTATTCATCTGAAAGGGATAGTAATGTTCACAAACATCTAGAGATGTGCAGTGTGTTTTTGAAACGATACTTTACGTACGTAATATGCGTCACGTGTTTAGATGCGTTCTGAAAGTTAGAGGAGGACCACGTTGACTGCTTTTCTTCTTTTCCTTTTCCTTTTCCTCTCTATTCCATCTTTACTTTTTTTCACTCGTTCCCTTTCTCTTTTTTCGCCGTTTTTGTGAAACAGCTGAGGAATTGTTATGCTGGTGCGTAAAGGTATTACTGTACGTTATTGCGCGGAATCGCTTCCTACAGTGCAGGCAGTGCAGTTTATCTACAGTCAGCTGCCACTTCCGAGATTGTCAAAGCGCTTCTGGCCATGCACGAGTTCGTCTCGCGTAAGAAGCGTTATAGCAAGTACTGGACTTCACCTTCTACCTTTATACACATTTCTCTGTAGCGTCGTCTGTCTGTCGACTGCCTGTCACATTCGTGGCTCTCGTCTAAACCGTTGAATTGTTTGAGATGCCATTTGGCAGATACATTTGTGGAGCCCATCCAATGACACATTTTGTTAGATGGGGTAGATTTGGTTGTCAAACCCACAGCCAAAACATGCAGTTACTTCCAACTGACGAAGAAAAGATGATTTGTGATTTGCCTGGTGGCAGCATCGATCAGCGATTCTGCTTTTTACCAAATGACTTCGGTCTTTGCTATGTATTACCGTGCATATAGGTGGTGTGTGCGGAGTTGATTCATCAGCCGCCATTCTACCAGGACGATCTGGTCAGTAACTACTTGCAGTTTGCCCGCCAGCGCTTCACCGAGTTGAACGCCGTGCGTCGGAGACAGTGTGATGAGATGAGACGAAGGCTCTCAACAGATCTCTTCAATCAGTAGGACCACCAGCGCCACGCCTTGACCGCTGCCATGGCCACCAGTGGCGTCCTGACATCGGAGAACGGTAGGGGAGCAGTTACCCCTCTTCCTCCTAAATTTTGGGCTGTTGAAAAATTTTTTTCTTGTCGGAATTTTTTCGTTTATTTGGAGCCAAAAACCTTCTCCATTTGGGGGAAAATTTGGGGACAAAATTGAAATTTCGAGCACACGTAATCTTTTTCGTCGGAAAGCTACAGCTGAGCTGACTGTCGGAATTTCGTCGGGAATTTGTAGTGTCTGTGGGAAAATTGCAACCTTTTGCTCCGCCCATTTTTTAACCCGTCGACGCCGCTGGCGCAGTGGTCAGTGCCATATTCATCACGTGGCCTCATGTCTGAAACGTATGCCAGCCCCGCCCCCTTTACATTCTTATTTTCCCCACAGGTGAAGAGTATGCCAATACAGACGAAAGACCCCGCGTGGGATCCTGGGAGTTGGATAGTCGACGTTTTCCATGGGCTGCATCATCTACCACGCTTCTTTCTCAGTTTCAGAGGTTCACCTCAAAAATTAGAATTCCAACGTTTAATTAGCATGGTCTAGTCAAAATCAGTTACTGCGGTTGAGGTTCGGTTACTCCAGCTTTCGACTCCGATCACAGCAATGTTGTTTTGGTTTTTCTAGTTATTACCTTGTGGTATGATTCGGCAAGACATGTCATGCATGATGCAGCCCGTGTAGTGTGTGTTAGATTAGCCTCATTACTAGAACAACCGCGTAACAAACTGCCTTTACGTACCGTGACGTGGTGAGGGCCAAGGTATTTTTTTCGTTCTATTTATATTTAATATAATTAGTACAGGATAGCATAAGTATAGGTAGGTACGTGCATTTTATGGTGAAAGTCTGCTGAGGCAAAGATTGTCAAAATTCGTTATCGTGTTATGTTAGGGACGTACCATTGTCTTATACGGTAGGGCGTAGGCATATAGCAGCTTTGGGAATTCCGACTATTTAAACAATTTCAACATTTTGTGTGCAAAAATTTGCCAGTAAACCTCATGAGTTTCAAAAATGTTATCACTGTGTTTATTGTTGGCACGGTAAATTTGCTGACAGTTTTGTTTTAATGACCGTGTTATATCTCAGAATATCCTAACTGCTGCAAAGTGCAATGTCCGCATGTTAAACTGCTGCATTATTTTATCTCTTACATCTAAGAATAAGAACGTTTTATACGCTATGCTAACGTGCGACGTACGTGCGTGTGGCTGTTTATTTATTGACTTGTTTTGAGCTTGGAGTTTGTGATATTTATTTGTAATTTGTTTTCCAACTTGTTAGTTTGTTAGTTTATTCTGTGCTCTTGGTTCGCTGGGTAATATTTTAAAATTTTTTTATTGTCAGACTATTGACTATGCAAGCTGTACAGAACTAGGCCTATAGTTATAGAAACTGTAGTAGCTAACTGTTTTGTTGCAGGCTATGTACAGATGACAATACCTTCATTTTAAAAAATATTTAGAAAAAAATTGCTGCGCCGTCGCCTTCGTTTTTTTTGCCTGAAACGTGTTTGTTTTATTAATTTGCAATAAGAATATTATTGCAGTTTAAAAACTTGACGGTTTTGCCTAACTATAGTCAGCTGTTCCTTGCCTTCGCAGTAACACTAACATGATCACAATATGATAGCCTATATCACTGTGCAGTAACCACAAGACCAGAAAGACCAAAATTTGTTATTTTTTGTTTGTTATTATTCAATCAAACTGGTAACTTAATTTATACGAAACTTTTGGGGTCAAAATGGCGCCACCCCCCTAAAATCGGAGTTTGGCTGAACACCTGGAACATAAAATAATCAGACGCAGTAGATCTTCGTGTGGTTAGGGAAGGAGCGATGTTAACTTTATAGGCTACCGGATCTGACTTAATGTAGGTAGGTAAAGGTAAAACTCCCGTAGTCAACAGGGCTCTCTCACAGCTTTGTGTCTGTAGGGGCGGTGCTCATCTCCGTTTCAAGGCCCTCAACCGGCAGTGAGCCGAAGCTCAGCTACATAGGCGGTAGACCAGACCTCCCCCATGTACTGCCGTTACCTTCCCAGCGGTGAAGCCGGTACCAAATTATACTGCTTGGTGACAGAGGCACACGTGTGTGGACAACTTGCCTAAGGTCGTTACTCGGCAGTGTCCCGGTGCGGAGTCGAACCTGCAACCTCAGGGTTACAAATTTTAGTCGCTATCACTACACTACCAACCCACAGGTGACTTAATGTAGCCTACCGCAAAAAATATCTAGCTTCTTTTGGGGAGGGGAGAGGAGCTGACTTGAGTTCAGCCGCGGTTCACGCACACTTGAATGCAGCCGGGTCGTCCAAGCAAGCCTGACGCTCGGACGCATCCGTCAACCCTCCTTTACAGCATCGCTCGATCGCCACTTCCTGTTTAAACGCCTGCTGGTCGAACTCGGTGAAGATATGAGGCGAGTTCATGAGGATGGCCAGGGTGCCGGCCAACGTGACGATAGCATAGATGTAGAGCAGAAGACGATCGAAGAGCAACGACATATAGCGCCAATCATCAACCACCTAAGCGCATACAGCAGAGGATACGACGACCGACCACATCAGCCAAATGGTATCAGGACGTTTCGCCCCTTTGAAGTTACGTCTTCGGGACGTTTCGCCTACTAAAAATTGCAGACGAAGAAACGCGACGGAGAAGACGACGTCGACTTCGCCTTCATCTTTTCCACCCGTCCGTCATCGTCGTATGTTCGTCTTCTCCCTTCCGCCGTTTTCTCTGTCCACCGTTTTTGCCGTCGTTTTCTGCGTACGTCCGTTTTCGCCGTCGTCCGCAATTTTTAGCGGGCGAAACGTCCAGGAAGAAAACGTCACAGCGACAAACCGTCCGTAATTCGAGCCAGGTTGGTAACGAATTCGGTGCGGGTCGATGCCGCTAAACAGGTTCACTGTAAGACAGACTGGTGACGTAGCGAGAAACATCAACAGGGGGGAACTTTCAATGTTTTGCACTGTGGTAAATTTTGTAACACCGAATGAAGTCGTACGGAAAAAAAGCTCTATGTAATTTTGCTTCGATTCCGGGTTGATAAGTCCGTCAATCTGGAATCCCGAGATTTAGTCCCCGAAACCGCCGCCGTTCGCCGCCGCCGCCATTAAAACCTCGGACCGCAACCAACCGTTAAGTTAACGGTTCCGGACCGTTAAGGTTCCACGCCGCTGCCGCCGATAAGCTAGCGGTTTAGCGAAAAAATAAAATTAAACAATGTTTTGTTGGTACTTATCAAGGTATTTCGAAGTTACACATTGTTCGCCATTTTTAAGCTTTTTCACATAATAATAATCTTTAATCGCTATAAGATGCAGCATACAGTAAAAAAATACAATACAATGCCGAAGCTAATTACTAAAAAAACCTAAGCTAACAGACAATATTAAAAAGAAAACAGAGACGACCATGTGTATGTCACAGCATACTTCTGAACAAACTTGTGAAGCCTACGAGCAATGCATAAATCAACACTCGGCAGATCAATAACTGTT
>Ga0209367_1005697_pt1 | contig 17243 bp, 9 predicted proteins | sample WorMetLIZISLAND2_FD_187412 | JGI IMG/M metagenome (GOLD analysis project Ga0209367, IMG submission 187412) | Marine gutless worms symbiont microbial communities from Max Planck institute for Marine Microbiology, Germany - Olavius geniculatus... ... | reverse complement strand
TACCAGTAATAATTTTTAGAATAAATCGTTTGATATGGGCAGAATAACAAAGGATGATCGCTGTTTGATCATGGGCTTACGAACTGAGAACTGTTTTGCTAGGTAATGTGGTCACACAATAAAGGTACAATGGGTGGAAAAACTTCATGTTTACGCGCCATAAATTTCTGCTTGTAACAGTAAAAGAATGGTTAAAATCGGTGCTGAATTACCAAAGTTATCCCCAAAATAAAACTGGGTATCCGTTTTTTTTGGAACACCCTGTAGACGCTATAGCGTTTAAACGCTAGCGTTCATGTAGCGTTGATGTAGCATTGACGAGCGCATGGAACAAGAGATTCCGTGACCTCGTGTACACAGAGAAAGCGGCATTAACGCTATAGACGCTATGGCGTTTAAATGCTATAGCATCTATAATCAACGCTAGCGTTTAAACGCTACAGCGTCTATAGCGTTAATGCCGCTTTCTATTTGCTATTGACGCTACATCAACGCTGCCTTCGAACGCTGCAATCAACGCTAATATATCACACGTCGGGGATGAAACGTCCAAGGTGAGGGGGCGAAAAAGCCAAGGGGCGAATCGGCAAAGGGGCGAAAAAGCCAGACACCGTGGTGTCTAGATGTCAGCGACAGGGCGAGGGGATACTTTGGCAGTATAGGCCGGCTGAGAATGATACACGGATCGTCAACGAATTTTCCGTACACTGAGACTACGCAGTAACACAGTAATTTGGGTCCAGGGCATTCCGTGCGACTAGCACGGCGATTAGTCATACCCACCGCCACTACACGGAGAGCAGGGCCCCGCCCTTCGACATACAAAACAACGGCTTCCGGGGCTATCGAGCTTTATTTCAACTAACCTTCGGATAATTCTAAATCGAGCTCGGCCAGTTTTGCCTTCACATCCAAAGGCAGGTTTAACCCACTGATATCCGACATAGTTGCTGTAGAAACCGCTCACATAACACTTTCGTAACGAAATTCTAATAAATATCTACATTTTTAGAGCTGCTACTTGAATAATCATTCATAATAATCAAACCGAAATCGATTCGAAATCGAACTCTATTACTTTCGCTTTTAGTGCAAACAACCTTTGCAGCTAATTTATAGGCTACCGAGTTTATGTATGTAAATGCAAAACAAACAGCCGAAAATTAGCGCATGGCAGTTTAAATTTTAGTTCCCCTTATAGCACTTAATTGCAATGCTCAAAATGCTATGCTGTATATCTCATAAAATGTTTGTCGAGCCAAGAATGTTGCATTTCTAATTTGTCGTTTGGTAGGGGCCTATTCACGCATCACGCTGTCTTTTCTACTTATTCTTATGCACTTACTTAAAATGCCATTGAAAATATCCTCTTTGTCTCTCAACTCTTCCAGACTAAAATGGAATTTTACCGCAACTTGCTCAAGTTCACAAACGTCACTGAAAACCTACCATAAGCGGAAGCCTACAGCAATGTCGCAACACCTTATTCAAGTTCAACTGTTAGAAACGCTCTATTTGTACAAAAATGGGAACGTAGACAATGTCATCTATTTAGTATTAATTTTAGTTCACTATCATACTTAGGAACTTTCTACATTTTACCAATATTTACGAAACCAAACAAGCAGCCCAGCTAAAATAGCCGACCGGACTGGTTGTCAGTGACCTTCAAGGTCATCAAGGTCGTTGATTTCCATTCCACGTCACTTAAAAGCCAATATGACACTTCCTATTAGTGATTAATAGTAACCTTGGCCGTATCTCTCACTGTTTCTGAGATATGGCCAGTTTTCCATTAAAATGCACATATTTCCATCCATTCAACCCAAAATTTAAAACTGTTCGATCCGCTTGCACCAAGATCGCTGAAATTTTGCATGCCCGAGTTAAAGGTACGTGGCTATTTATTCGTGTAGAAAGTTTTTTCTCTGACCTTATGCTTAGCCACAATACATCCGTTACAGACGACGGATGAACAGACGACAACCGTACCAACAGCTCGACCATTACTTAAGTACGGTCAGCTAAAAAGTATTCAGCAAACTAATGAACTTTGCTTAACTTTTCAATTTTCTAAAATCAATAATCCATACTGTAAATACCTACTATGAATAGATCTCGTAATGTCCAATAATTCTTATTTATATTATTAGAAATTGTGTTATCTTTTTGTATTAATTAGCAGTTAACACAGACAAGTAACAACAAATCTTCAATTTACCAATTTTATATTAAGAACAACAAAACAGAGAATTTGTTACCAACAAGCAAAAAGCCACCGCAGCGTAAGTTTCTGCGCATACGAAACAGAAACATGCTGACACAATATTCACTCAGCAGTCAACACAACACGACCTACAATAATTCACCAAACAAGGTCACTCACAAACACCATTTTACCCTTGTTAGAAACGACAACAATGACACAATTTACCCATAATGAGGAGCAACAGAAGAAGCAACGACGTGGCTTAAGATGTCACACAGAACAGGCCACAAAATGTCAATAAATACAGCAACGAAGACGACTGGCCACAAAGCAGAGCAGTGGCGGATTCCTGGATGACTTTTTCAGGGCACGTAAGCAATGCACTACTGAAGTATAAAAGTGGGCCGATGAACAGGCAATCAAGTTGTGCGCACAGGAACAGATGCATAGCTGCACAATGCAAAATACCATGTCAGCACTGCATTAGATAGTAAGTGTGCCATGTCATGTACAGGGTGATGACTAATCTGGAAAACCTGGAAAAGTCAGGGAATTCTAAAGTGATCAGGAAAAAGCCAGAGAAAATGAAAAAAGTCACGAAAAACTGGAAAAAGATTAATGAAACTAAACTGTAAGGCATAAAAAACAGACCAAAATATTTTTTCATCATAAGTTGAAGAAAGTAATCCAATTGCAATAAGTTTTGGTAAGAATATTTCTGATACAACAGGTCATCAAATGACTGTTTAGTTCCCACCTCACCCACTGTCCATTTCTGCACTATCTGGGAAAAGAAAACAGACAAAATATTGCATTTTTAACGTTTGTAATGTTGGCTAACAAACATGAGCTTGGCTCGGAGACATTTTCTCTATTCATTGATAGCAGAGTCAATAACGTTCTGCTCCAAAGCAATCCAGACTTTACCAGTCGCTTCTTGAATTCAGCAATATTCCTGAATGTTAGGCCTATTTAATAGACGTGCTGTTACACAACAGTCAAACCTTGTAACTGACTGGCTTTTGGTGGCTACATATCCAGAAATATGAAATTTTTAGTTTTTTTGTTGATTTTAATGCACATTTTGTCCATTCTGTTTTCCCAGGTAGTGCAGAAGCAGACGTGGGGTGAGAATGAGATAGGAAACTGAGCGGCCATTTGATAGCCAGTCGTGTCAGAAATATGTGTACCAAAAATTACTAAAAATGGATAACCCTTCTTCAAGTTATTTATGTCTCACAGTGTATAAACCTTACGCATATTTGCACTCTATGGCCTTTATTTCAGATTTTCTTTTTAAAAAGATTTCCATTCGCTACGCTCACATATCATTCTGAAGCTGTTACAGCCACAGTTCAACAAGTGATGCATGCTGAAAGCACAGGGGCAACCTAAATGGTCTTCAGTTAACGTAAAGCAGTGACAGTCGACCATGGCGTGAAACAGTATACTGATGAATCTTTGCCCACCCTACTGGAAAAGGAAAAAATCAGGGAATCCCACGTGCTCTAGAAAATGGTCCCCCCAGGTGTACTACACACTGTAAAATGTAACCTGTTATAGCAAAAACCGCATCTAAGCAGGATGACTAACATCAGTGCTACAATCAACGCAGTTGTTCAAATATGCCACACAGCATGCTATAGTTTTGTGCCATAAATTCGGCATGCCATAGGCATTGATAAATAGGTCAGGGCATGGAGTATGTACATAATTAATAAGTACAGACTTTTCGATAACACAACAGGACAATTGCTGCTATCGACTCTGCTTGCAGCACAAAAAAATTCTTGAAATCGAGCAGAAATATCCACTGATGTACATGCATAACCAAAAGATCAAGAAATGCCATCCAAAGGGCATGCTGCGTCGAGATTTATAATAATTTTGTAAACAACAGGCGGAGATAGCTCAAAATTCGGGCAGAAGAATAAGTGAATGACAAAATGCACAACCTTCAAACTTAGCTATAAAAAACATGAACATGAACAGAACAACAAAAATTTTTATCGTTGAAAGCTAAGTCAACCAGTCAAATGCCTAGCACATCAACATGCAAAACTGCTAATCCTACAATGGCTTCAGAAGTTAAACAGATGGTGAAATAATACAAAGATCAAGTAATCTTAATGCAAAATGCAGTTTTTTAAAAATTGCAGACAGGGCCATATACGCGTACCATGCCAGTCACTGAGGCAAACAAGACAAGAAGCTCAGCTGTCGCTAGGACAGCCGACCGTACTGGTTGTCAGTGACCTTTAAGGTCATCCAAGATCGATGATTTTCATGTCATTTGAAAGCAAATATGCGACTTCCCATCAATGATCAATAGCAACCCAGGCCCCATCTTGCACCATTTAACCACAATAGCATGTATTGACATTCAAGGTCATAAAAGATCAATGACACTTATGTTATTTGAAAGCCAATATGCCACATCCTATTAGTGATTAATAGTAACCTAGGCCGTATCTCTCACCATTTCTGAGATATGGCCAGTTTTCCATTAAAAAACACACATTTTTTCTACCCCTCTTCATTCAATCCCCAATTTGAAAAATGTTCCCCTTGGAGTCAATGGCTGGAATTTCGCATGCCCAAGTTTAAGACCCTCTGGCTAATGATCCGTTACTTAACTACGGTCGACTAAAAACATTAAAACGACACAAAAAATAAGTAATGGGAAAGCAAGTAATCAAGGGATTCCTAGAGCACTGAGCATTCTCTCTACGTGATTCATCCAAAAAAGAAAAGGTATTACAGTAGTCAACACCAGCAACGGCTACAATAAACGCACAACAACAACTGCTAATACACTAACCTGACTATAATTAATACACACAAAACTGTTACAACAAAATTCAATTTACATCAAACAACAGTCGTAACAAATATGCAGCATGACAGTTGACAGCATGCTGCTACTTCAACTGCTGTCAGTTGTAAAATGCAACAAGCTACATTAAACAGATGCACAAAGACTGAATATGGCACATTTTCAAAAGCAAGGATCCACCTAGGTAGTTAACGACAACATTTTCTCCCAGAAGAACTAGAAGCTGTATATCTGTGAAAAAAATACCAAAAAATACCCGCACAAACCACAAAGTCAAACACAGTTAAAACGAAAAATACAGAGCAAAAAATTACAAGTTTAAGCTTACTAGCAACTAAAATCAAAAACAAAAAATGTGAAAACCAGACAGTAATTCGAACAATATTACCTGGCAACTAGCACAGAGTTATGTGCATGCCAGGCATTTGAAACATATCAAGTTTAGCAGTTTCTAGTAGTCCACGTCAAAGATCAATGAAGGCTATTACTGGCAGTATTCTCTTGAAAATTAAAAAAACTAATTGTATATTCATGTAAAAAAAAAACATAATACCAAACAACATACACACAAAAAAGAAAGTTTTGGACAGTCCAAGAAAATTATTACCAGTAATTTTTTTCAACTAAAGTAACGATATAAAGACCAAACAGATAATAGACTGTTACTAGCAGCAGTTCTATGCTGAGTGGAGAATATTTCAGTTTATAACTAACCACTCCTCAATAATGTGGAAAAGACTGCTAATAAATAAGAAAGGGGTCATTTCAAACAGTACTGTAAGGTTACACAACGAAACATCATATCTAGTCATGTGTATAACAATTAACTCATGTTATCTCATACACAAACAATGTCCTCAGAACAATCTCGCTACTGCATACTATACCTGAGTTTTAGCTCAATGAGGTGTGATAATCGGCAGTAAAAACAGTGTATACTACAATTATGTGATGTACACAACAACGCTGCCCACCACTGCCATTTTAACACTGTTATTCAATTCCTGCTAACCAAAAGTTCACTACCCCTAACTAGGTCATACTCGGCCAACACGATTTGTATCCATATATTACTGCAAAAAAGCTGACAATTTTGTATAAAACAATAACTGGTTTTTAAACATTTGGCCCACTCTGTACACTATCATAGATACATGTAGCGGACAGTCAGGCAGATGGAAGACACAAGAACAGCACATCAACATTAGAAACAAACTCCAATTGGATGCATAATTATGTCGGCCAGTTATAATTCTTATCCATGAGATAATGAAATGTAAATTTAACAATCTCAAAGCCGGATGGCAATTTGTGAAAATTTAACTTTAAAAGAAACCGCTGAAATAGACAAAAAATAAAAAAACAGCAGTGATATCACTCAGTGATATCACTAAGTAAGTAGGGTTTAACGTCCCACCCAACACAGTATAGGTCCTTTCGGAGATGGCCTTTTCAGGCAGAATGCACACAAACACATAATAATGGAACAAGAGATGCCTTAACAAGAGATCAGCTTCAGAATGACTGCGCTATGCAGATTGTAATAAACTTCTGAAGAAATTGTTATGAACTGTTGACAAAGCCTGTCTTAGTCTTCCAAATATTGGTAAGCTACACAACATTTCAAGAACATATAACCTGTATGACAGCAAAAAAAATGAATCATGCGTATGAAACTGGCGAGAGTTAAGCCTGTATAGAATAGTCTTTCACATAGATCAATTTTGTTAAGACATGACAGATGTCGTACGGTAAACAAACCGAAAACCCGTGTATTTCCACTTGTTGCTACAAATCATGTAAATTAGTTTCTGACAGAAATACACCAACTATTGAAGACATTAAGATAAACCAGGACAAAAAACACAGGTTTTTTCTGAAAAGCCAACATGTGTGTTTTATTGGATTTTGGGTTAATACAGTTTATGAAAAAGGCCCAACTTGTGAAGTTTGGGGATTCTTATGAGTTTCAAGTTATGAGAATGAGCACTAATAGATAATGTCTACATCAAATAAATAACTAAAAATTTGAGAATTTGTGAACTGTAATAAAAAATTTCACCACTCACTAGTAGAAGAAGAAACTAAAATTGATTAAGTTTAGGGGGAGTTTACTGCACAAAATCCACATGACTTTTCTAGCATCTGCCTGTGTATCTGAAATCTGCTACAGACTTGACGGAAAGTGACACAGCTAGCATACTGCACTGCAGCCAGGAACATCACGTACATATGCCAGACAAGTCATAAAATGATGCGTAATGATTAACACAAGAAACAGCAAGCAGCACCCACTACGGTGCTCAAGTAATAGACAATGCAACATGAAAAACACACCAGACTGTTACTTATTTAACACTCAATGTTCACTGCCATTCGTCGTTCAAACGAAGAGTGTCAGTTACCTGAACATGGCTGCTGCAACTTACAATCATACAAATAATACCTGGTTTCATTAACAAGGCAATTAAACTTCTAAAAATTTAAAATACTCCATTCATTTGTCTACTTTCGGCAACAACAGCACCGATTCGACCACTCCATTAACTATTTCACAATTAGTTCGATGAAAAACTACTGATAACCTACATATTCTAGTACACAGCAAAAATAGATGTGAAAATTTTCCAGCATCTGATAACCATTATTATAAAGAATGAAATTAGTGTGCTACCGTTAGCTGAGAGCATTTTAATGGCAAAAGGCAGCAGTACATGGTATGCAGTATACGTAAAAAAAGACCGACTGCCTTTTAGTAATAACTTCCATTTATTTGACTGCCACTCTTTACAAAAATAAACCCAAAGAGTTCTACGATCATTTCAACTGAGGACTTTTGGCATTTAGAATAAGCCAAGAGCAATATATAAAGACAGATGTGAAGGTAATTAATCACCTGCAGTAACTTTGCTAATGCATCACCAATGGCGAGCAGCATGCTTGTAGCTCGAATATTCTATCACCAACGTGCGTGGAAAAGAAATCGACCTACACACCTCAAGGATGTGGAAACATATTACATAACTGCTGAAACCGAGTCTGCAAACATTCGTAGTCAACACCACAGTCATGCAGTCAGTCTTACAACACGCTGCACCAACTTTGTTCAACTATGAACTCGGCTGAAGTTTGACTTTGAGCCTGGTTCGACTGTAATTTGCGCTGAACTGCAGTGGTTCAAGCGTTGACCTCGAATTCTAAACTGTGTAATTCAACGTGAACTCGATTCGCCATTTGGTCCAGGTTCAGCTGAACGGAGCTTATGAACCACGTTGACGCAATGCACCCTCAAAGGCTTAGTGTGCATGAGGTGGCTACGCGACCAAGCTCATTTTCTCCTTAGCATCTGATGAGCCGGGAACAGAGGCGACGGAGACGTCTGAGACGGATGGTGAATGACAGAGCTGAGACAAACGTGCCTCCATGCACTCGGCTGACAGTCTCGCCTCTGGATCGGGGTCCCAACTCTCATCGATCGTCGAGCAGAATAACAACAGCTCCTGAAATACGACAAAACAACAGCCGTTGTCCACTTTACTTCAATGACAACACACTTCAGTAATATATACCGGATTTCTCTGCTTCAAACCTGTGACATACTAACATGGTATCTTGGTGGTGGATATAAAACGTGGCATAAAATGTAATGGTCTGTACAAACAGAAACTCAGACTAGAGTACACATTTAATAGTACACAACGTTTTTTCCACTTTAAAACTTCCCATAAAGTGCTGAAAGTTTACCCTGCTTATCACTTAATCATCGTACTATCTACCATCAGAGTCATGTGATAAGATTTTGATGAAACCCAAGCAGAGAGCAGTGCACAAAAAGCATGCAACACAAAAAGATGGACTACAGTTAAAGATTTTTGACAAAAAAGCCAGAACAAGAAACCCAGAGCCTGTCACTATGGGTTGCTGAGTATACCTTGCCTGAGCCCGAAGACAAGCAAATGCAAACACAGTTTCATACATGAATTGCCATATAATGTAATGTATCTTGGTTAGAATGAAAACATGGCACATGCGTGCCATTTATGCCTAGCAAATCAGTTAGTTTTTCGGTGCATAAAAGCTTGAAATTTGTCACCAGAGATCACAACGGTTCCCACAAAGCTTGACACCCAATGTTCTCCACAAACACTAAATGCTCTTTCTAACGAAACCCTGAAGGTAAACACTAGAAATACTGGGTCCAGTAACTGAAGCCTATACAGGGTTCTGACAAAAACAAGTTGAGTCATTTTTTTGGCCCACGATGTATTTCAAAATAAAACACACTCAAGTAACGCACAAACCTCATTCTTAAGCCAGTGTGGCTTGAACTGTGGGCGTTTCCGACTGGAAACAACTACATCTTGCATTTCCTCCAGTGTTGGATGCTGCCCCACCTCATCCTCGAATGGCATCCGGTAATCACCAGGCAAGCCTGTTAGCAAACACACATAGTACACTACAGGTAGCCATGCGCCAAACCAAGTTAACCAACAATAATGCTACATGCAGGGCTGGAAAAAACCAAGATTATTAAAAAAAAATTTGTAGCTTTTTAAAGTTTTCTTCTGCTTTAGTGTACAGCGAACAACGTACACAAAATTATGACCCAGAAAAAACATCTTATGCACCCTCTTGAGAGGGAGGTGGTAAAGGGGTACGTTTTTCTGGGCCCTATGATGTTTGGAGGGCCTCATCGTTGGTCAAAAATATAAAGTACACCAATTTTCTCTGCAGAGGAGCCCGGAGAGAATGTTTCCCGGGCCCCGCTGTGGCTCTCAATGGACCTGCTTATGAGTTAACATGTGACTGACATTATAACTCAAAAAATCACGATCAAAAATATGAAATAAAACATAAAGGTTTTTTAAATAAAAAAATTAGAAATCTAGTTTTTTCAGACCAATTTTCCAGCCTTGGCTACACATCACATCACCAAGAAATGATTCAGTAGAATGATGCAAAGTTCTGCATCGTCATCACCAAGGTCTCATACACTGGTTTGAGAAATGCAGTCTGGCAGCGAATTAACATAATTTCATAATACCCAATTCAAACACGCAAAGCCAGTGCAACAAAACGTCCAACTGCTTAGTTGAGTTCTGTCCCAGGTGAGAACTGAACTAATGACAACTGATGACTGATTTCCATCGAAAATTTGAAAAAAAAGAACAAGGGTCGAATTATCCAGTTGAGTACTGCCAATTAACCGTATCATTTAGCAGATTTGACAGAACCATACAGACCATCTACAGCGTTATGATCGGCTAACTGCCACTTTCTTGCTCCTTCTACCTGTGCTAGATCTTCTTTTGCCTCTCGCCTAAAAACTGGAATTCTCTTTCTCTGTATATCCATTCATCTGAGTCTTGCTACTTTTAAATCTTGTCTTAAATCTCAGCTTCTCACATCCGGTCACCCATATACCAGCACCTCGGATTCAATTTTCGATTATTGGTGCCATATAAATATGTGTGATCAACTGAACCAATGACGCGATGAAACTCGATGAGACTGAATGATGTTGCTCTAGTTTCCAATTATGATGTCACTGCATTGTATTAGTACTACTCACTGAACAGTTAGAATTGGAAACTGGGTCAGCAAAGTTTTCACACATGGTCATGCTGGTTGAATTCTAAACTTGTTCAGTTTCCAAATTATTGACCGAAATCCATCAGCAACTTGACATCTGAGTCATGTCAGCATTACAGGTATGAACTGGATATAATAGCACAAAGTACACCATCAACAGCAAAAATCACATTCACATACTATTATTTATGTGTACTTTACCATTCCATCTATCAATGCATAAGTTCTGCATATACAATGCACGTTTAGGGCCCACCAACTGCAGCACAAAATTATTCCAAGTACATTCACACAATTCCCAGCAAAAAGCCAAGAATAATCTGTTCACAGGCCGCCAAGTCACCAAACACAGCAAAGTAGATTAAGTGCAGTACTGATATAACAAATACTAAGCAAGCTGATATTATGTAAAATGCTAATGCAATACGAAGTTTACTTTTATTCTAGTATTTTCACTTTTTTTAATTCAGCAATTAGCTACAATATCACTTAATAGATATTTTGATGGTGTAACAGTAAATATTCGTAACTAAACTGCAGAACTGACATGGTTTAGTTTTTGATAAACTGACCAATGGGCAAGCATTGCAAACCCATTGGTCATTGGTTGATGTACCTGAGTGTAGTCACATGGGCCACCAACGCTGTCAGATGATGCCTACTGTAAAGTATTACTGCTTGCTTACACATTGGTCAGTTCGTCAGAAACTAAACCATGTCAGTTCAGTTACGTCACTCCATACAGGCTTTTACAGTTACTTGTCTCACCTTCAGCTGTGACACATCTTGACACCAACTCCCAGAGCACAAGTGCACAGGCGTAGACGTCAATCTTGAGGAAATGCTCAACGCTGAAGTTGATTGAACCATCGAGAACCTCCGGCGACATGTATCTTCTTGTCCCCACCTGCAGTATCACATACGCTCATATTATACGCATTCAAACCTACGTTAGTTTATATCAGGGTGACCATTCTTTTTCAAAAAGGATTTTCCATGACTATTCCATGACCAAACAAATGAAAATCATGACCAATTGGCACAACACATTGTTTCATATACAACAGGGGTGTAGCCAATGGGGGGGAGGAGTCTGGTTGTGACCAACAACAGAATTCATGACACTATGCTTATTTTTCATGACTTTGCATGACCTTTGCTGTTTTCCATGATTTTCCAGGACCAGTGGTCACCATGTTACATGCATTGATAAGAACTACTCTGGCTGCCAGTCCAATGCCGTGACAAGTTCAAGATCGCCACACTGCTGTTAAGGGCATTGAATGGCTTGGCACCTCCGTACCTGGTCAATGATTGCAACTTGACCAGTGAAGACACTCGTCGACTACGTTCAGCGACCTCCCTCATGTGTGTTGTACCGAGGACAAAGACAAGGCTTGGCTACAGATCTCATTCACATTGGCTAGCTGACAAGTTTGGAATGCACTACTGGCTTCGCTGTGAGCATTAGACAACTAAAAATGAACTGTTGCAACCCATTTGTTCAACTGAGTGGCACCATGTATAAAGTGACTGTTTTACTATTACATCTAAAGACAGACCAGAGCATTGATGGAACAAGCTAAGTAGCATGGAATTTGCCAGATTAGTATATGTTACCTGACAATTAAAGAAAAGAAATAAGTCAACAACTCAACATATAGAAATGTACACAAATCTATTTTATTAACACATGTCTGACTGGCATGCTGAGAGATGACAACGATCCAGCAGTAGCACAGATGTCACTACTCTATAGTTCTCTATAACTGCAAATAAAAACTAATTCCTCGCGCCTCCATGCATCGATATATTCATTCATTCAATACCCTAATACAAAAGATACAATTCAACACAGCCGAGTGAATCACTACAGATTAAATACAAATAGCTTCCAACTCTCAACACAGTGCAGAATGCGATTACCTGGCTATGCACATCGCCTGGATACTGATCAAGGATTAGCGCCAACCCAAAGTCGGCAATACACGCCGTCAGATCGTGCTGAATCAAGACATTTCGACTCTTGAAGTCGCGATGCGCCACTGGTGGCTTTCTGCCCATCGAAGTGTGTAGGAACGCCAGGCCATGACACATGGACAGAGCAATCCTTAGCAGCTCTTCAACGGTGATCACGTCACGTTTCAGGTAGTCATAGAGAGAGCCGTGCTCATGGTAATCGGTCACCAGCCAGCAGTCGGCGCCATTCATTTCAGCCCCGATGAACCGCAGTATACCACTACTACCACCGACCTGTGGCAGTGAGTAGAAATCACGCTCCATCATCCACGACTGGCGGTCTGATGGAGGAAACACCTTCACCGCCACCACACTGCCATCACACGCCTGCGCCTTCCAGACACATCCAAACCGACCCGATGCCTTCACCTCAAGCAGCTGTATTGGTCCTAGAGCTCTGCACGGAGCGGCCAGTATTGCTGGCGACGGAGGGTCATGTGCTGCACTAGCGTGCTGGCGCAGACTGTCCAGCTTGCGACGACGCCACAACCAGAACACCAGAATTACAGCCGACGCAAACAGGACCAGCGGCAGTAGGCTCAGTAGGATAGTTCTCACGACTATCCACCAGTTGTCATAAGCATGTGGCACTGGCAGACCTACAACAGATCAGCTCAGCTGTTGACTGACGGAGCTAGATCAAGTGCTAAATAATGAAAATATATATTTGACACAATCTGACACACTTGTACAGCAATGAAACGAAACGTTACAACTGTTAACAGACAAACTGGCAGACAATAACTGATGCACAGTAATGAGAATAGAGGTTTTCTCTGGGTACCAACTGGCCAGTGTCACAGCAAAAAAATCATGGAAAGCAAAAAAATCATGGACTTTTCAAGGACTACCATATTCAGAAACTTCCAAGTACCTTTTCCAGAACTACTCCTGCAATATTTTATCATGTCACATGGTTCTGGTATCATACAAAAATAATGTTCACAATGCAGTCACAAAGTTTGAAAAAGAAACTAAAATTTCAAGAACTTCAAGACCCTCTTCCATCAAATTCCAAAATGTCAGGACCCTATTTGTATTTGGTTTTCAAGAAAATTTCCAGGTCCTGGAAAAAATTTCGAGAAAACTTTCAAAGACCTTTGGCCATCCTTTTCTTAACTCCAGATAAGGACTTTACCATTCATACTGTTCTAATCATCGTGCAAACTAGTGCCGTAACTATAATGGTACAGCATAGAAATTTTAGATAATAAACTTCTTGTAACATGTGGGCTTGACAGAAATTGGTTGGCTTGTCTCTGCAGCCCGTCGACACAGAATGTTAAAGGACTGAAAATTATTGGCCTATGTTCAATCCCCCCTCTCCAGGTCAGCTAAAAAAACATGACTCAGCAAAAAACACACATGCACTAAGCGTAATTTATTATACTACCACTTTACAGGAAGGCATATATTTAAATCCATATTTATATAAAACCAAGCCTGACTACGTTTACTCTACATGACATCGAACACAAAATGCTATGTTTCTGCAGGTACCGGTGTAACAAAATATCCAGAGTGACTTGATATTTTGACAACAAAAAAATTATTTTCATTGGATGAAAAACAATGCATTCAGCATCAAAGAACTGATTACAATAAAAATCTGACAAATTAGTTGCATTAACAATCAGTGACTAACCACTACATTAGCATCCCAATAAAAACAGGACCGTTAATACATTTTCAAATAACTCAAACATTTCTGGCTCAACATCAATCAAGTTCTGTCATGCATAAAAAAATTGCTAGGAATCAAGAGCACTGATTACTTAAATTTATCTGAAAATGCACTAAGGGTCGTTTTTTTCTGGGGGGGGGCGCAGTCACGCAGTTTAGTATGTAAGATAGACCAATGATGAAATGCGCTGCATTCTCTCACCGGGTGTACGAGTTTCAGGCACCTGACTGCTGGTCCTGATCTGCGAATCAAACACCTGTGCATTGCACAGATCACCGTCGCAGCAGCAGAAGCTTTCCTCGGTGCGAGACATGTCGTTCCTCACACACGTCCGCTGGTCATAGCAGTCCTCAACATTGATCCAGCAGCCCTGCATCAGTATCACCACCGTGCCAGTCCTGTTGGTCCACAGCGCATAGCAGTGAGAGCGTCGGCCTTCCAGTGGCTCGTCACAGTCAATCGTCGTCCGGTTGCATGTTGCTGGCGGACACTCACGCGGGTTGTAATACATGCACTTGGTCGTCTCGATGAACTGTGCCGTCGGTGGCAGGACAACACAAACTGCACACAAAACCACCACAATTGCCAATTAAGTAACACACTACAAACATGCTCATATGCAGACACTCCGAGGTATGCAGAAAATAACGGCCAGAACTAAGCATAAAGTAGTTAAAGCTGCTGAATTCAGGAGTTTGTGACACGTCAAAAATTTTGAACAACAGTAGCTGGAATCGTCAACAGAAGTTGTACATAACTGGAATTCATATGTTAGATATTACCAACAGTTATTACACAATAGAGCCTACATCTTGAAACACATGAAACATATGAGTAAGCCTAAAATATCTCTACCTGGTACTCAAAAAAAATCTAAAGCCCAATTTCCAGCATTATGTAATGCAATGCAACACAATATAGGGCGTACGTACTGAATCGTAACTGAATGCAAGCACGAACAGAAAAAAGTACATAAAGTTTTTTTCCGTTAACACTGTTAACTTTCTGTTTGGAGGTGAAACATTGGAGCAAAAAAACATTGTACGCAATGCAGTAATTAAGTATATTCACAGCAGAAAAAAGCAGAATTTTTTGGTTTTGTTCCAGTTATTAAATTAAAACCGTATGAGGTAGGCTACTTATGTCTGCATCTAGTTCAAATGTCATTTTACCTTCCCCGTTGTCAGCGTGTTGTAGCAGAGGCCTATGGTTGTGGGCTATGTTGTAATAAATTTTATTACGTAATTAATTCTTCGCCCTTTGTACACTTTGTTCATCATATTGCTCTTTCATTATCAAAATCTCACAATTTGTTTCCAGACACCATGGCTACGGCATATAAAAGGCATAAACTTCGCTGTTGATGTCATTGGTCAGTAGTTAAGGCTTCTGTGATTGGTCAAGCTGCTTTCGGCAATATGGAAAAGATAGAGCCTGTTTCTATTTCTTACGGAACGCCGTAAGGATGCCGTAACAGCGCTTACGTTACGGTACAGACTTTTTACGCATCGTCTTTTGCTTACAAAAAAATCCTTGCATTGCGTTACGTTGCGTAATGCTGGAAATTGGGCTTAATGCAGACTAGACCTTCATATCCATGAGCCAATAACAAGCAAGAAACACATTTTGCAGATTAAATTAGGCCTATTATCAAAACAAGTTTGAAATGTAAGCACATCCAGCTGCAAACTAAGGTCCAAATAACAAAACAAGGCAAAAGCAGCAGCACTGTTTAGTTGACCATGTTGACTTACACGACTGACAAGTGAATAAGGCAAACGTGAACATCAATGTCAGGTACTCCATGACTGCAGATTTCAATTAAATTCCTTCAGTACCAGAATGTCAGAAATGACGCCGGTCACATATCTGCGCAACAGTAGAAGACAGTAACTGGGTAGGCCACACGAGTAGACTACCGAGTGCTGCTGCAAAACGTTATCAGTCGCTCAGCGCCGGGCAAAGGAGCGAAGATGCGTTCACTTCTCCACGATACAACAGAACGTCGTACAGCACAGTCAAGCAACAATAGCCTTGTATGTTCAGGGCAGGCAGGGCGTGGGTGTTTTCCCACGGCGGCGGTTTACAACAGATGAACCAAGCAAATCGCTGCGCACTCGGACTTGTACCGGCAACTAATGCGCAGGCAGCAGCGACCGAAAAACAACCACGCGACAACGAAACGCTATTGTGATAAAACGATGCCAGAAATTACACGCAAAACGCCATTACCGTCATTCGATAAGCTAGCAGCGCTCCGCTCAGGCCGTGGCTCAGCGCAGCAAAGGCCGTGGCCACGGCCTCGTTGTGGCGAACCAATCAGAGCTCATGACGTCACGCAACCTTGAACGTTGTTGACTGTAGCCGCTGCGTTTGTGGCCTACAGATCGTCCGCACGAGCCAGGGCGCTCCCCGGCTCCCCCTAAGAGGCTAGGCCCCATACACTTTGCATACAGCCACCGATTTCTCCCACTCACTCCCCCAGGCTTTGATTAGCCTGTAGAGCAGATATCAGTCTATGGTAGAGATTCCAGGAACGATTTTTACGACGGTTTTTGTAGTTAGTTAGAGTTGTTGGTTATATGCGAATATGCGAGCGCATATTTTGCCGAAACCCGCATATCGCATGTTTTTCCGCATATAATGGCATTTTCAGAATCGCATATGCGAAAATTATGCCGCATATGCAAAAATTCGCATATATGCCGCATATTTCCGCATATGCGATCGCATTTTGAGCATTTTCCTTGTCCAACGTTGTTTTAAGACTGCTAAATATTTTGGCGGCAAACGATTACCGGTGATTGCAATTAGACGTTGAATAAATTGAAGTCAAAAAATGTCAAAACCGTGCAGAAAAGGCCTATTAATGATCATGATATGATTCTTCGTCATTCGAATTT
>Ga0209367_1005696_pt1 | contig 17245 bp, 10 predicted proteins | sample WorMetLIZISLAND2_FD_187412 | JGI IMG/M metagenome (GOLD analysis project Ga0209367, IMG submission 187412) | Marine gutless worms symbiont microbial communities from Max Planck institute for Marine Microbiology, Germany - Olavius geniculatus... ... | reverse complement strand
CACCCTGGCTGTCGGCAAGTGGTGGCGAGATGTCTTTCAGCTCTTTGACAAGGTCATTGGATACCTTCTGGTCAAGCTGTGCCATGTAGAGTTCGCTGCAGTACGTTGTCCATCGTTGTATTATGTTGTATTAAGACCTAGGTTGCTATTGATTATTGATAAGAAGTCGCATATTGGCTTTTAAATGACATGAAAATTATCGACTTTAAATGACCCAGAAGGTCACTGGCAACCAGTACGGTCGGCTATCTTAGCGATAGCTGGGTTTCTTGTTTTGCAGCTTTTGATCTTTTGCGATAAGAGTGACGAGAAGATGGCTTTGTAATTTGTACCAATTAATCGGCGTTTGGAGGACGGAAGGTTTGCCGACTTCTGCATTCCACTGAATCAAAAAACTGAAGTTTGATTTATTTTATAAACACAGTTTAAACCTGCCTATGTTAAGGCTATTGTTGCTGCAAAAGTAACCGCGATACTGCTATGCTATTATTTTTATTCGAAAAAAATTGCCGCCCATGTCATATCTCATCTCTCCAGTCTGTAACCAACCCTGTTGGCAGAATCATGCTGTCTTGTCACCAAAAAATACTGAGTATAGAGATGTGGTCCGAACTTGCCTTTTGACATTTAATGTTCGAATCAATGTGTGTGCATAGCCTAGACCACACACGACGCACGGGTGGATATTAATGACGACCGACATTGTATATCCAGTTTGATGAAGTGTATACTCGACACTGTGCAGTCACTCATTACGGATTGGTAATGGGCTGCTACAAGACAATGCGACGAAAAAAATATGAATCAGCGAGCGCTAACGGCTAACGCCTAACGCCTAACGTTTACGATTCGAACTTCGGTTTTGTCATATTAATGGCGCGCTAAAAATGCAGACTACTTAATGACTTACTTACTTATAGTTTAACTCATGATCGTTACACTACCTGCTAACTACTCTGTGCAAGTTGTTCGCACGCATTTCGTGTCTCACAAATTGGGCTTGCATAATTTGCACATACGACAAAATACAATAAGGAAAGCGCGGTCGCCGTCAACTTTTTGGAACAAAACGAGGCGCTACGAACTTGCAGAGAAAAATATGTATTTTGTTGCAAATGTTTACATAAAGTGTGCGCAATTACAGACAAAACGGTCACCTAAAAATGTCATATTTCCGGAAATGTAGCAAATTTCTTCATGTTCGTTAGTTTTTAGACAGTTTTCGAGTACTATAAGGTAATAAAGTATATACATAGTGTAGTAATGCAATTAAGATATTATGAAATCATTTAACGATGCTGTCGCAATTTTAAATATTTTTGTTTTATGCTTGATAAATTGAATTTGATAAATAAAATTTTTTGTTGCAAATTTTGGGCGAGTTTAGCTATAAAAAATACAAAATCTGTAAGTATTTGGTGAAGATGTGCAAACAGATTTTGTTGTTTTGTTTTATGTCACAGCGTGTACAAGCAAACAGAAAAAGTTAACTGAGATGAAAGTTTATTCTTGTCTGCGCATTTGCAATTAGATGCAGCTGGTCTGAAGACGAAGACGCCATTCGGCAAACAATCCCTGTTCCCGTGATTTGCTATGCCGTGCTTCGTGAATTTAGATTAGCGGCCAGATTGCCTGGTACGCACAGCAGACGTAATTAAATATCGGTACGAAAAAAGTGAAAACAAACTCAAAACATGTCTAGACAAACAGATATAAGATTATCTACCACAACTGTGCGCACTTTACTTTGTGATTTAGTGGTGTTCTTGCTATCTTTGCTGCTAAAAGCGTTCAAATGTCTATGGAGCGTAATTTTCTGATAATTAGTTTATCGCAAAAACAACCTGATATCCGTAAAGACTTTTTTGTCTGAGATCAACAACGTTATGTGTGCGTGAAAACACTTGATTGCTGTCAGTGGCGTCACTTCAGTAAATCGTTAGGGTAAGTTTGCGTAACGTACTGTTTTTTGCAGCAGTAACACTGTTTCAGAGGTACGATTTACAGGAAAAAAAACTAAAATCGTAAATCCTTGGGGAGTCCGTAGACTCCTTCAGTCCCCCTTAAATGACGCCTCTGATTGCTGTTAGATGACAGAAACGCACGTTTTTTGGACGCGTTGCAATAACTGCTGAGGGTCTATTTTGAGTCGTTCGTTGAATAATCGTTTGTGATCATCTAATCTGCGGCTTCTTAGCCGTCAGTCATACAGGCAGGCAAACAAACTGTAATCCTACTCGCACGTCATATTAGTAATCGTTCAAACCGGTAGATGTCAGAACTTCCTGGCAAAAAGAGCTGTGCCGACGGCGTAGCGGCGAGGACATGGCGACGGGAAATTGACAGGAAGACGACGCAGCAGAAATACGCTATAGGCCTGTTTCAGCAGCTGCTGCATCGCGTCTTTGCAGCCTGCAGCATCTTCCCGCGCGTGGCTCATCACTGCATGGTGTATTGCAACCATTGTTTGACAGTCGAGTCGATCCCGGGAGAAAAACGAGAGGGCGATCGCCTTTCTGTCATAAAAATGCTGAGTTCTCCTCAAAGTTTTGGCCGTTTTCTACGCTCTTCAAAGTAAGTAAGTAAGTAAGATGACTTGGGGGTGCAATTTAACAGCTATAAATGCGCTGCGCTCTCAATACTGGAACAAAAATGTCTCCAGCAGCCGTTTAAACTGTTCAAAGTTGATATCAGTTTGTCTCAGATGTTCAGAATGCGTTTGCTGCCGTACTCTGTGAACTTGTAAAATTCGCTGCTTGAAAATGCCGTATATGTTGCAGCGGTCGACACTCTGAAGGAACGTTCTGGTAAACATTGCACTTCAGATCGAAGTCCAAACTGTGAAGACTAAATTTTGCTAATTACTTTACAGGTTTTTAGTTTATCGTGGACTGTACTAGGCCTACTATCACTGCATTATTTTGCGCACGTTGTCTAATTATTTCTGACTGACGGACTTTCGCGTTGCGTTCTGATAGCCATTTTAACGAGTTGACACTTGCGGCAACGCGACATGGCTGTCGACGGTTGTTTAAAAGCCAGGGTTGTTAATATTGCAGTATAAAATTATTTCATTTTTTGTTCGATCGCATAAAAAGACTGAACGAAAAATAACAAAATTAACACGACTTGTTTATTGTTTAAATTCTGGGTTAATCACATTATCATGCAGCCTGTAGTCAACCCGCAATTTGCAGAAAGTTGTACGCAGCGGCAAAAAAATCAAAATTTATTTGAAAGGAACAGATAGTGGAGTATTGCAGTAAGTATTGCAATAGTATTGCAATACTTTTCCCACCAGTATTGCTAACAGCCCTGGTGCTACATGTTTCTATCAACTGCAAGCGACACGTAACATCATCGTTTCAATCATTTATTTATGTTAGCACGTCTGTCGTGCTTGACACGACAAACACACGTTGTTGTTGCCTACGCAGCGCCGCTGAAATAAAGTCAATTCATTCCATTCAGATTGCTTCTAGCAATATGCCGGATTAGTTTATCATCTCCGCAGCCGCCAGAACTAAATTAACACACAGGCGACATAATTATAACGGAAACAGGGAACAGGATATTATTGAATTATTAGCTTAACTATTTACGTAACACGATACAAATGCAATGTAGGCTATTCTTGATAGCAACATGACAAGATGCGAAGCGAAAAAACTTTGCGTACGCTTAGAAATTTAAGCATCAGTACATCGGATGAAATCAAACTGTAGTCGTTAATATTTTTCGTGGCTATAAAACTAAAATTAGTCTATACATAAACACAACTAAAAACTGCACGCTTTTTTGCAATGCGCATTGCTGCCTGTCGGTTGTTTTCTTAAAGAAATAATTTAATTCGATTTGATTTGTAAATGGCCGCGAAAATCCGGTAATTTGATGTCCAGTAATTCGTACATGCAGATTGGGCTCCAGAGGCAGATTGCGTACAGACCTACATAGAAATATCCGTGTTTACCGCTGTCCACGCGTGACGTGACAGAACACTCAGAACGGCGTCAGCATGCTGTAGTTGAAGTAGCGCATCAGAGAGACAAACAAACAAACAGAAGAGCACTCATAGCAGGATACCGCAGCTGTTGACGGCAAGACGCTTCAGGCGTCGAGTGGGACGAGCAATGGGACGAGTACACTGTATCTCTCCCGGTGTTCCATCAATCATTTATCGCCATGATTAATAGCATGTCTTCGACGAAAATAATCTTTTTACGATCTAGTAATTTCAGCTGACGTATAGCAGAACGGGCAGGTCTAACACTAAGCAGGGTAGGCTTATCTTGCACCAGTATTGGCACAAACTAGAACACGGACACAAGCAAATTTATCACTTTGGAGTCCTGGCAGGGAGGCTTTGAATTTTTTATCCAAAAGTTTTTGCCAAATTGAAATTGTGGCTAAAAGTCCCTATTTTTGGTATATTTGAAGGCAAAATTGACATTTTGTGCACCCAATCTATGTCTACTCCTGTCGGAAATTTGCAGCTGTCTATCGAAAAATTGCAACTTCTAACCCCTCCCCCAACGTTTTAACCCACGACATCGCTGTCACGGTGTCTGCAGGCTTATTAGTAAGTAGATGTTTTGGCATTTTGCGTTGTTTTAGCTAGCCGCGAAAAGTCAGATATCAAGATCAGAGAAAACCCCACAATTTAGGCGCATCGTACCGTGACTAAGAAGCGATCGTCATAGTTTAGCTTTATTGGTTCACTATCTCGCCTCTATTATTTCAATGAAATGAACTATAAAATTGCATTCTTAATTAAAATACTACAAAATTCAACTCGTTCTAATCTGGCATCGGTATCGATAAGTGAGGCAGCGTGGATGTCGTTGTCCTTTTGTTAAACACGTGTTGTGCAGGTGCAACACGTAGGCTACGGAGTTATTACCGTATACTGTAATTATCAGCCAACGAGCTGTGATAATACGTGACGCTGTAAGTAATAGCATACGATGTGCAGTACCTGTATTACGGTATATACGGTGTAGCTTAGTATGCATTAGCGGCTGCGACGCTGTGATCAATCGCATGAATGTTGAAAATGTATTTCGTATTTTTTCACACAAAAATGTTAGAACGTGTTCTTAATGTATTTTATTGCCGTATGTTTTTTGTTGTATGCAACACAATACAAGATTGGAAATATGATGCATTTTACTAGCAAATTGCGTTGAGCCTTTTCTTCAATGTATATCATTCACTATTTTTCCAGTATGTCAATGTTTTGATTCTGACACACATATTGACACTATGATTGTGAACTAGCTGACTTAAGCTCAATTTCATGACGCCGACTTTCACCGAAACTTTCCCGGTGAATCTGCTGACATAAATCACGAAAGTCGCCGACAAAGTTTCCGGACTTTGTCGCAATCTAGGCGTATTGTCGCAGACTCGGAGTTGAACGTTAATGCCTTCATACATGTTTTTTTTACATTTTTAAAGTCAAAAATATATTTAACAATTTTTATCTACAACCAAATGTTATTAACACCTATATGGTCTATATAGGTGCTAATGCTGAGACGTGCTGATGCTAGTGATCGGAGTGCTTCGATTATCTGCACGCCGACAAGTCAGTGACCGAGGTCAATGGCGAGAGACTTCAGCGGCACGCCACAATCTCCAGTGATCATCATGTCGACCGACGACTATACAGCTGGACAGGGCGCTGCCTGGGAAGCAGGACGATACGTGAAGCATCATGCTACAGCGGCTGACGGTGGTGGCACTGATCAGTCTTCGTGTCTGCCGCGCCTGGTCGTTCCAGGTTTCACGCCGCATTCCTCGGTGTCGTCACAGTCGTGTCTCTCCGTGCCAGGCGTACCTGATCTCAACGGGTATACTACCTCTCTACACCGTGTCTCAAAAAACATTCCCAACGTTTTTGACTGTAACTTGAAAACCAATAAACGTATTTTGATAATTTTTGGTACGAATATTTCTGACAAAACTTGTCATCAAATGACTGTTTAGTTTCCCACCTTACCCAATGTATGCTTCTACACTACCTAGGGAAAGCAAATGAAATGAAATAGTGTTGAAATAAATAGAAAACCTGAATAAACATCCCCGACATTATCGATCGTAATTTGAAGAAAGATTTGCAGATTTTAATAATTTTTGGCAGAAATTTTTCTTACACAATTGGCTACTAAATAAGTGTTTTAGTTTTTACCTCACCCAACGTCTGCTTTTGCACTACCTGGGGAAAGCCGACCAAGCATAATACGTGTTAAAATGAATGAAAAAAACGTCGATAAATTTCATCTATCCTAATCTGTGAGCCCCAACAGCCTGTCTATTACAAGGTTTGACTGTCATGCAGCATACGAAGTTTAGAAATGTTTGTGAAGTCAAGAAGCAACTGGTACAGCCTGGATTGGTCTGGAACAGAACTTTATCAATACTGCTGTCAATGAATGGAGAAAGCGTCTCCTTGCCTATGTTCGCATAGTGGGCCAACACTTCAAACAATTTTACTACTACAGTCAGTTGAAAAATAAACAACTGGATGAATTGTCAGCTAAAGTGTCAGAAATGTGAACAAAATGTGTTTTCAAGCGTTATGTGAATTAAGCAATTATATCACATTAGATAAAAAAGTTGTGCTTTCCCCAAGTAGTGCAGAAACAAACGTTGGGCGAGGTGGAAAACTAAAGAATCATTTGATGGCAACTTATGTCAGGAATATTCGTACTCAAAATTATTAAAATTTCTTAATTGGTTTTCAAGTTACAGTCGAAAATGTCGGGGATGTTTTTTTGAGACACAGTCTATCTCACTATCTCCTTTTCTCACTCATTTTGCACTCTGATATTGTTGTCATATACATCGCAACTACATTACTGGTAATGGCGTAGTTTACTGCTTAAAGTATGCAGTTGCCATACGCCGTGCTGGGTTAGCACCGGGATGGGTGTTTCTCTACGGACAGACTAACCATACGATATAATAAGGGCAACATTATTCAAAACAACTCAGCCTCTAATCCCTGGAGGTAAGCAAATCGAGTTCTGCCCCTTGTTCGGCTGGGGTTAAGGCAAGGCGTGTTTACCTGTGTCGGGTGGCAAGTAACACTGTGTAATCCCATACGGCAGGTGGTCCTCCGAGATGGGAGTTTTCTATATGCACCATTTAACTTGACATTTTGTCAGACATATGTAACTGCGTCAAACGCTTGACAGTTGACTGGCTTTAAAACTATTAGCTAGTAGCTAGTAGCTTAGTTATTACGAACTACGCTGCTATTTCCATAAGTAAGTAACAAAACTCAGGCCTTTCTAGTAAAACGAACCGAATATGTTACTTTAACGTCTGACTTTTAGAGTCATTCAGTCTTCTGAAGTGCTACGTCAGTTAATTATATGTCTGCCCAGCGAAGCTGCCATAAGCAGCCTATAAGTACACTGCTGGAAGGCTACCCAATATGAAAGGTTCTTAACATTAACAGCAGCAATCCCTAAGTGGACGTGTATAACTGTGTAAAGTCGGCTTTAATCGGCTTATAGTCACCGCTATTCAACCGCTGCCGGCAAACGTGCATTACTGCTTCCTTGGTGTTGGAAGCCTGAAAAGGGCCGCCAGTAGTTTGTTTTACCGGTCGGTCTGCACTGTAGGCAGTACTGTACTCACCTAGCTGTCAAAATCAGATTGTAGCTTTGTGGCTTTTTACTGCTTCTCATCTGCTTAAACCTTGGCTGACGTCGGCCGTGTGCCCGGTTGCATTTGTCAGTAACAGCCAACGTACTAAGTATAAAAACATCAGTTAACAGTACTAAACTGCGACCAAGTCACACAACCAGTTTTACATTTTGCACTGCGTTAAGATTTACTGAACTAACTCGACAACGATGCAACACGATCATCAAGTTTCGTGAAAATCCAGTCCGCGTTCGAGAAGATTTGCGCCTTGTTAGGCCTAAGTGCGAAATGTGCTTTTTTGAACAACTTTAATATCTGCAATTAATTTATACCGCCGTAGTTAGCTTGCTCGATAGTTCGCGTAATTACAAAAATGTTAATCGGGGTTTATTTTATGCATCATATCACTACCGTTACTCCAACATTGGACTTATTATTGTAAGAACACAGCAAAACATATTTATTGAATTCGAGGCTAAATACTTTTTGGTTATTGAATATGACGAATGTAGGCTTATGGCACGTCCGAAAGCGTTATTAATCCCTGGGCGCTACAAACAGACAGCGATCGCGATAGTTTGGCGCGGTGAACTGCGCGAAAATTTCGATATTGGCTTTCTATTATTAATGACATGAAGCGCTTTCTGCAGCTAGCGCAGTAGCAGTCGCCGTAAGACTGACGCCGAGAAAATGTACGCTGCAGACAAATTATTTCGCAGGTCAGTGTCTGATAGGCGACATTTTTGTTACAACAGTAATTAACTTCTGTTTTCTTTTTACATTTTTTCCGAATGTATGTGTATGCTGTCATTATACAGAAAATTAACTGTCATTATTGACTGTCGGAAGTCATTTAATATATGCCCAAGGTCGTTGAAATTCATTACAATAATCTGGTCTGATCTGTTGCTTTGTGCTTGATTACTCGTATCGTCAAATCAAATTCGTCACTAGTTTCTTAAGGGTCAAATTATCTGTTTTTGGTGTTTTTATATTCAGCTTGCTGCACTGTAGAGTATATCAATCGATTTTTTATTGATTTTAAACTCAAGGTCTTGTTATTTTTCACTTAGGATACGATTTATGGCTGATGTTAACCTTATGTTTCTGAGCGCCCATGTATTTCGAACGAAATTTTCGAACGACGAAATTTATGCTAAACATTCATGTCAACGTTTTTGAAGTTCTGAAACTAGGCCAAAGTACAAAAAATAACGAGGTGGAAAAACTGCAAAATAGATAAAGGCTGCAATACTACTGCAGAGATAGCGAAACTGCGAATCTGCAGTATAGGCCTATACCGTTGTCGAGCCGCTTATCTCGTGCATCGGGCCCGAATCAGACATGGTGCATAAATGACGAATTTGTCTTGTCGCATCTGCGGCGCAGAAGACGACGAAGATTTATGCATCCCAATCAAGGAAAGATGTCGCCCGCCTTGCATTGGACCCAAACGTCGACCACCTATTCACAGTAAGCTGAACAAATTCCGCGTAGCCGTGCAAGCCTGCATGTTTACGTAAAATCGAATGCGATTTTTTGACAGAGTGGGTGAGTGAGTGAGTAACCGTAATTTCTTAACGGCACACTGGCATAAAAGAGTCCATGTCGTGTCATGACAATGTCAGTAGTAAATAACTTTATCAGTAAAACTGGTGTAGAAAATCAAGGCGAATTCATCGTTCAGTTTTTCATTTTTAAAAATTTTTTATTGGAACGCGTTTACGAGATTGTTACAAACGCTTCTTGTAAAACATTCGGTTCGGGTACTAGCCGTGCGCACAGTTAAAAAAAGACTTTTCTTGAAAAAATTCCTATATCACGTTCGGTCATAGTACCTAGTCAGAGCTAAAGTGTCCCCGGTCAAGTTGACTACAGTCGCCAACCGGGCTTTTTCGGTTGTCGGTCCATGAACTGGGAACCACCAACCAGACGATGTGACATCTGCCGAGTCGTTGTCCACTTTCCGTCAGCGTCTGAAAACTCATTTTTTCAGCAATTTAATTCTGATTATTTTTTGGACTAATTTTATTTTTTTAATGGACTTAGCAGTGGTTTGCATTACTTAAGCCAGTTTGAAAACGCCTGATTAATTGACTGATAAACTTGTTGCCTATGCCAGATTTTTTCTTCATGTGTAAAAATACGTGTTTAATGAGTCTGTTCGTCCGATGGTACAGTTATATAGTGCAAATTGTGATCTATCGTATAAGATGTCTGCAAGCGTCTGCATCTATCACCAGTAAATAAAGCCAACTCAGCCTCTTACCCTCCGTGGGACAGAAAATGAGCAGTAGCTTACGGGCTACGGGGTGAAGGCCTGGTGTGGTTGATTAAGGCGGTGATGTCTGCTAGCTGCAAACCGCGGGTCCAATTGTTCGTTAGCACAGGCAATGCATGGCCGCATAGTGTGCTGCAGTATCTCTAGCTCATGCCAATCAGCTGCCACTTCCGAAAGTGTAAAGCGCTTCTGGCCACTAGTCCGTCTCATGTGGGAAGCGCTATAGCGAGTACTGGACTTTACCTTTGACTTTTTTACCAGTTAATAAGAAAAAAAGTCACGTGACGTCAGTGTGAGATGCACCGCATACGTTATTGCGTTGACGTTTTCTGTGCAATTTTACGGGTTTGCCGCGTGGAGCAGACAAACATTTGGTGCGTGACGACTGTCTATCAGTGAACGCGTCCAATCAGCACAAGTCAAAAACGAAGGCCGTATTACTCTTTGTTCTTTGCTTGTTTTATGCGACCGTCTTATTTGGCGCATTATGCATCTTGCACAACCGTCTGTCTGTCTGTCCGTCTGTCTGTCTCGTACGACTGCTTGTTGGCATCTAATTTTGAACTTTTTTGAGCAGGGGGCACTAATGTGACAGACAAACAGACAGAGCACGTGTCACAGTAACCGGAATTGCTTACAACTATGCCGCCTAAAACAAAAAAAAAACATGTATGGAGGAACAAAATTGGTTTAAAAGTTTTTTTAGTGCAGCAGAAGTAATCGATGAGCCAGTCTTTAGTTCAAAGCTCACAGACGACCGCAGACCATGTCGTTACTCGGCGCTGACATTTTCTTCTGTCAACGCACGACGTATTTTCTCGTATAGTCCTACGTGGTAGTTTAGATTCAGAAGTTAGCCCAAACGCACGATGACAACGCAGCAAAACACCAAATTTCTTTTCTCGAATACGACGGCGTTATGAAAGCATGACAATTGTCTTTTTCCGTTATAATAGTTGAGTGGCACTGTATATGGCCTTGAAATTGCTGAGTGATGTGCCGTCAAGAAACTGCTCACTTACCCCCCCCCTGTGACAGTGTGAATCAGAGTTGTCGGAAATGTAACGATTTAATACGTTTATAGTAGGCTACGGTGCGCCGTCGCCGATGTAGCAAAAGTAGAGAAATAAGCTTACTGACAGTAGGAGCATTAGGCTTATACGATTGAGTCTGCTGCTGCTGCTGCTGCGAGCAAAGCTAGTGCACATACGTATACTGACTGAGTCGTCAATACTTATAGCAGACGTCTACGACTAATCCGATCTGATGAACCGGCACGAACGCGAACAGTCGTCAGTTGTAGACGATGTAGATCGCATTAAAGCAGGGTTTCCATCCACAGCAATGCTGGGTTGCATGTCGGACTTACGATTCAAAGGCCGGGGGTTCGATTACCGGTCGGGTCAATATCAGGTTACTACTTCGATGGGTGGCTATTTGCGGACAAGTAAACCGTCCAAGTATATAACCATCACCAAGATCAACTCAGCCTTCCATCCTTTCGGGATAGATAAATCGAGTACAGATCTGTCTGACTGGGGTTAAACGGGGCGCGTTTACCTGTATCATGTGATCCCACACGGCAAGCGACGCTCTGAAGCTCTGAGATGGGTTTCCTATTACACAGTGCACGACTGTAACAGACAAACAGACAGTGTGGCAGTAGGCTGAATCGCTTACGGCAATGCCGCCTAAAACAAAAAAAATACGTGCTCTGATCCAAGTATTGCCACGGTGTGCTGCCGTTTGTGTGCTTTGATTATCGGTTACTTTTGCCTCTTTGGAAAACGTTTACATCAGTTTTCGATACACAGCGTACGCAGCGAACGCACACAAAAAATGAGCAACAAACGCAGCTGACGAGACGGCCAAACGCTAGACTAGGAATGGTTGTTCGTTGCGACCGTTGCGATGGATGGAAACCGTGCTTTAGTTATCTGACTAGGTGCAGCTATGAGTTGTCATCAATAGTTGATGTCGTCTGCGTGTCTGCTATACCGGATGGGCCCAAAAATGGCATCCTGTTCAACTACATCAATATACGAGTAATGCCATGTAAACTGCAAAGCATTACATAATTATATTGCTAAAACAGTTCGCTATTAATCATTCACAGTTTCACTGAGCTATAGTGTATACAAAATTTTTAGACTGCTAAAAGCTCATGTTTGCACGAAGGTTGGGTACCAAACAGTGTTCGTCGTTAGTTAATTTCACATGTTACAGAGTTACAAATTAACATAAATCAACTCTATTGCATCGGCAGACGAGGAACAATGTCATTTAATGTAAGCGATATGCGAAAAAAAAACAAAAAATTGCAAGCGTAATAAATCTAGCAAAAAAGAAAAGTCGAATACCAAAAGGGTGTTGCATTTTCGGCCCACCCTGTGTGATCGCGGCGAGTCGGCGACATCCATTGCGCCGCGTAAAAAGATCACGCGATGTCCGTCGTATCTCTTCGTACAACATCCGACAAGGTAGCACCACCAGTTTTTTTTAGGCGAAAGTGCACTATTGATCGGTTTATTTGCATTTTCGTCCGTCCAAAAGTTTACGGCGGCCAATACTCTGTCATCGTCAGAGAGAATTTCAAAATCCACTATCGATCGATTGAAGACGTGATCTAGTGAACACTATGTTTGAGGCTTTTCCTTCATATTTCGACTGTTTCACTTTTCGGGAGGTCATACGTCCTTTGTCTATTGGAGCACGTTAATCGGCGAAAGATATAAAAAATATAACCCGCAACAGACTGTGTCAGAAAATGCAAAAATGCGCTGAAACCATCGCATGCATTTTACACCGAATATTGATTTGTTTTCTCACGAGAATTCAGTGTCGTAAACTATGTAGATATAGGCTATTTCGCTAACAACGACTTTTTGCAGCAGGCTATTTAATTAACCGTCATACATAGCGTGTACTGGTATATTGTTGCCCAGTGTCCATACACTAATAACTAATCCGTAGGCTTTTCGCGGTTTACTGCACTAGATATTGCGTGCGGATCTAGTCTAAGCTTGATAGCCCGGTGATGCATGGCAACTGCAATCAGCTGGCATTTGACGCCTAGGTAACAAAAACTGTGTGATCTCATATGGGAGGTAGCGTTTCGCAACGTTACCGTTAAGAGCTATAGACAATTTCCCTTAACTTGTCAAGTTACGTAGGCCCTGTGTGCGTTAACTTTTTTGACGTGCGTTAATTCTTTAACGCGTTAACGCGTTAAGTTGACACGTTAATTCGACAGTTCTATTGTTAATATTTGTGCGTTTGTTATAGCAAGCGGCGAACAAGCAGCACAACATCGTCGATATTCGACCTGTCATCAGAGGCCGACCGCTTGGACCAGTGCATCCGTGACAACGACGTGATTGGTGTTCGAAAGATCGCGTCGGTCCATGTCAACAAGTTCAACCTCACCCTGGCGGCGCGCATTCGAAGCCTCGGCGCGGGACCGCGCACGGGCGGCGGCGGGACCTGGGCGGCTGACGGCTGGAGCTCAAGTTATGGCGGCGACTCCGTGTCCAACCGAACCAGGAGTCATTCCTACTCCACGGCGTCCGGCTGCTTCCAGGCCGGGTCTTCCTACAGTCTGTCACCGTTCAACGACGTCTTCGGTCCCGCGGGTCGCAAGCTGTCTCACTCCAACCCGCTGCAGACGCTGCCGTACGGCGCAGGTCACCGTCTCTCATATAATAATTATATCACAAGACAAACCATAGATGTTAAAAACATTAATTTGCAAATAAAAAACATTAAAAACATGTTTTTTTCGCTTTTATAAAAATACATAAAACATACATAAAAACATTGAACCACATTTGGCACAATAGCATGTGAAAAACAAAAACCTACCATTTGTAAAGACTGAAGACCGCAATGTACTGAATGTTATTATGTAACTGTGATTATGGTACAGATCGAAAACAGGAATAAACGCAATTTGCCAATGAGAAATGCATCATATTTGTAATTTTGTATGTTTATTTGTAATAAAAACAAAAATGCGACATTAGAAATAAAACAAAAACATTGAAAGCATTAAAAAATTAAAAGCATAAAAATAAAAAAAATATTTTTAAAAAATTTAAAAAATAAAAAGCATGTTTTTTAACTTTTATAAAAAAACATACAAAAATGTTTTTAACATCTATAAGACAGACGAACAGACAGACAGACAAAACAGATATATACAACGTTGGTTGTACAGATTCAAGCAGCATAGCCTATCTATTAAAATGAAATTAGACGTCAAACCACTGACTACTGCGCAGTTAGCGGCAAATGTAACATGGTAATTGAAATTATTGCAAAAAAGAAAAATGAAGTAGAAATATATGTTGTTTTATACAGAACGAAATTGTAAAGATAATCATAATAAATTGTTAGTCTGTTAACGGAAATTACTAGGAGTAATTTTATCATTTTTTGCGTCTTGAGGTTAACACGTTTTTCTGTGTAAACTACGTTATTATGCACGTAACGTGGATGTATATAGGCCTATGAGGTGTTTACTGTTAGCTCAATGCATCCGAATTCTAAAGATTAAAGAAATTGCTGGAAGTGTGTGCCTTTCTTAAACTAAACAACAACTTGTAGAGTAAAATTAATGTTGGCTAAACCTTATTTGTAAATTTATGACTGCGAAAGCAGAAGTTAAATCATTGTGTTTAAACACGTGTTTAAACTGTAAGATAATTTTTTTGAGAACTGAAATGAAGGTAAACGTAGATTGGGTTTTATTTAGCTGAAACTGAATTTGAAAAAAAAGAATTAAATTATTCCAACAGAACTGAACTATGATGAAAAGACTGGTCATTTGAACTATCACTGGCGCAGGTCAGGACAGCCTAGCACCGAGCCGGCGAGAAAGCAACTGTACGTCGACGATGGAGGCGACTGTGGTGCCTTGGATCTTCAAGAACGCTCTGCATGCCGCTGTGCAATCTAATGCGGTCGACGTGCTGGCGCTGCTGCTTGACATCGGCGTCGACCCTAACCGTACGGGTACCGGTAGCTCCACGGACACTACTGTAGCGTGCGTTACTGCCTGACTCTGACTCCGGATCAATGACGACAGAGTCACCGAATAACCAGTGACTTGGCGGAAAACATCTGGAGAATACATATTTTCGATATCAAGACCGCTATCTCCAATGAACAAACTCCATAGCGTCATCGTAAAGGAGGAACGAAAGAAGTGGCTTACAAAGTATTCGGCAAAGCCCGGCGGAAACTTTACCGAAGTATTCGGTGTCAAACTGGTAGCTCCACAGACACTACGATGTTGAGTGCTATCGGCCACGACGACGATCTGCTGTCTCCTTCTCGCAGCGTCGCCAGCAGTCGCGGTGCTGGTCGGGACGTCCGGTTCTGTCTGCAGGCGAGTGAAGAGGACGTCGACGAAAATTTTTCCCGTGACGATGTACAGCGTCTTACCAGCGTCAGCAGCTGCAGCTCTACACGCTCGCGACCCCCGCGATCACCGTCCACCGAGACAGGTGCGTGTATGCTGTCGGCCGACGTGGCGACGCGGCACTCCGTTAAGTCTCGCAGTCGTCAGAGCGTCCGGTCCAGGACAGGAAGCAGCAGCGGTCACCATCTTCCGACCGTACACCGAGGTTCCAGCTGCACGGCCGGCTCATCAACGTTCGACGGCGGCGGGCTGTACACGGTCGAGTACTTGTACGCTCTGCCGCCGCTGTTTCTGGCCGCCATTCAGCGCAACGTGGCCGCCGTCAAACTGCTGCTCGACAACGGCGCCGTTCCAGATTTCGTCGACGCGGTCGGTCGCACACCGCTCCATCTCAGCGCGTCGTCCGAGTTCCTTAGCTGGCAGTGTGCTGTGGCGATGGTAGAGTCCGGCGCACGGATACGGTTTCGCAGCGCGACCGATCGTCTGACGGCGGCGGAACTGTGTCCGGAGCTAGTCGACCGGCAGATGTCGGTCCTGCGCGAATCCCTGGCTGGTGTGGACGCGTTCTGTCGGCGGCATCGTGAGATCGTTGCTAGGCGGGCGGAACAGCAGGCGCGTGCTGCAGCCAAGAGGTCGGCTGCGCTGCACACAGAACACTTCCGGTTTGATGCCGGACGATTCTTCCGCTGGTCGAATAGACACGAGACGACCCGCCGTCGACTCGACAGTGGACAGCAGGTGTGTTTGACAGACAATGTACTGGACAGTGTGCTGAAAACACAGAGTGCTAGACAGTGTGACGAACACAGTGTAATCAACTGTGCGCTGAACACGCAATGCACCATACTGGTCATTGTACTGGACAGTGTGATGGATACACAATATGATGGACAGTGGACAGCAAGGTCGACGCACAGCACCTGCAGCCGGCGGTGACTCTGTCGTCATTGATCCGGAGTCAGAGTCGACGGCGGCATGGATCGACTGCCACGAGGAACGTTCGGACTCTATCGTCTCATTCCAGAGCGGAGGACGCATCAGCTTCAGCGTCAGGCCTTCAGTCTCGTCACGGCCGAGTCAGCTGGATGACATCGCTGACGTTGACATCAGCCAGTATGCTGCAGACACAGAAAAGGTACGTCCGTGCTAAAAATGGATCGAAAGCGATCTTTTACTTAAGTCTCATTTTGCTCAGTGTCGACATTCGTCGTTTGAATTTGTGTTGACGGAGTGGGGTTGGGTACAATGTTCGTGGGGACAAGCAGGGATGGTGTTCAGTTTCTGTCCCCGTGTAGACTAATAGTTTGTGGTTACGCTATTAAAAAATCGATGGTCAAATGTCAAATGTTTGTACGCGTATTCCAGTGAGTGCGATGCATATACCTTCTGATGAGAGTTCTACATAATTTGATTATGATCATGCCGGAGAGGCAATAAAAGAAAAAATAAGTAAATCGATTTTATATGCCTGGGCTCCGGCAAGTGACAAAACGTAAATGACGTACGTTATAAATACGTGAACGTGCATTTTAATAGACACATGGGCTAGCTCAGTTTTTGTTCTGGTAAAAAGCGCACGACAGTAATGCTACTGTATTGATCTGCTATGTGCAAGCAAACAAACCCACCTGTGTCCACGGCATGGCGCAGGTGTTGGTTGTAATGTCATCGGCCGGAACGTGGTAACTGGTTGTCAGTCCAATGCAATGCATAGCATTGGACAGAGTATAAAATCACTTTTGTGTCCGTGCGTCCGTGCGTGCGTCCGAGCGTCCAACATTTCTTAAGCTATCTTCCTTCCACCTTCCCTTCCCCTTCTCCTTTCCCTTCTCCTTCCCCTTCCCTTTCCACGTCCCATTCTCCTTCCCCTTTTTCTTCTCCTTCCC
>Ga0209367_1005695_pt1 | contig 17247 bp, 10 predicted proteins | sample WorMetLIZISLAND2_FD_187412 | JGI IMG/M metagenome (GOLD analysis project Ga0209367, IMG submission 187412) | Marine gutless worms symbiont microbial communities from Max Planck institute for Marine Microbiology, Germany - Olavius geniculatus... ... | reverse complement strand
AGATGAGGTGGGAAATAAAACCACCATTCGATGACATATAGTCTCATTAATAAGTGTGCCAAAAATTATTATAATCGGACATTCATTGTTCAAGTTATTGCAAAAAATGTAGTCACATGCTTTTTTTTGAGACACAGTGTAGTTGGTAATCACTAACATAGTCTAAAGCGATCCTGTATGACAGGGGAGTATGTCCATAGCTCTCAGATTTATATGCACTTTACCAGGACGATTTTCCTGCCAGTTACAGGAATAATGGCTGTCATTTTGATGGCAGTTGAATAGCGCATGCATGTGTAACGTGCATAGATCGATCGGTGTACAACTTAAACAATCTGCAGGCAGATGTCAACATTTCTGCTGCTGCTACTGCTACTATTAGTGTGGCTCGGTAGTCAAACGGTAACGTGCCGGACTTGTAATCCTGATGGGTGCAGGTTCGACTCCGCACCAGGACACTGTTGGGTAACGACCTTAGGCAAGTTGTTCACACACATGTACCTCTGTCACCAAGCAGTATAATTTGGTATCAATCAGTGGTCGGTGATGCCCCGAGGTTGGGAAGGTAGCCGTAGGTCTGGCGTCGCACTGGCCATGCATCACGGACTCAAGTGGTTTATCCACCTAGGGGCTCAACGGCCGCGAGTGGGAGATGAGCACCCCGCCTACGCCCCAGCTGGGGCATGGCTCCCTTTACCTTTTACCTACTGCTACTATTACTACCACTGCAACTGCTACTGAATAATACATGTACACGTGTACAGATCTATCGGCGTACAACTGAACTCAATCCGCTGGCAGACGTAAACATTCCTGCACGTGTCCTCAGGCGACAGATTTCTGATGCTGTTGCAACCGAGGTTTCTGCCTTATCTTTCACTCGTTGATTTAAATATTCATATCTGGATTACTTATAGCCTATTCAGCCTGCACAGGGGCAGTGAAGGCAGATTTTCAGAGAGAGGCAACGCCCACTTGTGGCAGTAGGTGTGGCTTATAGGCTGCAATGTAATGGCAGGGGATAACATGACTGGTGGAATAATTATCTGTCACTTCCTTCGCAATTTCGTTATCCGTTTCTGCTACTAAATATCACACAGCATAATGCCATCCATGACTAATGAATTACATTAAATAAAAGATAAATGACAGCTAACACATAACATTAAATCAAAAACAAATGCCTGGGAACTTACTAGCAATAAAAAATGATGGGTGACAATATGGCATTGCTTACTTCACAGCCTGTAGGCCTAAGTGAAATCCGAAAATTAAGAATCTTTAAACCCCAAGGTCTCGCTGCTATGCAGCTGCTAACAGAATGACATGACTGTTTGAGACAGTGATCTAGGATGCTTTCAGAAATTTTTTCAACTGAGGCTTAATTTTCCAAAGTCTGCAAGTTCAAATTAACGAGAACAAAAAAGTACGAGGGTCTTTCGATAAATAAGTTACAAAACAGCGTCATTCTGTTAGTTTTCCAAATCTAGAAAATCCAAAATATACGTTTTGTAGGGAGTTTTATTTTGAACAAGTGTGGAAATTTTTTTAACGATGATGTCATTATTGTTTACAGAACACAGTCTGCACGTGTATTATTTTCCCCACCAACTCACAAGTGACAAACAGCATCGGAACGAAAAAAATGAATACACTTTTCAAGTTAACACCATTTATTTAAATGCCAAAGACTAATGTTTCTTTTTTCAACATTTCGTCCTGAGTTAGCTCAAACATTTGTCTTATCTGTCAGCAAAGTTTGGAATGCCTGGTGCAAAGAACAATGCTGGCTGCTGTCCATTTCACTGAAGAATGACTGACTGTACTTCGGTATATGATATAAATTTCTGCCCACCTATCATTTTTTTCCATCAAATGTGAACCATTCGCTTCGTAGAGCACTTGTCATCATATACTGGATGCATCTCAAAGTGAATCTGATTTGCATTAAGTCATTTTGGCGACAAAAATACAATAACGGCATGCTGTTCATTTCGGGAAAATTTCAATGGCAACGTCGCTGAATGAATGTAATGTTCATAAATGATGTCACATTGACGTCATCATCATAAAACTCTCAGCTTCTACTCAGAATTAAATTTCATACAAAACGTGTATTTCAAATTTTTAATATTTGGAAAGCTAACAGAATCAGGCTGTTTTGTAACTTATTTATCAAATGATCCTCGTATAAAGATTGAAGAATGTGCGAAAAAAATCTGACTAACTGGTGTTGAGTTTTGCAGATCTTAGCATCAACTTTGAATCATCGTACAAGAATTTATAGGAAGTTCTGTGAATTTGACATTCAGTCTGCTTTGTGAGACATACTTGACAGTTGCTATGCTTGCAAGCCGCCTTTTTGCAGCGAAAGTTTGCCATTGTGTTTAGATTCGTCAAGCAGCGAGTGGCTTGGAGTTGACAGAGGAACAGTTTGTTGAGCTGCAGTCACAGCACTGGGCTCGTTTCTACTCCATCTGTGTACAGTACCAACAGGTAACTACTATGCGCCATTCACTTTGCTGCTATATATTGCTACTACTCACACCACTGAAACTACACGCTGGTCTTTATTCGACTCCATCGTCTGTGCAATGTCTTGACTTGAATAGACTTAATGCTTTGGCGATGAAGATGTGGTCGACGCATGCTGGCAGCATGACTGTTGTACAGCAGATCTTCATCTGTTTATGTCACGTGCAAGCCTGTCTGCCTCGATCTATGATAGTCCCATCTTGGAGCAATCTGCTTGGATGTCTCGATCTGGTTTCCCCGATTTGTCTGTATGGGAGTATGATGTTCGTATACCTCACTTATTTGCACTATCAATGTGACCAAATTAGGACAGGCTTTTTTCTCCATTATTTCAACTAAGCTCTGCTTTATACCCATCTCTTTTTTATGTCTATGTTTCATCTTTTTTTGAGTGAAACACCTGGGATACTTAAAAAACACAGGCATAACAAAAACTTCCAGTTTTTCTTGACTTGAGTGTGCATTGTGTGCAGCGTACAACTAAGCCGATGGGTCTATTTGTTTGCAATGAGACTGGTCTGACGTGCATTATCAACAAGTCATCGGTGGGGTTTCTGCGAGCTTGTGATGTCATTGAACGACTTTACCTTCAACCAGCTCTCAGTCCGACATCTGTCGACATCTGCCTTGCTGACATACTGGAACTTGATACCGGTAAATATTGAAAATAAATAAGTATATAATAGACGTGCATTGGGCTGAGCTGATACGGCCTCAGCGCTGGGCAGGTGTAAGAGCCTGTCCACCCAGGAGGTAAGGTAATGGTAAGGTAAGTATATAATATTATAATGTTTATGGTAAGCAAATATACGTTATAATAGGCAGTTGGATTTGTGAAATTCTCTGATGTTGTGGAATGCGTTTTTCTTGAAAAAAGCCACTTGATATAATGCCGCTTACATAAGTTAGACTTGTGATCAGAAGTGCTTTACAATCTCGGAATTGGCAGCTGATTGTCACGAGCTAATGATAAGACAGCGCATTATGTGGCCATACAAAGCTTTCAGCTCAGTGTTTTGCAACCACTTTTGTTAGCTCAACTCTTTAAGATTCATGGTTTCCACCGTCTGTTTTATACATTCTTATCTTGCTAGATAGAGTTGATTTTGCGATACATGGTAGTTTTATGTAATTGGTTACAGTACTACTGCTAAGATTTTTCTAACATGGAATATGCTGCTGCTAAGAAACTGCACAGTTATCATTTATGGTGTGACCCAGTTGAACTGACCCAGTTCTTAAGCCGTGATTAGTGTATCAGTTGACATGACACAATTTGACACAGTTTTCATACTTTCGTAGATCTTAGACACTGAACTTCTTGCATTGCTGTCTTACTGTTTTCAGATGATCATTATGACAGAAATGCATGCGTGAACTAAATGTTTGATTTTTAATCTACAGCAGTGAAGCGGCAAATCAGATTCAGTTAGCTTTATTTTCACAAATACCTGGCTTTAGAACACGGAACAGCCTGTGAAGCAATCGTAGTTAGTGTATCTACGTTTATGTTGTATACAGATGCATATCTGTCCGGTGACATCTCCATACTGTTTCACTGCCTGCGTGGTGTCCGGGCGGCCATGGAGGGCGAGGTGGCATACTACTTTGAGCAGGATCTATACTACACTGCAGACCCTGCTGAGCTTGCTGCTAGAAATGTGGAAATAATTCTCAGTGATTCAAGGTTTGTTAGTGGTAGTGGTAGTAGTAGTAGTAGTAGTAGTAGCTGTTGTTGTTGTAGTACTGGTGGTGGTGGTGGTGGTGACTGCAGCAGCAGCATTTTTAATACAGTGCTGATCTCATGTTGCCAGACTCACAGAGGACGTTCCAGCAAACCAGATCCTTTGGACTTGCTGCGAAGCCCAAGACGGTGCCCAGCTATCTCCTGATTGGAAACGCACTCGTGGTCGACCTCCCATCACTTGGATCCATCAGATCTGCCGGGACACAGGAATATCAGTGACCGACGCTCTGCAGCTGGCAGAAGATCGCTCGTTTTGGCGACAAGTCGCAACAGCGGAATGCTACGGCTGAACGCTTCGCGTCGTGTTGATGATGATCTCGTGGAACTTGCTGTGAGAGATGTAGCTATAGCACTGTCATGGCATACATGCCATACATTGCCTAATGCAACCTATTAGAACACTACATAAGAAAACAACAAAACCATTTGATCAACTACCACGGTCAACTCCATCCCTTGTAGGTAGGTAAATCGAGTACTGACCTGCTTGGCTGGGATTAAGGCAGGGTCAGGGTGCATTCTCCTGTGTCTGGTGGCAGGTAACACTGTGTAACACTATAATGCAGAACAGTGACTTTTCGTATGGCACGTGATGCTTTTTAGGTCTCAGATGGGTTACCGTTAACAGCTATGGCGAGAGTTTTTTTAATCATAGTTGCAGAATGTCATCAAACTAGCTAATAAGGGTTGTATTTTATTGCATTTCTATATTTTTGCATTGCTGTCTTATTGTCTTTCTAATCTACAGCAGTGAAGTGGCAAATCAGATTCAGATGGCTTTATTTTCACAAATACCTGGCTTTAGAACATGGAACAGGATCTGTTCGTATTTGTAGCTAATAAATATATAGCTAGAACATAATTTATATAGCTAATTGCAATTATTGTCATTTGTGTTTTGCTGCAGTGGAGAGTTAGTTCAAAAACTGGCGGATGATTTTCAGCAGATGCGGCAGCCAGTCAGAGCCGTCGAGACATTGCTGTCCTGGGTCGACGTTAATCTGCTGCAATTTGACCAATCAGCCGCAGGAAGTGGTGAGTTTATGTACTTGCAATGGATAATTGTTAACGCTCAGACATTCTTTATTTCTTTTTCAATGCTGTTGTCTAAAATCTCAGCACCTGGTCAAATTCAACACAAAAGAATCTCGATGCCACTATGCAGCTCCTTTCCTGTACAACTAACGCAGCTGCTTTCATGAGGACATGGACCCAGTTTGGGAAGCATGCCCTCTTTGTTTGTGGTCCAAGTATGTGGAAACAGATTCATCCGTACACCAGAAACTACCATTGTGCTCCAGCTTTTTGTGAAGCTCTTAGGACTTACAAGTTTTTGCCATTGATGTAAGTGGGACTTTTTTCAGGACCAAGACCGACATTTTGTCTCGAGACCAAGACTTTTCATGCTGCAACAAATGTTTCGTCATATTTCATCATCACTCACTGAGCCACAGTTTTCGCCAATAGAGTATATGCCGATTTGTAGTTACCATAATAACATGACTAATATTTGACTGCATAGCTAGTTTTAATTGAAAATATTTCATTGTAATTGCTAGCAAAAAATCAAGAAATTCTCAAATTTATTCTGTCAAGAGTAAGACCACGACTTATTTGTCGGTCTTTTCAGGACCAAGAGTTTATTCTTTTGACAGTGAGGTACCTCGAGATCAAGACCTTGGTTGTGGGGACTACTTGACTGGTTTTCGCAAACAGTTATCACTCATGTGCTATTGGTCTTTTTTGCTGTAGAGTGTAGATAGGGCACTTTGCCGGTGACATTTTTGATTATGACTAGAAATTAGGATCACTGTCTGATCGTGCGGTCTGCATGATGCATGCGTGTTTCACTTCTTATGCATTTGCATGCTACGTGTGGAAAATGTTTCAGATGCTGAACTACCTTTAGACACAGCCAGTCGTCTGTTCTCCAGTGGCTTGGGTATCAAAGTGTTAGCGGACAGTGTTGACCAGACCTGTCAGACACGTCTCAATGTCTGTCGAGATCTACTTGTGCTGGTCGTACTGATGCGACAGCTTAGCCAACAGGTACTGTGGTAGTTGTAGTAGTAATACCAGTAGTAGTAGTAATTACATGTAGTATTTCTAATAGTGCTCATAGTAGTACTGGGTGGGCCAGAAAAACCGGACCTGTTTGAGCGTTGATAACTCAGCGATGGTTATCCGTAGAAAGGCCTGTGATATGTCAAAAGTTTTAGAATGTTGTAGACAAAAAGGGCCCAACTTGCATAGCAAATCATTTAAATATTCTTTGCCTAATTTGCATAAATCTTCATTACCCCTGAAATTAGGCATTTGCTTGCACTCCCATGTGCCCAAGTTCATTGAACTCAAAAATTCACTGCCAAAAAGTCTAGATTTAAATTTTGAATTATTCAGTGTGGGGACATTGCAACAGATGACATGGTCTCAAAATTTCAGTAACTGGTAACATTGATCAGCACGTGCGCTTCAGGTCACGTTTATGGGTGCAACTGGGCCACCAGACGACTTGTCACAGCAGGCGTGAAAAGTGGACCATCGTATAGACCAGATGACGCCATCGACTGTTCACGTTTGACAAAATGCAAGCGCGCACGCGTAACTGAAAGAAACAAGGGCAGTCCTAACAATAGTTTTAATAGTTTTAGCTAATGGTTTAAATTTCTGCTAACTGCACAGCAGACAAAGTATTCGAAAGAGTCAGCAGAAATTTAAACTATTAGGTAAAACTGTTAAAAGTATTGGGTCAATGTGCATAAATTACCGTATTTATAATATACTTACCTATGAACTAAAACAAACTGTTAGCTCATCCAAAATGCAGCTTTAGCTTTACCATTTGATGTAATGTGAGAGATCTGTGTTATTGTGTTTGTCTGATAAGTCAATAACATTTTGCTGGTGTGTATATTACAGCATGAGTTAGAGCTGAACATTACGTCGGATCAGCTGACAAGTTTTGATGACATTTCTGCCAATATTTCGCTGTTTATTCGTTCATATTATCTCATGAGTTGGCTGTCACGCACTGCTGCCATACCCGTCAGCTCTGCCACTCTGTAAGTGAGCTGCTAATCCCTTTACAACAAAAACTAATCCTGCTATTACTACTACTGGTACTACAACAAGAGCTACTATTATTAGTGGGGTTAGTCATTTAATGAATTTTTTTTTGCGATGTTGCATGCCAAAAATTATTAAAATCGGTCAGTGGGCGACTTCACTTTTTGACTTAAACTTTCACTGAGTCTTTTCGCTGAGCCAGAGCTAAAGCTGAACCCTAAAGTCTGTACTTAGACCAAAGTTCAACTAAACAATTAAAAATGGTGGAAAACTGGTGAACCTAACAGGAAATAAATCAACCAGTTACGCTTGGAATTGCTTATTTAATTGCGCTGCGCACACAAATGACGTAGTTATGTAACATCAAGGTCAACTGTTTCACGGAGCTAGTCCAAAAATAAAAGTAGCTTGGTTTTTTTGAGACACAGTGTATATTTACATATATTGGTCGCTGAACACATTTGTTGTAGAGAGAATACTCGCAAGCAGCTGGAGCTGCTACGTATGCTGCATACGGTCGGAGGATTTAATCTGGCATTCAGTCTCGGTCAGTTTACGGGATGCACTTTGTCTCTTTGGGCCGATTTCTGGCTCTTAACTAGTTGGTTAAGTTTGCCTTACTTTACCTTTGGGGTGGGCAGGCTGTTATATCTGCCCAGTGCTGAGGATGTATCAGTTTGGCCTAATGCACATTCCCGAATGTAACCAAAGGTTATGGTAAACAGCTATGAAGCTATAGATGGCTGTGGACCAGTTTGCATAATTCTTGAACCACCGACCGTCCGTGAAATGTCCGCTAATTTTAACCAGCCATTTTCGGCTAAGTTATGACTCTTCTTCAGTCGGTTTTTTGTTTACAAAATGTTTGACAACTTGTATTTTATATGATTGTTTTTTTATAAAGTTTTGGATACTTATGATACATTTTTCTGCAAAACAATTTGTTTGAACACCCTGTCAGTGTTTGCTGTGTTATTGCTTACAACAAACTCATTAACGTAAAAATGGCTTTTGGTCTTGGTGATATTTCTTAACTTAGGGAAACAAAATTATCTGGTAAATATCTCAGTGCCAGTCACTATTTTGCTAGTCGGTAGACTGGCCGACTGTAGTGTAAATGCAATGTTTCTTGACTGACCGACCAATTGATTGATTTGATTGATTGACATGGTTGAGACATTCGGTGGGTTTTTTGGATAAACCCACTCCAAAAACCTTGCTAAAACACTCGAAACACTCACCCCAACTTTAATCCAATTTTGTTTTTGTTTTTTTTGGTTTCATTTTTAATGAAATATTTTATTATGGCTAAGTTTTTGAAACATTCAAACCTGCACAGAAAGTCACACGAATCAACCAACTGATAACTCATACAAATCCTAAAACTGATCAAATTAGGTTTTTTACGAAAAAATACCCAGAACCCAATAAAATATACCGGGTTAGGCATTTAAAAAACCTGGTTTTTGCAGCTCTGCCGATTGATCAATCCATCCATTCGTCTAGCAATCAGTTCGTTGTGCCTTGGTGTGTGTACAGCTGACAGTAACATAACTCTGCTTCAGTTGTTCCTACACGTTGTCGGTGCAGCAAATGTTCGTGATCAGATCGGTCGTTATGTTCTGATGGCCAACGACAGTTGTCTGTGGTGGTCACAGCTGCTTCCATTGATGTCTTCCGCAGCCCTTAGACTTCTGTATCCTTCGTCTAACTGTAATTGAGGCTTAGCTTAGAGGTTGCATTAATTCATTGATTTATTTGTTGGCTGATTGGACACAGCTTCTTGCATTGATGGCATCTGCTGCTCTGTATCCTTGATGCTACTTACTGTTACCACAGACTGCTTTTTTGCAGGGCATTAGCATAGCTTGCTATGCAGATGTCTTGACGTAGCTGTGACTGTGTGAATGTGTGTGTTCGTTTGTCACACTTTGTGATTCTATCAAAACAGTGCAAGCTGGCATATTGGAATCTTCACTGTCAGCTACAGGATCTGTATAGGTTTTCCGAGGGTCACCTGCATCGAGGGCATTAAATGTCACGGGGTAGGGAAAATTTGCGATTTTTAATCGCTGTTACAATGTTTTTACTTGTTGCAGCACTTGACTTGATTTGCACGAATGTGGCTTGACTTTAATAGTACTTATTCATTGTTAAATCAGCATTTCAGTACTTCACTCAGTAACTAGCTGGCCGTTGAACCCAGAGCATGGGTTTCTGTGTGCACACACGCTGGTGTCACAAAGCCAGTTTCTCGCCGTGCAGGAATATGTTCGACTCACACAGTCATGGTGTCACGTAGAGACTGCCTCGCGATGTTTTATCCTCGGCCAGGCATACCTACACAGCAAGTGAGTATGAGCTGATACTGCCACTGCTAATACTACTACTACATCATGTTCGTGGTCCATAAAAACAGAGGACATTGCATAATCGGTGATAACTATCAAATGTTAACCGCTTTTCACAATTTTGCACTGTCGGAAAGAGAATTAAATTTTCAACAAAAACTCGTAATATTTTCCAATCAATGCACGAACACCGGTCTTACATTACTTTGGAAAAATTAAATGAGTAATTTATTACTTGCAAGTATACATTATAATTTTTCAAAAAGACACCATAATTTCCGAAAAATGATGATTGATTTCTCGTTTACAATTTTTTTCTGTCACATGCAAAAATATTAACATACCAAATTATAACTGGTATTTAAAGTGTCTGCCTTTGCCCTTAACACAAGTTTTTAGTAGCTTGATCCACTGATCAATTGCCGAGTCAGTAATTGCTTGTTCCTGGTTATGCAAAGTGGCTGTGATTTTAAAACTTGTGATGTCATGAACACGTTAGCTGCCACCCGACACAGGTGAACTTGTCTCACCTTAACCTCAGCCAGACAAGCTGGTACTTGCTTTACCTACTCCAGAGGGATGGAAGGCTGAGTTGACTTTGGCGTTGGTCAGATACTTAGATGGTTTATTCCTCTGTTGACGGTCACCCTTCCGAGTAATAACCACTCGATAATGACCTGATCGGGAGTTGAACTCACAACCTATCGATCATACGTTCGACACCCTACTGTTACACCACCAAGTTGACTTGGTGTCCTTGGTGATGTAATGCATGTTATATTCTATGCATGATCTGATGGTTACTACCACTCCGTCTATTACTACTACTGCTAATGCTAGTGTTTGTCTCAATATGTTAGTGAGTCAGAAAAGGCCTTGAGCTGTTTCTTGGATGCTGCTCGTGATCTGATGGTTGATAATTTCCTTATGACAATGATGTCTCAACTCTCGCAGGACTCCAACGCTCAGCACATCGAAGTCCTCTACTTTCTGCAGGTCAGGCGCTTCAGACTGCCACTGCTACTCAGTACTCAGGGTTCTAATTCTATTGCAGACTAGACCTAACCTTTGCTTGCCTTAGGTTATTACAGGTGTGTAATTCATGTGCAACTGGATAGATAGGGATTTGTCGAACAAGGCATGCCTAACATACTGGGTGACTTTAAATTTCGTTTAGACCTAAGTTTTAAACTATATTTTAAAACCAAACCTTAATCTGGACTCTAAAGTATGGTCTTAAACCAATGCTCAGATTAACTTCAGTTTTAAACTCAGATGTATTTCAAGGCTAGCTGGTGAATCTGTCTAGCACTCAGATGAAAGAAACTCATCTTCGTCAGATAAACATAATTCGCGCTGTACATTAGGCGCACGTCGTAGGCGATTGGGCCCTAGAACGCCGGCAGCGATAGCAACCGCTGGGTAAACAAACGCCATCTTGTTTTCGTTAAATCAAAAGTTAAAGTGGTTTTGGTTTTAAACCAAACCTAAAGACTAGTCTTTAAGAAGAAACGCCTATCTCAATGCATTACGGAGATCAGGTTTGAAACTGGATTGTTCAGATTAAGTTTGGTTTTAAACCGAAGTTTGGTATTATGTTCGGTTTTAACTTTGGTTTCAGCGGAAGCGTCCGGTTTAAAACCCTACTTAAAACCAGATTTAATCGTCACTTTAAATTCTGCATTAATTAGGTTTTAAACCAAGTTTTGGTCTAAACTATAGTTTAAAACTTAGGTCTAATCGAAATTTAGTTACCCACTGTGTGAAGTGTATTTCTAGTGTTTCATTGGCCTGCAGCTTATTTACGTGTGTGAGCAACTTGACATGTCTGTCATGGTCATTATGTTACAGGTGATTCACATGTTTGAGCAATTCGACATGTCTGACGCGGTCATTACTCTTGTCAACATTGCTATTGGCAACGCGGAGCCCGATGACCCTAATCTGGTGCGTTTCTCACTCACTCAGTAAATTGCTATTGACTGAGCTCGAATGTTAGGTGTTTCTTCATTGGAGTGAATGGTAATGAGTTTCGTGTTTTAATGAGGGTTGATGTGCTGTAGCAGTTTTGTCACTACCATACGTTTGGCTGTCTTGTATGTAAACAGTATGTACAGTAAGTAAGGTTGAGTCACCAAGGCAGATACTCAAAAAACCTGGTGGTTTTTTTGTTAACCCATCCCAACTTGTATCCAATTTTAGTTTCTTGTTTCATTAATAATGAATCATTTTATCATGGCTCAGTTTTTGAAACATTTGAACCTACAAATTTGCAACTATTGGTATGTTTTAGCTGTATGGAGCAAATAGAAACTCATATGAATCAGTCAACTGAAAACCTGCAGAAGTCCCAAAACCCATCATGTTGGGTGGTTACAAAAACCAAAAAACCCCCAAAAACCTAGAATTCATGAAATTCCAATAAAGCTAAAAAACCCACCAGGCTGGAATAAAAATGCTCGGGTATTTTGCAGTATGATCATCTGGCAACTTCTCAATGTTTTTCTGTTTCCTAGTAATTGTCTTTATGGAATGCAGTAAGCGACTGAACTGGCCATTGAGTTCGCTTTATTGCAGTTTATTTTGCAAAGTGTATCAAGCAAGTTCTATTTATTTCTGACGCTTTATTGAACGCCTTTGTATTAAATGGACTATTATTGAATGAGAAGTGATTTAAATGCCTGTCTATTTTTGTGGAAATCTGTTTTTGGGTGAACTGGAGAATAGAGCTAGATTTGTGTATGTATTACATGTTGTAGCCAACTCTATGGTCCAAGCTGTTCAAGTGTGAACTAGATCTTGGACACAGCCAGCAGGCTTACGATGCAATGCTGTGGAACTGTGATGCTTCTCGGTAGGTCCTGCTCGGCATTATAATTTGGTAAGCTAGTGGTAAATGCAATGCTGATTGTGTAGTCACTATGGCATGTTGGAGTTTATCCAGTTCATTTAGCAGCTTTTGTGCCAAGCCAATTGGCAGAAGTTTTGCCGCAGCAGTTTCTGTTGCAACCGTTGTTGAAGTTGTTCAATCAATATGATGTATCTTGTATAGTGTAAAGCACGATGCTGTTCGGTATTCATCATGTTATCGGTAAAGTATAGGATATGAAGTCCAGAATTGCTTTGCTCACTTTGGTCGTTTTGGCAATTGTAACAAGCCAGATGATTTTTGCGGACAAATGCCTGACACTTGGAACACAACTGTGCTGTGCTTTACATGCTGAGAACACGCTGTACTGTGCTTCACACACTTGTCTCAGTTTCTGGTAGAGCTAGTGTGTTGTTTGTCTCGGACACAATGACCGAATACTGGTGCAGGTCTGTGGGTGCGTTGTTTGTCTCAGTTTCTGTTAGGTTCGGGTGCGTTGTTTGTTTGTGTCAGACGCAAGGACTGTCTACGTCAGTTTCTGGTGGTTCTGTATGAACGTCGTGAACTTGAGCTGCTAGTTAACCTAACCTACCGAGACAAAGACATTGTTCTTGAGCCTGAGGTTTGTACTGCTTCTGTCATCTGCTGTCTTTCTGTTATCTGCAGGGCACCACACACCTGGAAAATCTGGAAAAGGCAGGGAATTCTACAGTGGTTAGGGAAAATTCAGGGAAAATGAAAAAAAGATTAATGAAAGTATGAACATTAGACATATTTGCACCACGTGATTTTTATTTTGCATTTTCTTTTTGAAAATTTACGCTTGCTACACTTACATGTCATTACGTAGCTGTTACAGCTCGGCAGCCACAGTTTATTAAGTGATGTATCTTGAAAGCTTAGGGGCTACGTGGCCTGTTTTAACTTATTGTGAAGCAACTACTGTCGACCGTAGCATTAAATAGTATATCGATGAATTTTTGCCTACCATACTGGAAAGGTCAGGAAAAAGTCACGGAATTTCATTTGTTCTGGAAAGTAATTGTCCCACATTGCTATAGCATGGCATGGTGCAGATTATAAACTGACTGGCATCTATCTGTTTTTCTGTCATGTCTGCAAGTCGCTCCAGCTCCTATGGTCACAACTTTTATTTCTGCCAAGGAGTTCATGTGATACTCAGCGTTTATTTGTTTGCTGATCTGTCTGTTGATTTGTTAGCAATAAAAATGCTAAAAGTTACGCAATGTTGGCAGAGGTTTGCATGCACTCTCCCCAAGTGCTTTTTTAGGTTTCTCATTATTTAATGTGATGACATTTTGCGCAGTACTGCAGTGGCTGAAAGCACCTACAGTATTTGTGTCATGACTAGTAATGTCACGTAACCCAAATGATGTCAGTTAAGGTGCGTAGAGAGTGACGTAATGTAACATGGTTTAATTTTTGGCGAACTGACCAATGGGCAAACAAGCAGGGTGAGCCATTTGGTCATTGGTTAATGCATACGTGAGCATAGTCACTAGTCAACGACATAGTTAGGCGGTGCCTACTGTAATGTATTTCTGCTCTTCTGTTGGCAAGTTCGTCAAAAACTAAACCATGTCCGTTCAGTTCAGTTACGATTTTGAGTGTACCGTATTTGAAGTGATTCGAGATTGTGTTGTTTGCACCATTTTATGTTAAGAAATGTTAATCATTTGTTATGCAGTCCTTCTGTGTCAAGTTATATTGAATGCTGTGTGGACTGAAACAGCATGCTGCTTTTGCTTGTAATTTGGTTCTAGGTTGTTAACATACTCGAGTCACGAGCACGTTCCATAGAGTTGTCTAAACACCGATATTACGAACTTCTCTATGCATTCCACGTTAAGAGAAAAAACTACAGAAAAGGTTCGATCTGTTATTTGTGGACGGATAATATTACTTGTTAAGACGCAAAACAGAACAAAGGCAGAGCTAACATTTGTTGTATTTTTTGGAGCAGGGATTCGGATTTCGTTTTTGAGAAAAAAGTACTTTTGCAGTTCATTGTTAGTTGCTTGGAACGTCATTTGACTTCTATTGACTTCTAACACAGTAGAAAATCACTGTGGCTGTGCGGTATGTGGCAAATATAATGGATCTGGCCCTTACCCTCACTGTTTGTTTGTATGTCCCAAAAACAAAAAGGTGCAGCAAGCAAAATTAGTGTGATCATTCTTCAAGGCATGAGTATTTATTCAGTTTTTATCAGAAAAGGTCAAAGATCTGGATTTTGCTGTGCAGTGTAGTATATATGTATGTGGATGGTTGCACAATGTATAAGCAGTGGGTCAACCGAGGTGTTGCTCTGGTTAAAGTTAAAGGAGTGTATACTCTTTATGGGGAACCCAGCTCAGAGCTACAGAGTGTCACCTGCCGCATGGGATCACAGTGTTACCTGCCATACGACACAGGTGAACACGCTTCATCTCAGCCCCAGGCAGGCAGGCTGGTACTTGATATACCTGCCCCAGAGGGATGGCAGGCTGAGTTTGCCTTGGTGCTTGATTTTGGATGGTCTGCTGGCATACACCCATCTGATTGTTAAATGCTTTAAAGCAACCTGACGCTAAGTCAAATCCATGACTTTTTCATCATAACTCCAGTGACTTTGCCAGTTTATTTTTGTGTCGTTGGTTGGTTGTGTTGTGCACGTGCAGCGGGCAGCATAATGTACGAGTACGCACTGAGGCTGGCGCGTGACTGTCCCGGCATCAAGGGCGTTCAAGGTCAAGCCAAGTGTCTGCTGGCTGCAATCAATGCGCTGAGGCTGGTTGAACCAAAGTTTGCGTGGGTGACACGGCCGCTCACGCCTGCCGCTGATGATGATGATGATAACAGTGGTTATGATGCTGATAATTATGATGATGTGGGGTTTTCTGCGTCTCCTCCTAAGCGGCCGCGTGCACTTGACGTTACTGACTCTGTAAGGCACCCAGTCATACAATTCTGAGAAGTATTAGTATTCCATGATTGATTCACTTTACAGCTGTTGAGCGATTATTTTTTAATCGCATTAATGTGTGTGATTAATTATTTTAGTTGCACATTAATACACTGATTAACGCATCAGTTTGATATAGCTATTTATGTTGTGGTCTGCCATCAGCGAATGACAATGCATCTCATCTTACTCATCTGCAAGATGCGACCACTGTCGAGCTTGCCTAAAACAGTAAATGACATCGTCGCTAGCATAGAAGTCTATTTTGTTAGATTGTCAGCTAAAGATTATTAGAGTGGTGATGGAACTGCAACATAATTAATAGTCAATTGAATTTTGATCGTCAAATAACCACAGTTTAATTGAATTCACTTGATTTGATTCGCTGGAGATTGTCAATATGGCCTACACGCATTGAGTTATGTGCTTGCCTGTGAAAAGTGTGGATGCTCCACTCATGCGGGTAAAGCTTGTATGAGCTATAAACCGAAATGTGGACTCTTGCTCATACTTGCATGTGAACATGCCTTACGCTTACTTATATTCCTGCTGTTTGTGCTAGTTATTATGTTGTTGTGGAGCGGAGTGATTTGGAGAAACACTTCACCTTTCTACAGCGCTACTATGACAACAACAACAACTACTACTGCTACTGCTGCTGTTTTTAATACTACTACTTTTACTACTACACTACAGCTAAGCGTGATGTATCTGTCTATTTATCTGTTGTCAGCTGAGTGAAATTCCGTATCGACGTCGTCGTCAGCTGCAAGTCGTTGAGCTCAGTGATCTTGAGAAGCACTACGCACTGCTGCACGCATCACTGCAGCTATCACAGCACAGGACATCGATCACCCAGCAGCGGAGTGGAACCTCATGCCTCTCTATGACAGCGGCAGTGACACAGTCAATGCTGACTACATCGTCGTCATCAAGATGGCGTTGTGCGGAGGAGACGGTTGGGCTGCTCGTTGATGCCGGCTTGTTTGACTCCGCCGTCAACATCTGTCGACTTTTTGATATCATCTTGGACCCCATCTTTGAACACCTCACCGTCAGGTAACTGCTACAGCTAGCAGACTGCAGTAGTAGTAGTTGCGGTAGTGGTAGTAACAGTAATCATTCAGTCAGTCGGATCAATACAGAATCTTTAAAGTGGCCCAATAATATGAACTAGTGCTAGGTCCGCTAAAGAGAGATAGTTGGATTGCAGTTTAGGAAATAGTTGGAAAAAGGATTTTGTGAAGAGGTGAGTTTTCAGCCTCTGACGGAAAGTGAAAAACGATTGGGCCGAACAAAGTCTTGTCATCCAGCAAATCCAGAAAGCTCGGTTGGTGACGGTTGGCATCTTGGCCAGTGACACTATCAGATGGTTGGAGAGGTCAGTTGCTAGGTAAGTTAGTGACAAAATTGAATGGACCAAGTGATTTTCTTTATAATCTGTTGAATGTCATGCTATAGTAAGGGGTCAGACAGTTTCATCATGGTAGCCTAGGGTAAGGGGCCCCCTGTCCTCCAATAGACAGCATTATCACATTGATAACTGTCTGGAAAATAATAGGGAAGATTATTAGAAGTATCATCATCGTCATCATCATCGACAACCGTGGGCTCAATGCCCGTTGGTGTCTGACGCCATTCTTACTATCGCTGCCCACCGCTGCCTATCTAGGGCAGCGTGGCTTAACTCCTGCAGGGTTGTCCCACACCACTG
>Ga0209367_1005694_pt1 | contig 17248 bp, 17 predicted proteins | sample WorMetLIZISLAND2_FD_187412 | JGI IMG/M metagenome (GOLD analysis project Ga0209367, IMG submission 187412) | Marine gutless worms symbiont microbial communities from Max Planck institute for Marine Microbiology, Germany - Olavius geniculatus... ... | reverse complement strand
GGGGGAGGTGGAAGTACCCATCTTTGACGCTCGCATGCGCGGGCCTCCTTGAACATAAGACTGCTAAAATCTACATTTAATGCTGAAAATTTCATATGCAGGTTGTCTCGGTCTATCTCTAGCCATTTTGGCCCAATTCATTCTTGAAATGTGCGTCGCAGCCCGAAATCAAGAAAAATTTACGAAAACCCCTAATTTGAGGAGTTCAAGGTCGTTCAAGGTCAGCGATGTTAATAAAACTAAAAAAACCCGTGACCGATGCTTGTTATGATAAGCAACATATCTGTATTTATCGGCAACCGTTTTCACACTAGTCAAGCCAATAATAGCAAAATTACGTCGTTTTAGGGGGTACCCCTCTTTGACGCCCTCGTTCGAGGGAAACCCCTTTACCCAGGGGCACAAAATTTTGTCACGAAAAACTAATGTCCTTGGAGCAGCCCACAGTACAAATTTTGTGATCCTAGCTTGCACCATTTTGATACATATTCAGAGTGTGACGGACGGACAAACAGACAGACAGACAGACGCCCAGACCATGGCTAAGACGCGCGAAGCATTCTGCTATCGCGCGTAAAAATGACGGAGGTAAAGGCCCAATGGGGCGGCGGTGCTCCCTGCGTGGAAAAAAGTGGGATGATAGCGTCCGTACGCCTCCCCACTATGCCGAGATAGTTTAGAAATGCGTCGTCACCTGAAGTATCTCTGGAGCGGCGTAGGACTTGGATCCGCAGTAGGTCTGGCTGAGGTCGCCAAGTGTCGCCTCGCGCACGAAGCCGAAGTCGCAGATCTTGATGTTGTCGCTTGCGTCGATCAGAAGGTTCTCCAGCTTGAGATCGCGGTGCGCGATGTCCAAGTCGTGCATGTACCTGACTGCCGACGCGATCTGGGAGGTCCACACGCGTGCTCTGTCCTCGCTGATAGCGCCCGTCGTTTGGATGTGTTTGAGCGCGTCGCCGCCGGCAGCGTACTCTAGTACCATGTACACGCGCTGCCGGTCCTAGTGTACACCAACAAACGTGCACGTTAAGGTAAAATAAACGAAAGCCAAAAATACACTGCAACAATCTTGGTACTCATGGTCCACCACTATCAATAAACTGTTGAAATTTCACTCGAAATAACGTTTAAATCAGAACTTCACAAAAATTAAGAAACCAGTACAAACGATAACGAAAACGGCAAACAGTGGCATGCACATTACATTACATTACGATTTTTTAACGTGGCCTAAGTAAAAAAATAAGTAAAAAAACCTCAAGGTCTACAAATAAAACCGCAAGTCACGACAAACTGTGTATGAATGTCGGGAAACCATGACAGTGTGTCATGTGCGACAATGTCTGGTGGCCTGACGAACGTCCAAGACACGCGGAAAACGCGGCTGCCAAAGTAGCGGCGCCACACACAATCCACATCTGAACGGCATCTCAGGCAACCGTCGCAGGTCATCCGGCAAGTTTACAGCAGCAAGACGATGTCAAGTTGTCGATCAGCTCAACGATGGGCAGCGGCTGCAAGTTGGTTTGTCCTCCGCAACGGCCGCGGGGCCTAGACCTCTCACGCCCAAGCCTCGCAGACCACACCCGGCGGCGAGTGACGTCATCGAAGCTGTACTCGGCTTGCAACCATAGCCCCAGCAGCTGACCACGACTGTAGACTTGGTCAGGCATGGCTGAACATGTAGGACACACGGAACATGGCCGCGGCCAACAGTCTAGCTAGGCTTGAGCACGAAGCAGGTTTTCCAGGTGAAATATTCCACGAGGGCATGGCACCACAGGAAACAGCATGAACCTTCGTACTCCAGAAACCACAGGCTAAAACGAAGTCATACTTTCAGCAAGCAGAAACGCGTACGGCCGCAGTATTCATACAAATTCGTCGGACACGCGGAAAACGCGGCTGCCACGTAGCGGGGCCACACACAAAGTGGAGAGTTCAGAAGGTTCAAAGAGTCAAACGCCCATCACTGAAGATAATTTTTTTTCAAAAAAATAACAGCCTGGGAGAGTGAGTGGCCCAATTTACAAGTTAAACTCAAGAAAAAGTTCGCACAAAATCAGACTAATCTAAGTTTAAGAATAACGTAGGCCTAATTGCATCTGAAAAAGATGCCAACTTACTTGCTGACTTAGGAAGAACTTAGGAAGATATTTTGAAAGTCTTAAGACAATTACTACAAAGTCTGGAAAAATCAGGCACCAGTGCTATAGGCTTACTGAGACATGTAAAAATGCAAAAATTAGGCTACGACGGTTTACTGCTTACCTTTTTTGGTGAATAAGTTTTATACTAAGAATGCACTATACACATTTTATCTCACAATGCACCAAAATACGTTGGGCGGCTAAAGGTTGAGAAAAACAGATCAGGTGAAAGAACCACTAGGAAAGAAAGAGACAAGATCAAGGAGCTCAAGTGAAGTAGGAAGTAAAAAAATAATGGAAAAATGAGGCAAGTAACAAAGTGTGAAATCTTTCTACTGTCAAATTCTGTACAGGGCTAGGCCTATAACCACAATCCTGTCTCCATAGCATATACGAAAAGAGAGGAACGACACTTTGTAGTCATACCAGTGTTTCTAAAAAGTTTTAGCACTGCATTTGTATGTTTTCAGAGATTAATTTTTACGTTTACGTTTAATTATCAGACTATTTGACTGTTTTTCAGTGTTTTCACGATTTCGCAATACCGCTTACTGCTCAATATATACTGCACATTTCCGATCACGTGATCACATTTTGTTTCATCTTATCTTTTTCTTGAAATGTTGCAAGCAAAAAACCAGTAGCGCGATTGCGAACCTGAAAGCAGTCGGTGAGCGCGATGAGGTTTGGATGTCGTAGTTTGGGCCAAAGCTTCAGTTCACGCGGTAGAAACTTTTCCTGATAGTCCTGTGGCGCCTTCTGCCGGTCTATGATCTTGACCGCGGCTATCTGAATCACCGACTGCTTGGCGAAACAATACACCTTCTTTACCTGCGATCATACAATATTATTCACTGATAGTCCACTACACACACTGCTATAATAATGGACTTACAGGCTGTAAACGCAGCCGACTGAAGTGCAGTTCATTTCATAGACCTGTTTCATAACAATGCAACGTTTTTTTTCTGGCGCTGTGAAAATTTGAGATCAATTGCACAAATAATTGTTGCTAATTTGTCAAAGACTAATAAAATTTCATTAGTGTTAAATTTTGGATATAAGTTAAATCACCAGAAGAGTATTAAGATCTATAAAGTGGATACAATGACAAACATCCTAAAACAATAAGCTCTCTTTTCAGAACACGTAAATATTTTAGTCGCTCTCAACAGGACTGGAAAAACACTTAAATTTGTGACAGACGTTAGCTGAGTAACTTGAAAGTCACTAAACAAAAGCATGCGATTATAAAGAACAATAACCACTGCTTAAATGACAAAAATGACTTGTCAACTTTTGTAAGTTGACCATTAAAAATGCTAATCGTTACCACCCCTACCTTGCATGAATAGACTGCAGAGTACTGCACGGTTACAAGGTCAGAAGGTCATAAATTATGGTTAAAAGGCCGTATGGTTAAGCGCAGGGCGTTCACATGCGTAAGGTGAAAGATAATCCATATGGCTGAGCTGGTGATGCTCCGAGACGAGTTAAGAAGCTATGAAAAGCTGTATTAATAGGCCTAACGTACTACGTACAGTTGGCTAACGTTTGCCGGACCTTTGAGTATGATCCTGATCCGAGAGTGTTTCTGACCAGGTAGTCCCGCTTGGCGAGCACGGCGCGGTATGTCGACTGGTAGCCGATGACAGGCGGTGCGTCTGAGGTCCCAGGGACGCCTGGTGACAGAGCCGACCCACCGCCGGCTGTGAACGATGTCCGAGGCACGACTACGGGCTCGACCTCCAGTGCCAGACGCCGTAGTTCGTCGCGTGGGTCCGTGGTGGCGGCGGTGCCTGTACAGTCGACGGCCGGAGTGATGGCACGTGGTTGCTGTCCGTCGGCTGGCGGCGCCGGAGATAGCAGCTTCGCCGCCGGTTGATGCATGGCGCCCAGGAGCATGTCCGACGTACGACGTCGCTTGTTCCACGAGTACATGCCCCACGTACAACACGATGATTATGATGGCTCGACGTTACCCTAGCCTGTCCAGTGCCCTAGCGCTACTCCCTGCCTGCCCCACGATCACCTACCGAAACGGATCACACCAGGAACATCTTTATTTACTATGTTAACTATTTCCCGAGCCATATCAGGCTATGCGCGGCGCTGATCTCTGCTTGCCTGGCCCTTAGCTAAGGACACCGGCTTACAGTGCAAGACGACGGATCCGGCGACAGTGCATCGTGCGGGTGTGCTTCTTCGCATCATAGTTTTCACTGGCATTCATTGCACCCAACACAGAAGGATGGCCAGGCTGAGTTGACGTACAGGGAGGCCTGATGTTGCAGTGTAGTCACTGCAGGTTAGCTAAACTCATGGTATACCGTGCACACTATACATGCATACAGCTATTAGTAATACTAACCAAAATACTTTACCCCATAGATGTAACAAATTTTTTACGTTTTCAACGTTTTTTTATTTTTTAAACGTTCGTTATTTTTTAAAAACGTGCACTGAAATGCCTATCAAGAACTTTGAGAAGCACTTTTGGAAACACAGAAACAAATTAATAGGTCATATTGATCTTAGTTTTTTTAGTTAGCTCAAATATACTAAATAAACAGTTTTTTATCTAGTATATTTGATTAGTCTAGTGCTATGGTTTTATGACCACACGGTTAAATTGAAATTTAAAAAAGTTTTTTTTATCTAGACTATCTAGCCTACAGCATCAGGCATTGGGCAAGAAGTTAAACAAATTATGGCCAACGTTTTTTATTCAACCTTTTTAAACGTTTTTTTATTATTTTTTCACGTTTTTAAAATTTTTTAACGTTTTTAATATTTTTTTCGGGAACGTTTTTTTACATACTAACCATAAGACCATAGACCACTTATATCTGAAATGATTAGAACTTGCCACATAGGCTAACGGCTATTTAGCTAGGAGTTCAGTATGCTAAACTGCAGCATTACCCAATTACATATCGAAAAGTTTTTGGCCCACCTGTCTGACCAAGGCCATCCATCTAAGTACATGTAGGCCTACTAAGTGAGCTAAGGCCCATTAGTAATAGGTCTAGCATAGCAGCAGAGCTGTATTTAAAAAGGGGAAAACGAGTTTAACGCCCCCCCCCCGAAATGTTGGAAATTTTTAAAGTTAATGCAACAATTCTGCACTGTTCAAATTTTTTTTGCTTGTTTTGCTTGCAGATTATCTGTACCCCCACTTTTTAATTTGTGCCGCTGTCCCTGTTCGCTTTTATTGTTTGAACTGCACCAAATTTGGTCAGTTAATAATATTCTCAGAAATATACTTCAAATTCTTGCCACCAGTTGTCATATTTTAAGGCTAAAATCCAAATTCGATATCAGCTGGGGCTTCACCTCAGCACCCAGATCCCATTCGAAAGCTCACAGTACTCCCGCAGACCCCATAGCTGGATTTGAGAGGTCCTACTTCTAAGAAAAGAAAAAAGAAAAGAAGGCAGAAGAGGGGAAAGCAGAGTGGAAAGGGGAAAGGGAGAAGGGTGCTGAATTTAGGGAGAGGGAAAAAGAAGTGAAAGACAAAACTAGGGACAAGAAAGGGAAAAGAGAGAAAAGGGAGAAAAGGGACAGGAAAGAAAAGAAAAAAAGGGCAGGGAGAGGAAAATGGGAAAGGAGGGGGAAAGGAAAAGTAAGGGAAAAGGGAAAAGAAAGGAGAAGGTCAACCCTCTCCGAGAAAGAATTCTTATGTCATGGGTTTAGTGCTTGCATAGCAGGCAGGGTTAAGAATTTGAGGTTAGGTTGAGGGTTAGCTATCGGGTCCTAACTATAGCGGAACCTTCTTGCCAGCTGCACAGGTGTGTCACAGACTCACAGTATCGCAGAAACCGCCGGGTAGGCCCTATAGAACAACCCACGATTGCGAACACCTGTGTTATTAACAACAGCATAGTTTATGCGCGTCAGAAGCATCGGGGTTTACTCACCGAAAACTAGACTAAATAACAATAGTAATATCGACAAATCACGAAAATCTTCTCCCGTTCACACGACAATTCTATTCTTGGTGATATTACCGAACACAATCATCTGTTGTTGCTACAAAACACCCACGGTTTCTACTACTGACGTCAAACTCCTGACGTCATGGGTTTAGTGCTGCTGCTGTTGAGTAATTTGGGCCTGAAGTTCTCGTTCGAGTAACTTATCAAGTACTCGACAACTAAAAATAATAAAGTACGACGACGAAGTGGCATAATCATAACCATTAATCACTAGGGATTTGTCAAATAGCGCCAGCAAAATCTAATGCAAATGAAGGGTCCGTAAATACAACCCGAGCGAGGCCGCGAAGGCGCTAAATGCGAAGAGAGTAGGGAAAATTTTAGAAATTTTTAACCAATATTCGCCGTATCTGAGAAATGATGCGAGATAGGGCATAGCGAGTTGACTGGCGTGGGGAAGCGTACCGCGTACAGAGGTACTTCTAGGCTATTTGTCTGTACTAATCACGAAATAGAAAAGAAGCGATCATTTCAGTTATCTCTTATTTGGTTCTCCAATCTCCATCATGCGCTGCGCTGTAGCCTATACAGAGTACACTTTAACAGCCGGCCCAGTCTAAAGTGGCACGCGTGGCCCATTAAACGACGAACAGCGTTGCTTACTTAATTTTATGGATGCATTGTTGTCATGGTGTTATAGTAAACAAAGAGTCAACGCCCTTATTTATTGCTGAGTTGTATATTATCCTACTGGGTTGCATTCGTTATTGCCGTAATCGATAGATAGATATTGTACGGTTACAAATCAGGTGTTTCTGTTGACAAATGTTGATCTTTTTATCTGATTGAATCGTAGTTGTACACAGCCTTATTACTGTCTTTTGTTCATGATAAGTTGATAACCAATACAAACTTGAACTGGAACTTGGACGTCACTCCTATACATTAAGCCAGCGTCTAGCAAAGGCATAACATAATAGTAAGAGCGATAGTGTGGAGAAAGGCTACTAGCTCACTAAATCCGCTGTGACATTTTACGTGAAATTAGTCAAAAAAAGCATGCATGTTCACCCAGCCTAAGTTGACTCCGTGCATTCAATGTATACTAAAGCATTTTGAGTTTCGGTTATGTGACTTTGCTACAAGGGAGATTTTAGCACCCTAAATATTTTCCCCGATTGGACTTATGGCATTGACTGGATTTATATTAGGTTTTGCCTCAAATTTTTAGTCTAATGTAAATTAATCATGGTAAAAGTGAAGAAGACAGTTGTCACCCTGTATTGCGGGTCACTTATGAGGCACTACTAGCTACATACATCTATTAGGAATAATTAGGAATAGGGTTAGGGTATGCTTGCTCTAATCTTCATACCCTAAACTTAACCATAACCATAGGACTAGACTCGCAAAAAGAGTAGCAGCTGTTTTCTTCAGTTTTGCCTTAAACATATGCATTAAATACATCAAAGAATTATAATACAAATAAAATTTTAAAAAGCTAACAAAAAAGTCAACATATTTATTACCAATTTGCTGTGTATTTTTATGAATTACATGTATATGTTGCTATTTCCTTGCAGGTAAAATGGCATATGTAAGCAACACGTTATGGGATGCCGACTTTCGAGACAATTACAAACATTTTGCATATGAAGAACTGTCAGGTAGCAGGGATAACCATGTTTATGATGACAAAGAAAATATGGTTCCAGATCTTTCTGATCTGACAGATGAGGTACTTTTGTTTTTCTCTTTAACGTTGGTGGGAAGATTAACAAGCTGCTAAGAGGTTGCTAGAAAACTAGCAAACAACATGCACAAGGAATTGTGTGAATTTGTGTCTGTGTTGCTTGATAGCTGCCACCTTAACCCATTGTAAGATGTATTGAGTTCACAAATCATAAGTTGCTATAAATGTCTATCAGCTGTGAAGGCCACTTTTAGCCCCAACCATTTTGATTGCTGTGATAATAGAACACATTATAAGCATATACGTGGATATAATACTTAAAACAGCAGCCACAGTAGTTGCCTTAACAGTAGTCATTGTGCCACAGCATGTTTTGAAATATTTAAACTAAAATTAAATTAGTAGCAGCATATGAGAACAAGTTAACCAGGGTCATATTAAAGAATGGACAGTGTGGGCAGTTACCTAGAGGTTTCCACAAAAGGGGCCTTCACATATTTCATGAATAAATTGTGATATTGTTTTTCTGTCAAAATGTGTTAGTTAAACTAAACAAAAGTACTATGTTTAAAATCCATCTATGCAGCTGGAAAACATTAGTACTGTACTACTATTTGCTAAATTTTTTAGACACTTTAGAGCCAAGACCAGGTGTTTGTATCCCCAGTTCTTTCACTGCTGTTTTGTGATTTATGCAGAACCAATGAAAATTTTGAGAATTATCTATGTTTCTCTAAGGTTTAAATTTTTTTTGAAAATATACTTTAAATTGGATGATTATAAACATATCTTGTTGCGGAAGGTTGAATCTGGTTTTGAAGTTGACCAAACATGTTGTATATTTCAGAAATTTTTCATAGATTATACATGCAGTAATTTTGCCAAGTTAGCACCAGTGTCTGCATAGTGGTTAACACAAAATGTATCATGTAGACTAGAGGCCTAGAGACAAATTGCAACTGGACAAAATGCACAATGTTTAATTTTTAACTTGTTCTAATAGTACTTTTATGATATGTTTGTGTTCCAAATACTGCGAGTGCTATAATGCCATGGCAATGATAACGCTTTGTTTTTATTAGGAATTTCTGGAGCGTTTGGCCAGAATGCGACGTGAACACCAGCAGACACTGGATTTGTGCGATAGTCTTGGTCTTCATCCACGGGACAGTCGACCAAGCAGCCCATCATGTCCTGTAGCCTCTGTCGATGAGAACTATGTCCTTACTGCTGACAAGTACCACAGCCTTGCTGGAGATCTCATCACCACAGACTTTGACAGTGCACTTCGACTGCAGTTCAAGGCACACAGAGCTTCTCCTCGAAAGCGTGTTCCGATCGGAAGTACACAGCGGAAGTCTGCCCGGGAAGAACGGGCAAAACAGCTGGCTGATCAGTTGGAGAGCGAGCATCAGCAAATGAGAGAGTTTGCACTGGATAGATATCTGGCCAGCTTGTCGAACGACGACCAATGGAATAGGAAGAAAAGCACTGATGTTGAATCGGCCAAAACTAAACCACATCTCACAAGAAGCAGTTCTCTGTCAAAGTTGACAGATGACGGCTGGCGATACCGTGTAACGGTTCCCAAGCCATTCAAAATGACGATCCGTGACTCTGAGAAACCACCTGCCAAGTCCAGATCCTCTGCTGAGTACGAGCAGCAGAGAGCTAGAGAACAGATTAAAGAGGAGCTCGAATGCAGCATGAGGTTCAAGGCTTCTCCAGCACCAGCGACCATTTATGTTCCATTGTATCAAGAACTGGAGGAGGGAAAGGAGCGCCGACGTCGCCAGAAGATGGCGTCTCGGCAGAAAGAACTTGCTGCAATGCAGCGGCCATTTGCTTTCCTTTGCCGCGAAGAGGAGCGACTGGCAGAAAAACATCAGCGTCAAGCAGAACTGGCAGAGGCTGATGCTCAAGTTCCAGATGCCAACTTTAAAGCAAAACCATTTCCTCATTATCTGTTCAACAGTGAAGCCGAAGACTGGATAAGTGAACAGGAGGAGATAAAGGAATGGCAGAGAAGAGCACGGGCCAAGAAGCTACTGAAGACTTCAGCACTGCCAAAGAACATGATGAAGAAACGACCGAGTCATGTTTGTTGTATGACCAGTGAAGACAACACTTGTGACGCGTCCAAGTTTGGTATGCAGTTGCACTTCACAATGATCTACTGATATTATTTTTGCCAAGCAGACCATGTTTTTAGCAACATGTGTGTGTGTGTTTAGTGCAAAGTACCACAAAACAATTCTGAACAGTTTGTGATGATATGTGCTGATGACAAATTTGTTAGCTTTTGAAGAACATATGGATTTTTTGCTGATTCTGGATTATTTTTCAGAATTCTTTGTCTTCACTGGGTAGGGCGTTAACTGCCATTGCAGTGTATCTCAGCTAGTTAAAGACGAGATTTTTTGAAGGTCTGCTATTGCGAAAATGTTATTGTCATGGCTTCTGTTAGAGCTACTTCACGGTACCAGTAAATGTTGAGTAGGCCTTATAGTGGCTTTCAGAATAGCGGCCGTAAATGATGCTGCCCAGTCCCCACCACCATACGGTTAATAGAGAGTCATACCGTCTCTGAGCGTGGGATTTGTTTTATAGCAACTCTGAGACGGAGGTCGCCACGGAGGAGAATCTACGCTGGTAATAGTCGAGGCAACTCCACAGCGGTCTTAGGTTCTGTACGTATACCTCCACAGAAATCGGATTCAGCAGCTGATGTGTGTCGCTGTCATGACAACCAACCGCGATGGCCACACACCTGTCTGTCAGCCAGTCAGCTTACAAGGTCTCTGTCAGGTACCTGGTCGTTATTGTCAGCGCTGTCTTTTTCGAGTGAAATTTTTATTTTGGTTTGCAGTAAATTGCTGCATTTAGCCATAAAAATAGCAGGATAAAAGTAAAAAACGTACATGCAACAAAGTAAAATTAGCCAAAGAGTAGGCCTATGGTAAAAAAATTTAGCAGAAAGAGCTGTTTGTGTTTTGTTAGTTCATACTGATGAAAGTGACGCAGATAGTTATAGAATGGTCAAAGATCAGGTTTTGGTGGCAGCAAATGTGCAAGGTAATTTACCGGACACATCAGCTATTTAAAAAAAATTTGTCATCTTATCTGTTCTTGACTGGTCAGTCAAAGTTATCACTGCAAGTGTAGAGCACGTCTCTTCATCGTTAGCGTCTCCAAGAATGCAGCAAAGCACACGCTTCTGCAGTTACTCAATTTCCTTTTTTTCTCTTCATGTTTGTTTTGTACATTTTTTACCTCCGCCAAGGAGGTTATGTTTTTATGTTTTTGCCGGTTTTTGTTTGTCTGTTTGTTTGTCTGTGTGTCACAAAGATAACTCAAAAAGTTATCGACGGATCTTTCTGAAATTTTCAGAGAATGTCGGGCATGGCATAAACTACAAGTGATTAAATTTTGGGGGTGATCCAGCAGGAATCCTGGATTCTGGATCACTTTGAAATTTTCGTTACCATTGCGTTAAAGGGGGCATAAGGGAACCGCTGGCAAAGCGAATATGGTGACGCCACCTGGTGAATAGCATTGCCTTGGCGGAGGTACCTGCGGGCTTCGACTGCTTTCTAGTTTACTGATAGCTTACATTGCTACAGTTGCATGGGACCCAAAGGGGCCAATTTTATGATTTGTTCTGCCGCCCAGTAAATATTGACAGAAATGTGGATAACCTCAGTTTACGTGCAGTTTGTTTAATGGCAATACATTGCTGCTAATCTCTTGTAGACCAGATGCTATACTTTTGACAGTTTATGTCGTTGAACAGTCACAATGATGTAGGTATAATATTGTCTCTCTGTGTTAACACTTGATTTTTTTACACATTTAATTTTTTTGTGTTTGATGGAAGATGTGCAGATTTCTAAACGAGGAGTTGCTGAGGACAAAGCTCAGTCGCCAGCATCAGACATTCTTGGGTCTGTCTCACTGTTGTTGTTTGATCTATTATTATTATTATTATTATTATTATTTTAAAACCAAAGACAAGGTCCTGGGTATTCAGAAATTATAAATAACAATAATTGTTCTAAAATGACTATCAGTAGATTCAGCTGATCCTGAACATAACAAATGTCATTTTTAACGTTTACTGTGCAGTATTCATTTCGAGTTCAATTTTTTCACGGTACATTTTCAGATGTTTTTTGTCTTTTTTGCATTATCATTTTGAATATGTGTTAGTTACACCATAAAAGAAAAAAAAATTCGGAAAATGCTTTGAGCTAAAAATCTCAAATGTTTCAGCACAATTGTGCATGGCTTGAAGATAGGATGTACCGGTATGTAGTTAGGCAACACCCTAAACCTATATGTAGGATATAACACAAAACGTTTGACTGATATATGAATTAATTAGAACTCAGTGTTTGAACTGTGAAAAATTAACTGGGGGGTTGAACTTTTCAACGGTCGGAAACCAAACAAAATAATGTGATGTAAATCGTATGCATATAGTATATAGCTGACCCCCTGTACATAATTTGACAGTGTGTTAGGGGGGTTGAGAAAACAGTTGGGGGTTCAACCCTCTTAACCCTCCCCCCCGGCAATTCAAACATTGTTAAAACTCAAAGGTCAAGGTCACACGGTTTTTTATGGGCCTGATACTGTGGCTACGCGTCTCGACGATCTTGTTTTGAACATGCTTCTGCTTTACATGTAACCACATCTTATATAATCATGTCTGTATAGGACTGAACAGAAATCCATTCTGAAATCGAGCGGTCAGCGAAGCACCTCTGGCAGAGGTGATATTTAATTGTGATATCATTGTATTATTTTTTTAACTTTATACCCTTGTATGACTATGTTTTGCTATATAACTGTTAAAGTTTGTTCTACTTCCATACGTGATCTTATGAAACTGATGCATCTTGCTCACTGCAAATTTTATTGACTGCAAAGTGCAAAGTTTTTTTGGTAATTTTTAAGGTTGTGAAAATTAGCGATTAATTGATCGATCAATCGTTAAGAAATGTTCCCTTAATTGTTTGATCTATTAAAATTTAAACAAAATTGTACATAGGGCATGTTATAAACTCAAGATTTGTACTGGTGTTGCTTGTAGGCAATAGTGCTAGTTTTGCAGTTGCTTTTTGTAAGCCTCGTGATCAGACTATTGACTTGGGATACAGTGGTACGCACACACATTATGTGACACATAGACTGTATTGTTTTCACTTCTTACTGTTTGCTTTGGTCTATGGAAGATACCAACTACTACCATTAGTTGAATTTTGCAGTTTTCATGGTCTTTCGGATTGCCTACAGACGTTGCTTGAAACTGCTCAATTAAACCTAATTTTAGGAGATTAATCAAATAATTTTTTTTTGATCAACACTAGCTCTAAGTAAATTGCTTGCTTTTAATTTTTCTAGTAATTTGTGAATCGCTGCACTTAGCTTGATTAAATTTTTCTCGCTGTATTCTGCCGCATTGATGATGATGTTGATGATGCAGGTATCGAGCGAAGTAGAGTGAAGGTGGACGTTGGGCAGCAGTCTCCGGTAGTGAGGACTTCCATCGGTCGGTCGTCAGCAAAGGTGGCGTCAGTTGCACGGCGTTGGAGCAGCAGAACCGACGACATCGACGATGAACGCATTCGACTCCAAGTTGAGGAAGACCTCAAACACATCGACTGACTATCCCCAGCTAGATCTCATGAACGCTATAAGAAACGTAGATTTAAGAAAAAAAGTTAAGAATGCATTTTTAAAAAAATGCTTGTAACGCTGAGTAAAAACGTGACTCTTGTATTATTTATGTGACTAAGTCCATTGCTTCAAAATACAGCTTTTTCATACTGTACATATATTTATTGAAATTTATGTCATGATAGCGGTAATTATAAAATACAAAATCTGTTATTTTTTACGCTATGTAGGCTGTGTTATTGTTTGTTATTATATTCATTCGTTTTACTTTTTATCGTATGAGAGAATACTTGTGTCTTGATGGCGCATTAATGATTCATCTTAAAACGTCATTGTGTATTTCTCTGATGTTATTTGGAGCCATGTTCTCGTAAAATGACATTTCTTCTTGTAAACGGCATTGGCATTATATAGACAGACAGACAGACATACTGAACTGAACTGAACTGAGTTTATTAAACACACTTGCAGCTTGAAAGCTGAATAGCTGTTACAGTGACACATAAGTAGCAAAATATGCAAAACATGCAAAAATGTCCAAATAGCAAAAAAAGTAACAGCCAGACAGAAAAAATACAAACAAAAAAAAACAAAAAAAACAACAATAGTCGCAGTAGTCTCTATGAAGTGAAATGGCATAACTATTAAGTCGTGAAACTGATCCCTGTCAAAAAGTCCCCCCCCAGTCAACACAGCCCTCCTCCTGCCCCCAACGTTCCCTGAGTTTCAACTATTTGGTAGGTATTTTAGGTGCTAGTAGTTATGTAGTTCACTGATAGTTATTAAGGGCATAATTAATAAAAGAGCAATAGCGCTTTGTACGAGTATAAACTCTAGGAAATTTAGCAGAAAAACGAAGGCGTGAGATTACTGATTGTTCTCTTGGAGCTGGAAGGAAACAATGGAGGCAAGAGGAAGGCCGCCCAATATCCAGAAAGAACTCGCGAGAGAGATCATCTCTACGACTGGCAAGAGTTTCTATGTTAGCAACACGAAGGTATAGGGCATGCCACGGGTAAAGTTAAATATGATGTGGATGGCACGTTTTTGTATTATCTCAATTTGTTGACTTTAGTGATTCTTTGTAAGAGAATGGTGGCAAACAGGAACACAGTATTCTAGAACTGGTCGTATGACTGAGGTACAGCAGTATAACAAGTGACTGCTGGATAGTCCTGCTCTTTCTTTTTAGGCTAACTGTTTGGGAAAGTAGAGTCTAGCAGCAGCTTTTTAACAATGCTGTTGAAGTGGATTGACCAACAAAAGGAAGAATCAACATGAACTCCTAATAACTTAAAGGAGCTGACTCGTTCTATGGTGCCTGAAGAGGTAGTGAGAAGTGGTATGTTAGAAAGAGGACCAAGAATCATTTTCTTGGTTTTGGCACTAATGACCTGCACGTGGTTATCTGCCGTCCGGGTAAATAAGTTTTCCAAGAACTGTGGCATATTTGAGGTTTGTGACTTGGGTTGAATTTGTTCAGACAAGGTAGATTTGACTTTGGAACAGCCAACTGGCAGGTCACTGATGAGGATCACAAAAGACAGAGGACCTAACCAGGAACCACGCTATTATGTTGCAACACCCGGCATCTCTGGTGCGTTTTGCGATGCCGCGTAAAAATGTTCGATTGCCGTCCAGAGACGAAACCGTCGTAACTTTTGTTTTTTTAATTATACTTTATAGTACGAAATGTAAAAGATAAGAAATAGTAAGGATTTTGTTATGCTGTTAAGTGTTTTCGTTCAAGCTCAGCGGTGAGAGCGTGAATTGGTCATGGCGTGGTGAAAATTTGATAGGCTTATAAGGTGAAGACCACAATTCACCTCAGATTCATTTTACTTTAGCGAGCTTTATACATTAATTTAGCCTACATGCGTACATTAGCTTCACATTTATGGAATAATGTTGTTAAGAAAGCGCTAAATTTGCAGGACATGAAAATGAAAGACCTCTCAAAGAATGCAAACAACGTAGCAGCTTGTTTTGCATGTCATGTGAAAATGCATAACTTTTTGTTTGACGTTTAAAACACTGCGGTCTGATTGACATAAGTTTTTAGACTAAACATTTATTAAATTTTTTACAGCTACTTGAAAAATTAATTGGCCCTAAAACTGACAGGCTTATTGATACGACATTAGCACGTCAAGGTGACCCACGAGTGAGTGCTGGTTGTCAAAACATACAGTGAATGGCTCTATAGACCAGCATACAGACTGCATGCAGTCAACAAATGAACAAAGCCCCTGGACCACGGATCGTTACGTAACGACATGACACGTTCACATCGATCAGTTTTGTCGTCACAGCACAATACAGCGACATAATATAACCTGACTCAAATCGAAAGCCTAACCTCGAGTACTTTTAAGCACGGTTCTGTGTGAACGCTTTCCAGACAACGCTGCGTCAACAGACCATCTCATAGCAGCACTGTACGAGCACGCTCGTATGCTTCCGATTGCTCTGCTTTCTGCTATCTCTCATTCCCCAGTCCTTAATGTAGCCATCGGATACCGCGTTTTGTAAATAAGTCGGTACTATTTCTAGCTATTAGGGGTGTAGATATACTTACTAAACTGCTGCTTATGAGCCAGCATCGCAAATTAAACAAGAAATTTGAGCTACTGCTCACGAGACGCGCGAAAGCCTATAACAGTTCCGGTTTAGTAATTTAGCTGAAAATTGGGGTGTTCACGCTAAGTTAATATAATACAAAATTCTCTATCTAGATCGCATAACAATAGTAGCGTGGCGCCACATTGTGAATGATATATGTCAGCATTTCTAATCGCATCCATCTTTAGTATGCATGTCGTCATCAGCCTGTGTGCACACCTTACCGCGAAAAAAAACTGTTTACTGTGGAGCAGCAAGGTGAAGATCGATGAAAAAGTACACTCTGAGGTTATCAAAAAAAAGAGAGAGAAAAATGTAAAAAATAGGAATAAATGTACTGTATAGTTTGTGATGAGTAGACTTGCAGCGGAATCGAATAAACTTAAACTTGATCGACACATCTTTCTTGACAGTGATATTTTGATCTGGCAAACGAACTGCAAGTGTCTGTTGAAATCACATGTATCTGCCGACGATAACACTGGCCAGTGAAACGTGAAAATGCTGAATCGCAAGCGAAGACATAATCGAATATCATATGTTTCTCGTCGGCGAATATTTGATTCAGCAGTCAGTTTGTCCAGTTGCCTCTGAGAGTGAACTTGTGCAGAGTTCCAGCAGAAGTTATAAGCGAAGAGCAGTGCTGCCGTGCCTCGAATATGCCACAGCCGACCGGTCTACGAATTTAGTTGTGAGTTGTCAGAGTGTGAAACGTTATGTTTTGGCTAAAATATGTGGATTGCTTAGAGTTATTGTGCGTATGTGTTCTCAGGCGTGGGCATAGGTTTAACGGTGTGTATTATGTGTAGTGACATTATTGGAACTGATTTTGCTTTATTTGCATTTATCTGTATATATATAAAAACAAAAAAAAACGTATTTAGTGTTTGTCTTGTTCAGAGGGTGATTTCATAGGCAACCCTGACAATATAGACTTCTGTCGCAGCCTGAAATCGCCAAAAAAAATCTACAAAACACCCTATTTTGGCGTTTTGTGACGTTTGCCCCCAACGCAGCTAGGTCGACTTAGCTGAGGGGTCCACAACAATCTCGTAAAGGTCGGGTGGGTCCTTGATTTAGCCTAGACGTAGGACTGAAGGCCTCTAGTTTTAAAGTTATAACTAGTAATTATTACTTATTAATAATAAAGGGGACTATTTGTG
>Ga0209367_1005693_pt1 | contig 17248 bp, 10 predicted proteins | sample WorMetLIZISLAND2_FD_187412 | JGI IMG/M metagenome (GOLD analysis project Ga0209367, IMG submission 187412) | Marine gutless worms symbiont microbial communities from Max Planck institute for Marine Microbiology, Germany - Olavius geniculatus... ... | reverse complement strand
AAATGTAATAAATTAGCGCTTCGGAGTTAGGGGGTGTAGCCCGACGAAACTTTGGCATTTGACGCGGCTCTGAGTTGGGGTGTTAACGCAAGTACAAATTTTGGGGGCACCACCCCCCTTAAAATTTGGGAAGGTAAAAAACATTCAATAATCGGTGCGATTTACGACAACTTTCGAGTTTGAGCGCAAATATCTCTGGAGCCGATGACGATAGCGACAAAATCTAAACAGCGTTGACGAGAGCGATCTTTTTGGCGTTGAACAAAACAATTTTTGTGAAATTCTGTCCACTACGAACAAAGTTATAAGCGTTAATGTTGACCTACCCTAAGTCGACAAAGCGCGTTCGGCGTATACCAATGCATTTGAGTTTGGGCCACGTGACTTTGATGCCGGGGAAATTCTCCCCCCTCTTTTCTCCCCCTTTCAATTTCCCCCAATCGGACTTAGGGCGCCGGGCGGACTCACGTTGGGCTTTGCCCCAAATTTCTAGTTTAGATTTTATTATTTTATTGTGTACAAAATAATAAGTTGAACACATCTTAATCTTTGTTTGCTATTACCTTTATTTATCACATGACTGGCGGGCTGCAAACAACAATCTGTCTGGCGTGACGATGTGACTGTGTGACGATTGCTAATGGGTCTGCATAACGCAATGGTGTCGTTCGTTCGGCAATGGGTGCACTGATACAACGTTGCCACAATCCGCTGCATTCTTTTCCTGTGTCATGACGGTCTCTCCTTCTGATGGGTGGTGTTCTCTACACAATCGGTTGTTCAACGATCAACACCTACTTGCTTGCATTGACAATCGTCTATCAGCAGCGAAAAAGACGGAGCAGCAGGCATAGGAGAAGGCAGCAGCAGTCGACGAGCAGCGTCCACTGCAAACCCTCAGGCCTTAGTGTGACTAGGCGTAGAGAACGGGATGACGAGGAAGGACATCTTATTTACAACGCCGGCGACATACTGCATTCGAGATGTACACAGGCTTTTGTTCACTTGTTGCAGATTAGGACGTGATGTTTTTAGCAGTGGACGCAGTTGTATTTACATTTTGTAGTTACTTTATATAAAATAAACTACTGTATAACTAGTGTGCATTGTGCAGGTTAACTAGTCAGTTGAGAGGAAATATTCTGTGATTTGTGATGTATTAAATTGTTTGGTATTGAAGTCATTTGTCTTTCTCTGACAAAAAGAGTGTAATCTGTACACTTTAATTAATAGTTATCATATTTTGCGATTAATATATTTAATTTTTATGATTACTGCCTATTATGCTGTGGTCTAGGTGTGTGGCATCTTGTATTATTAATGATGGTGTTGATGATTAGTATGTAAACACTGTCCAAACGCTGTGTGTTGCAGATGAACTCGGTCGATTACTTGGAGAAGGTACATTTGGGAAAGTTGTTGACTGCAAAGACTTGGAACAGTAAGATCATACTGAAATCTGTTTACTTGACTCTACACATGATAGCATTGTAGATAGTTATTTTTCTGATTTTTTGGACCGATGATGTCAAATTTTCTGTTGACTTAAAGTAATAAGTGGAACCTTTGTTGTGAGTTATTAACAGATATTCACACAGTTCACATTGTGTTTTGATTCACTTGGCTTGAAATTGTGACTTAGCATGTGTCTTAGTATCGTGCATAATGACGTCGTTGTGTTGTTGTATGCAGCGATGGAAAGAGTTGTGTAGTGAAGATTGTCCGCAAGATGCCTGACTACTATGACTTGGCCAAGATTGAAGTAAATGTACTGGAGAAGCTGAAAGAACTTGATCCGGATGGCAAATGGTAAGTTTGGTGTTGTTATTAATGTGTGTTAAGAAGATCATGCATAAACTGTACAATAGACCCAATCTGTTTCCTGACCTGATGGCGTGATGAGTGCCTAACCCAGGTTTTTTGTTTTTCTGTGGATAGTTTGCGTGTGGGGCGCGGGAATATTTCTGCCTAGTGCATCTTCACTTCCGTGCTGATAAACTGTACAGTTGTTTGATATTCTTATGTTTGTGAGCTTTCGGGTAATTTTATTATTGTTGCAAACATTTCGGTGTTGTTAGTTTGATGGAATTTTTGCTGTGTTATCAGTACCAGTGCAAGTGATTGCTGGGAAAGACTTGTCCCCTGACTGAACTATTATGTGTTTAGTGGGATGTAGCACTTTTTTATATAAGATGGCGGTAGACCAGTCTGCTGTTATAGTCTGTGTTTGTGTGTGTCTTGTGCACTGTAGTCACTGCGTTCAAATGCTTGACTGGTTTGACTTTCATGGTCATATCTGCATTGTGTTTGACAAGCTTGGTCACAGCGTCTATGAGTTTTTGGTAAGAAACACTCAGTCGCCTGTGTAACATTTTAAAGTACCGGTACTGGTACCTCAAGGACAAGGCTGTTTTAAAAAGTGCAAATAAGTGTGTAATTCTGTTGAAAATTAGAGATGGAAATCATGAAGTGTTTGTAGTCTGTCATTGCATATATGCTGCAGGTAGGAACTTTATACATACTTGAACTAAAGCCAGAAATTTTACTTGTATTTGCAGGTTATATGTTTTACATTTGTACTGATGTTGTGAAAAGCAGCTCTAATGTTTATTTTTTAGCTAAGTGTATGGTATGCAGATTAATGCTATCATATAGTTCTTTAAGCTGAGTTGCTGTTGTCATTTTTTTTGTACTTGTATTAAGTAGTGTTATCATTTGATGAATGAAAAGTCATTGTACCTTATTGCGGCTTTCACCAATGCATGTTATGTACTGTGAATGAGATCCAGTTTGTTTGGTATTGTTTCAGAAACGAAACTGTTATCGTCCGTTTACTCTGGACCAAGTTCAGAGTATATCTTACCAACTGTGCCAAGCAATCAGCTGTAAGTCGTTACTATTGTATGGCATATGATCTGAGGTAGTTTCATTGTTTCGTGTCCAGTTGGCATAAGAACTATCACTGTAACAATGGAGGTTAACTTTTTCATGTCTGTCAGCATGTGTTTAATTTAGTGTTCACCGTTCAGTAGCTACTTGGCTAGTAGAATTGATTGGCTAATGTGTTTGACATCTGTGTGCTTGCATTTGTTGACAGTCTGTCATGATCATCATTTGATACATACCGATCTGAAGCCAGAAAACATCCTGTTCCGCGACTCGTCATTTGATTTTCGGTGTGATCGTACACCGCAAGCTGCAAGAACTGTAAGTTTGGAGTGCTTTGATCAAGTCACTGAACTGGTTTATTGTGTTCTGCAGTAAAATTTGCATTTGTTGCAAATGTAACGTTTACTCAGTTTTACTTGGTAAAATGCATCTGGTGTAGTACTGATGTGATAATGGCTAGCTCTTTTTCTGGTTAACTTTTCTTCACATGATGTTAAATGTTATATTTTCATATGCGTTGACTTGAAATTAGTTGGAAACAAGCCTTATGCATTAAGCTTGAAACAGATATTCAAATTGTTTGCAATTTATGCAGATTTACTGGCTTGGAATTGGGATGTGTGATGTAAGTTTATATCATTGTTGTGTGTTTACTTATTTTGTAGCGATGTCGTGATTACCGCAACATTCGACATACTGATGTTGAACTCATTGACTTCGGTTCAGCTACGTTTGAAGATGATGAGCATTCGAAACTTGCTGGCACTCGGCAATACCGTGCTCCAGAACTTGTCTTAGGTATTTTTTCTTTGGCTATCTGTGTTGTCTGTAGCTCTGTTTGTTTTTAACAGAGTGCAAGTGCAGCTTTTATTTCATCAGGTATATGTGCCACAGTATTCAGTATATAATATTACAAGTAGTTTAAACAGTGTTAGTTTGTAGTGTTCTTCAAATTGTCATCAACACCAAGAATTACATGCATTTTGTTTCAGTATTTTGGCTTTTGATATCTTATTCTGCATCTATATTATGTTGTATGAACATAGCGATAGTGTGATAGTTGTGCTACTGTTGTTGTAGAACTCAACTGGTCATATCCGTGTGATGTGTGGAGTATTGGCTGTATTATGTTTGAACTCTACACTGGCCATACTCTGTTTGAGGTGCGTTTGGTTACCTTTTCAGTCAACTTGCAGTAATTAGGCCATGTAAGGTTTTGTACATGTATGCATTTTTGAATGTTTATTTAACGGGCTATCTGCATTACGTAGAAGTTGCAGTTGGGAGTTTGTTGTGGCACATACTTAATGGTCTTATTTTTATTATATAACTACATAAGGTACATGGTTTGCTGGTTAGTGATATGATAAACATGTGCTGCATATGTGCAACTGTAATATCTGTTGTTTATGTAACTGTAATTTATAGACTCACGATAGTCAGGAACACTTGGAAATCATGCAGCGTGTGCTGGGTCCAATTCCACACAGCATTATCCGAAAAACCAGGTCAGTTTAGCTTTGAGCTAGTATCTTATATTTTTGTCACTCGTCATTGTACGCATTGTATAGTCTTAAGCTGCTTCTTGTTTTATCACTAACTGTTATGAATTCATTATTCATGCTGGCAATTTGACGAGCAAAATTTTTGTTTCAAGATGTTAGAGAAAGGCTGCTACAATAACTTGCTTAAAAGTGATCAACTGTTTAATTGTTTAAGTAATTTTGGAATGGCAGTTAAGAACATGAAATGTTTAGTCTATGATTATAGAATGTAGAATATTTGTTACTGCTATTGTCCTCATGACTGGATTCTGAGTTAAGTTATTTGAGGTTTTCTTCAGTATGATTAGGACTTACTCGGTCATATAACTTTATAAATAGTGATTGTAATTTAGTTTAGCATCCTAATTGGTTCACATTTTTTCAGATGCTAGTCATTTGTTTACATATGCAATGTTTCTGCGTGTAAGCTGGTTGTTTCATCTAGTGATGTGCATTTTTAAGCAGTAACACTTTTTCACCATCAATGTTTGTAGTGGATTACCGATTAGTCATATTTTGGCTAGGTGCGATTTTACTTTGCATCGTGTTATCTACTGAAATGAAGCGAATTTTTGTATAGAACTTTCTGAGCGGTCACAGAAATTTTTGAATAACATCCGGACGTGAAAATCTCAGTCTGGTTGCTGATGTTTTGATCTTGTATTTTGCAGGAAAACTCGGTACTTTGTAAAGGACAAGTTGGCATTGAATCTACGTAGTTCAGCGAGTAGGGAAGTGAGACGACGGTACAAACCTCTGAAGGTAAACAATTTTTTGTGCTTCGTCAGTACTTACTGTACATTTTTGTTTCGTGTTACAGTATGCTAGTTACGATATTCTTTTTGCTGTTTGTCATTCATAGACTACTTATTGACTTTGGTTGTGAAATTACTGATATTTTTAATGTCATTTTTAGATATGCGTGCTTTCCTGATATACTTTATCACACGACCTATCTTAAGGGTCCCCAGATTTCTTAGTCAGTAGGGGATGTCGTGTCACCTCATTTCTTCATCGTCTTGACTCTTAATATGAGCGTTCCAATGGCTCCTTGAGTCATACTATTGTCAGTTTTTTTCTGTTATAAATCTAGACCATTACAAGGTTTTCATTGTTTTTACTGAGGTGTGTATAACGATTTTAGCAGTGTAAGATGTACGGTTGTGCTGCAGTCGTACGTGATAGATGGCAGTGTCAAAGAACGTCAGCTGATCGACCTTATCAGCCAAATGTTAAAGTACAAGCCTTCTGAACGGATCACCGTTGCTGATGCCGTTTGTCACCCGTTCTTCAGTTCTGTGACTGTATAACAGCCTGAACTTGATCAGTCACTCTCCAGAATATACTTGTACTGTGTCATTGATTTGTCGGTGCTATGTGTATGATGACTATAGGTTTTTATTGCGATATTCAATAGATAAACAACATTGTTTGTGTAACACGGCAGTTTATTGCATTTATTGATTCCTTAAGGATGTGAATTTTTTGTGGCAAAAACTTCAAAAAGTTGCGGCATAATTGTGGCAAACAATGCAGAATTCGCGGTATTGTTTGTTTCCTCGTATTGTTTGATATGTAAAGCCCAACCTAATTCACGATTATACAGATGTGACACGATTCGTGTAGTTGGCATGTGTCCATGTAATTGAAAATTTTCATGAATTTGCATGCAATCCTAGAATTTTTGTATTTTTTTTCTCCATTTCAGGGCAATTTCTTGATAGTTAGTTAACAATTTTTGGTGCACTACGTGTTACTGATAATGATGATTGATGATTTGAACTGAGGACCAATTCGGTAATGATGACGGCGAGTTGGTTTGCTAAACTGCCACCAAATCAGCTTTACAATAATATGATATCCCACCATATATTTCACTATAGGCATGCGTAACAAAACAATTACAGTAATTATAGGCCATTTTTATTGTCCGCGTAATTTGCGTTTTTTCTCAAAAGTAACATCCGAATAATTTGCTTTTTTCTTCATGAATTGGATTAAGCCCTATTGATATGCATGCATAATACAGCAGAAATATTCACTGAATCAAAAGATGGTATTGAAATAGTAACCAGAAAATAGGCAATTGTCATTAATGCTCACGCATAGCAAAATATCTCGACAAAAAACAAACGTGAAGTAGTCAAAATTGCTGGATGTGCACAAATTCATTAAATTTGCGATTGCCACAAAGAAAATAACATTAATGACAACATTGTTGAATGAGTAAAGCAGTATACTGTTCATGAAATTAGAGCATTTTTCAATTGTGAAAATTATATGAAAGTAAAATGTATAAACAAAATGTACAGTAAAGCAAGTGACAGTTTGTTATGAGCATTATTTCATACCATGCTGTTAGAGCTGTCAAATTAACACGTTAAAGAATTGGCACACATTGAAAAAATTAATGCACATATGTAAATTTACTCAATTTTGTGAAGCAGGAGTGATAATATTCCACTAAACTACGTTTATTTGACGATCGAATAATTTTCAAGTAATTAAAAATTGTTTTGTTCTCTTTCCTTTGCTGCTGTCGCAGTTATGCAACAGGCGCGACTTCGTGGGCTTTGTTCCACTCAATTTCTCGATGTAGTCCACCTACAATATTAGCAGTATTTGTGATACATTCTTAACGCGTTAACGCACGTATTACAAATTAACACTTCAACAGCTCTAGTATGTAATACATTAAATCAGATTCGTAAACTGAAAAAGCATGTCTAAATGTATCTGCTGTAACATCATATGCAACCCTCCTGGCACTTGGAAGGTTACATTAAACCATTTAGACTTTTCTAATTAGTGGGCCTGCATTATGAAGCATCTAGTTAACTCTTGGGCAATATAACAAATGTTAGGGCAAACATATGACACCAATACCTGCAACACAACAAACACTTTCAAAGATGCAGAAAAACTGAGTGCAGTCTATAGGTCAACATAAGATATAAGCCTAAGGTCTGCATAATAAAAAGAGTTGAATATCATTGTATATGCCAATAAGTTAGGCGTTCTCTTGAAACATGCATTCATTGATACTCATATATCTGATGTGCAGTAAAATACGTGCTAAAAAAGATATGTACTCTATGCAAGCAGAATACCGACAAAAATTTTGCAACATTTCACACATCAACGTTTTCACTTAAAAACAACTGCCTAGATTTGTCATTAATGCAGTACTTTACACAGTCTGTTACACGCAGCCGCAAGCACTAACACAAGAACACTGACCGATATTGACTGTATATTTGTGCAATTATGTGCTGAAATATTACACATTAACAATGCTTACGTTGTTTTCTGATAATAGTGTCCTATAATGATGCATTTAATGATCACTATGGCAAATTTACTACAGAGTGACGAAGTACTATTTCAAAAAGGCATCAATAGCTGACAAAATTTACAAAATAACAAAAAACTTGATGGCATAGTTTTGTGAGCATGGTGTACCAGTTTAAACTATTATGCTGTTGCAAACACATCAAGACTTCTACTACTACGGGTTGTGGCCAAAAAAGTTTTTTTGCTGTTTTCTCAGCAGCCGTTTGGCATTTTAATCTGAAATTTTACAGTTTTTTTAAAATGTTCTATGGCTAACTGCCAAGTAAAATATGATTCTATTAAAAAATGACAGATTTTTCACCATTAAAATTGTTCAAGCTACAACACCAATTCAGTAACATAGTTGAAACTGTAACAGAGTTAACTAATGATCAGATGCCAGAATTTCATTGTTACTGTGAATGTTTGAATGGAAGATGAACTCGGTGGACAGCTGGCGATTGCTTTAAAAGAACGATAATTTGGTGACAGTTTATAAACGAAATTAATTACTGTTTATCAAAACGTCACTGTGACGTCATTGGCAGTAATGTGGTAACAGGTTTTTATGCACCAGAGCTAGAATAGTCCTATGGCATGTATTAGCTAAGGTAATTCTGTCCGTCCGTCTTGGTATCTGTCATGTCCCGGTATCGTTCCAAGCCCAGGTGAGATAGAGACTTCAGGTTTTCACCGTATGATAGCCTGGAGTCTCTAGTATTTCGGGACAAAATTTCATGCCCCTAGGTCAAGGGGGTCCCCCAAACGAGGGGGCAAAAGAGGGGTACCCCCTCTAAAAAAATTTTTTGCGGGTATTGAGTCGTCTAACGTGGAAATGGTTGCAGATAGGCAGACATGCTGCTTATCACAACAAGCACCGGTGATAAGCTTCTTAGGAATGTTAACATCGATGACCTTGAACCCCCAAAATAAGGGGTTTTGGTGAATTTTTCGCGATTTTGGGCTGCGACACGCATTTCAAGAGTGAATTGCGCCGAAATTGCTGGAGATAGACCAAGACAACCTGAGTATGAAATATTCAGCATTAAATGTAGATTTTAGCAGTCCAAGTCCGGACGCTCTAGATTCGAGGAGGCCTGCGCACTGCTTTTTTGCTTCACCGTGTAGAACCAAAATTAAAGACAATGGGTAGTTTTCAGTGTAAGTTGCAATCACACTCATGAGTACAGAATCATTCTTTAGCCATCAACAAGACTATTTTCAACAGTTAACTGGCAATTAATATTCGCAGAGCATTTTTCAACTACAAAGTTATGATAAAAACAATGGTGATACTTTACTATGAACATTGTTATGCAATGTAAACTTTTCAAGGTGCAAATGACGTGCAGAAACGCCTGGCCATGAGAGAAGAAATGGAACATGTTTAAGGAATGCGAGTTGATGTAACAATCTTGCATTTCTACAAAGCAGCGCACAATGACAAAACAAACTAAATACAGAACAAGAAATATTATTAGATTGAGACCAATCTAACGTACTACTCGTGCGCATCATTTTCTTTTGTATTCTTTTAAGAGCTTTTTCATTCCTTTTGGCTTGTATTAGAGACCCAGCATCTAACTGAGACCCATTTAATATTATACTAATAGTGACTGGCGTCGAGGTCATTATTGGAAATTGTCTCCTTGAAGTTCATAAAATACTGCCCCGATTTTAGGAACTGAGAGGAAAAAATTTCCAATAATGGTCGATGACGCTAGTTGCCATTTGTCTTGTACCTCAACGCATGCATCTATCTGGCACCGTTATGGAGATATGGCACCTCAAAGATAATGAGGTTGCGACCTTGACCTTTTGGGGTCACGTGACCGACCATTCGACTTCTGGGGGTCTACTTCCTATGGGTGGTCCATAGTGACCATGCATCTATCTAGCACCGTCACATAGATATGGCCGTTTGAAATTCTTCCAGGAAGGCTCTTTAAGGAACAGAGATCGGCCGTTGGTCGGTCCTCAATATTACACTGATCTCATATACTCCTTTTTGCTACATTAGGAACGTAGTGTGCGAGGAGTAAAAAAATACAAAAACATTGAATTTTAACTCTCTTCTATAACTAGAGCTAACAGTTTAAACAAGAAGCCCAGCTCTCCCTAGGATGGTCGACTGCACTGCCTGACAATTTGTGAGGCACAATTGCTGTTTGGTGGCAAAAGGGATAGTTGGCAATCGAGGGATTGAATAGGGCACTGGTAGATATTTGTAGCCTGTTGATACTAACCATTTCACTAATACAGCTTGCTCATAATGTGCCATGCAAATTTTGGCTTTGGGGTAGGCACCACTATTTTGGGAGAACAGGTGTCCATAGGGGGTCGGTGATTATAGCACTGGATAGGGCATTGATCACTTCCTATATGCTGTGGGGAACGCGCAACAGCGGTGCATGTTTGAAAGCGCAGTAAAACAAAATCTAAGTTCATCCATCCTAGCAACGATGTTTCTTAAATTACAGTCGCCAGAAGGCGCCAGACGACCGGCAACTAATTATCTATAGTGTTTTACCTGTACTCGCCAGAGGCCATGACCTGTTTCGCTCTGCCAACACTGTATCGGCTGAAATTGCAAATTTTACCTACCTAGAGAGACAAGACACAAGCTTGTGACATAAGTGTGACCGTTAGTGCAGTAGGCCAATAATGCTTGATAACCTAAAAACAGTAGTTTTCTTATTGTCCAAATCAGATTTTCTGCAGTGCGGCCACATCCATTAAAGAACACATCCACAAAACTCCCCGCCTCTGTTACACAAAATTGTAAGAAGTAATATCTTTTATCAGACTGCAAGATTAGCAAACGCAGGTAGACGACCACTTGCCTCGTGATCATGCTCATCGGTGATAAGAGCGTGAACTGAGAGTATCTGGTACTGTCTAGCTTTAAGTGAGCCGATGCTATTCCGCACAAGGTACATCAATGACCCAGCATCAGCAGACGACTGAAACTTCTTCATCTGATGTTTGCCAGGATCAAAAATAAGCAGAATCAGTGATCCATCGACCAATTCTTCGAGACCAATGATCGTTCGACTGTGCCCTACTCAGCAAGCACGCACCACATGCCGACGTAAATATACTAACAACAAACAGACTACACTGCTAATCCAAAGCAAGATGTAGAAATGTTAGTAACAGAGGCAGTTTTTCCATTGCTAGTATTTTCATGTTGACTGGACTACAGCCTGTATGTTCATTCACAACTATTACAATGTTTGGATTCTGCTGTTTGGTGACAAACTGAATGGCTTGTAAAAGAAAACTGCAGCTGTAACTGTGGAGGATTTTCAGCTAAGAACCTGGCCGAATATCGTGTAACTCCAAAAAGTACACCAATTAAACAAATCTAAAGTTGCAGTAGTAGTAGTAGACTAGTAGCAGCTGTAGCTATTAATTATACTGAAAAAGTGAATACCGGTACTCATCTTTGAGCTAACAAGATAAGAAAGATGTCAGAGAAAAAGAGCTGTGCTGCATAGCCAAACTAAAAATGACGACTACCTTGGTGCTGTAAATAGAGAGGTGGCAGAAATTTTCCCTGTCCTTTCTGGAAGTAATCTTTTACCCACTCCATCAGTCTGGGATGTGTATCATTGTCTCCGGTCGGCCTGTGGAAATCCACAATCTCACACCTGCCACACAGCACCACCAGTCATGAAATATGCTGACATAACGATAACAACAAACAAACATTTTAGTAAAATTGAAAAAAAACACTTCAGACCAACATTGCAGTGAATGGTCTGTATGACACCAAACTGTGTGGGCATAACACAGTTTAGCGATATACGAATCATTCATTGCAATGTTAGTCTGAAGATTTTTTCATTTACCTAAATTTTTGCTATTATCGTTAGTTTTTGCTTGCATTTTTATTTCACAAGGTAGTGTAGATCTGCATTTAGAGTGTGGTGGGATATATAATAATCACATTATTGCAAATTGTCTGCAGAGTGTGCCAGTGAAAGAATTTTGAAAATTGGTCAATAATTGGCAAAGATATGGACAAAACTAAAGTGTCACGTTTTTATGGCCCACGGTGTATATGAGTAATGGTATAACAGGCAGTCACTCAGACAACAACAATCACAACAATAAACTACTTGTAATCAAACGTTTACCAAGCACACAAATATTTTCAGAAACGCTGCATTAGAAGTAGATGTAAATGGCTTATAGATTACCTCACACCAAGAAAAGACAGAAGAGCATATATCTCGGTAGCACCGATCCACTTGCGTGTGCCGACAAGTTTACCACTGAGCTGTCGACATCCAGCCTTGTCAAAACCAGCAGACCATGCATGCTCTATCAGCTGCTGCAGCCTGTATACTGATGGCATCAACGCTCGTCCTACAACCACAGGCTCCAAACACTGTACATTACACACACCAGAATCAAGCACAAACTTCTGTCTCACACAAGCCAAAATTAATAAGTGTTAACAAGAATAAATTAAGTAAAAAATACAGTCGTAAATGTTGAAACGTAACTGTAATCTCTATCTCTTGTTCCAATCCCGCTATTGGTTTCAGTTAATAACAACTTCGCCATCGAACTAACAAAATGTCAACTTTACAACACACAAAAGTAAAATAAACCACACTACCACTGAATACATGACGAAGGTAGGCAGCATCATTAATAAGGCAAGACAGCAACATCTGCAGGTTACGAAAGCCACAATTATGACCCTGTGACGTGAAGTGAGTCACCGGACTGCATAGATATCGTTGTTTGATCTGACGATTTTGGTGACATGGAATTCGCTGAATCTTTTCAATTATACCTAACGCAGAACACAAGTGTCAAGTTAAATAACATGCAAAATGATTGTAAAGAAATCTAAAATTTTTTTGTTGCATATCAATGACTTCTACTGGGATTAAACTTACTTGCAAATTCCTCAATCTATCGTACTGATTACCGAACCTGTCATCAGTGAATATGAATATTACTTATCTACAGTAATGAGACACAAAATAATTCAATAGTATAGCAGACAATACTTTTAACTGCATCTATTAAATACTACTGTAGCCTACATTAATGCATCACTAAAAGCAGCTAAATGTAATTAAAACATACCAACAGTGCATGTGCGTTTATCATCAACTAACGATGGATCAATTTTTGCATTTGACTGGGACTGCACATTCCGTCGAAGTGAAAAGCTGGCATTTGTCTACACATACATATAACATATTAGTTAGGACAAACTTTCTACAGTGTATGTGAATTGTGAAATGTAAAACAGTTGCATCAGACACAGAATCATGTAGACATGTTAACAAAAACTACAAAAAATACAAATAGAACTCACAGTATCTCACAGCCTGATTAAACAAATTGCACTCAGAAATGAATGCTGAATACCAAATATCTTAAGTCAAACACAGAGAAAGTTACTGACAGCAATTCTCTAAACAGAATCATGCAAAGTAACTGAATCTTGCTAGAAAAATGTAGAAATCATACATCACACTAAATTGTGAAAGTCAATGTATTTGCTAAGCAAATACTGCAACTTGTACACAACTTGTAATTCCACATCATAAACAAACAAGCAGTCATATCAGCAGTATATTTTACCTCGCCTTCAGAGACTACATCAGCTGTGTCACAGATGCCAGCAGCTGAAATATAACGGCACTTTGCAAGTTAATTACTACGATCAACAAGAATGGCATAAAAATAATACCAGTTTCACTAACTACAGCTGTATAATCATATTAGCATTATCGTCATGATATGGGTTTAAAAAAGACAGTTATCCTGAAATACTTAATCACATGAACAGAATATAACACAGTGCTAACAATACTGCTATTTTAAGTCCTTACTGGAAATTGAAAATGACAGTGAAAACGTGTTAAATCTTAAAGAATTCTCTAACTTATAAAGTGAACACAACTCTGTGCTATATATCCTACAACATTACTAAATTCAATCACAATCACAATTTCAGATTACTTGTAGCCCCCTACTTTCAATACACTTGGTACTGGCTTCACTGTCGGGAAGGTTATGGCAGTAATATGGGAGGTCTGGCCTCCACCCATACATAAGGCAAGAACGGGTTCGCTTGTATCGTGTGGCAGGTAATACTGTGTGATCTCATACAGCAGGCAAGACGTCTGCAGCACACTGCCGGCTCGGGGCCATTGGAAACGAAGATGAGCACCGCTTGCATTGGTCACAGAGCTGTGAGAAAACCTGTTGACTATTGGCGATTTAACCTAACCTTTTAACCTACTTTCATAGCACCTTATACAGTAATGAATGGCAGCAGTTAACAATAAAAGAAGTAGGCCTAAATAATGCATAAAGGAATCCAGAATAGATCCTAAAATACAGTAGAAAATAGTAGAGATGCTCACTGCTAGATGGCTGAGGTTGTTCATCAAAGTGTGTATTCACATGTAGCTGCAGACCATAGGCAGAATCAAACTGGTGATCACACATTGGACAGACATGACACAATGACAGCAAGTCAGTATCATCAGCTGATGTTGCAGTGACATGTGCCTTTACTGCGCTACATATACAGAAATGAAACAGACACCAACAGCCTAAATTGCCAGTTGTCATACAACAAAAATACCAAACTAACCACAGAACTGTTTCCAATGCACTAAGTAGCTATGTAATGTGCGATAATGTATTATCAATTCTGTATCAATACAGCCAACTTAACCACTTTTTTGTTTTTTAATGTGATCTAGTAACTTGCAGCAACAATACAGACAAATACATGCCACAAACCTGTCACTATTATCCATGCCATCAGCAACAGTAGTCTTTGGCAAACTTTGAGAAGTGGATGATGAACGCAACGATGTATAACAGTTTGTAGTTATGTCAGTACTATCAGATGAACTTACACAAACTGGAGGTGAGTTGCTTGTTTCCAGGTCATGATTACCATTGGCACCAACCATAGCACCTCGTCTCTTTTGCTGCCTACCCTTATTAATTTTACATATATTGCCCGAAGACTCTCGACTAAATTCATGCTGGCTACCTGTCTGTACATTGTGATTTGAAGTGAAAAGCATACTGCTGGCATCTGCTTTACAAGTCTGACTTCCTTCAGCAACTGAATGCATGGACGACTGATGGTCGTGATGCATCGATGTGACAGGAAATTGTGTTTTCTGCACTGATTTACTCTGACTTTTGCTATCTGGCTGCTCCCTGTTAGTATGCTGCAGCAAACCATCATGACTGGCAGTATCATCACTGTGGTCATCTGAGCAGTGTACGCTGTTGATGTGAATAGTCATTTCCTCAACTGAAACACCTCGTAGATCACAAAACATGCAAGAGATTTCATTGTAAACATGTGCTGTCAACATGTGAGTCTGCATTGCAGTTTCATTCATTCTGCCTGCTCCACATATCTCACACGTAAACAAATAACTGTCCTTTGACATTCTTCACATTATTATACTATCGAGATCTGCAATTTGCAAAAGTATATGCTGATAAGGCATACAGTTCTCACACCACAAATGCAAAAATTTTGTAATGCTGACAGATGGTCATTCCTGGTGAAATCAAAATAAGTAACTTCAACAAAAAAAACAAAACAGTATTCGGAACTGTAACTCATATCTACCATAGTGATTAATGAAAACAGGTTAAATATCAAAAGGTACATCTGTAAAGAATCTCCCGCTATAGTACTAACCCAGCTTGATGTACTAATTACCAAATAAGCTATTATCAGACCGGCCTGAACTAAACGAAATTCTGTTATCAGTCTGACCAGTAATATCTGGTGGTGATGTCCACTACGTACTGCTGCCATGTTTTCTTTCCTGGTGCTATGTTGAGTGTTTAGTCAAACATGTGACATTGTTAAACTGCCCGGAACAAAACTGAGGCATTATTTTATCCTTATTATTTTACTGTAGAGTTAATTGTAGTGATTTTGACAGCATAGCAGCCTAGCAGGAGTAAATAGGCCAAATCAAAAGTGACAGCAAAAGAAAGCAGAAGGTTTGATGCACTACATAGGCTTAGAACTGGAGTTAGTAATAGGCCCAAGGTTAAATTTCGGCTATGGTTGTAATCAGGATTAAGATAATAAACCATGTCAACAGATAATGGTTAGAACTCTGGGCTTGGGCATATCGGCTATCATAATTCTGTCGTTAGGTGGATCGACAGCATGCATGATAATGATGATGATGATGATGAAGGACGAATAAACTTTAGCGTGGCGTTAAGTGCAAAGACTACAAGGACACGTAACAATAAGCTTAAACGGTGAAGTCACGTAATAGTAGTCAGTGCAATGAGATGTTCTTAGTCATGTCTGTAAGACCAGGCAAAAATTTCGGTTTTCAGTCTGCTGCGGAAAACTTGCAACGACGGCGATGACGGTACTGACTCTGGCAAACTGTTCCAGACCGATGCAGCAGTCGCTGGAAGGGTGCAGTCGCCAATGGTAGAACGCATAGTGCATGGAGCGCCTAATGCTGATGTAGTCGAAGAGCACAGTCGTCGACGTGCGTTGAGGTGTGACACGCGCTGAAGATCTGAAGCCAGGTAGCCAGGTGCAGAAACGCGTTCTGGCATCCAAAGCCAGTGTAATCACTGCAGTAATGGCTGAATGTGGTCCTGATGACAAGCTTTGAAGATCCGCGGCATTCTGCATAGACTGTAGCCTGTCCATGAGTTGCTTCAGAACGCCGGCAAAAGTTGCGGAGCTGTAGTCAAGCCTGGAAAACACCTACTATGCATTCTACCGAGCAGCCTCATTAAAAAAATTCTATCAATTGAGTGCCTAATGACAAATGGTAATTAAAGCATATCAGACTGATAATAGCATTTCATTCAGTACCGTATGGGCCAAACTAATATTAGTTTGTGTCAGTCGGAAATGGACTGATAATAAAATTCCGTTCAGTACGGGCCAGACTGATAATAGCACCTACCCTAATTACCCATAGGCTTATACTAACTTAGTTGATGCAGTAATTCTACTATGCAAAACCACCTTACCTTACCTTACCTTACCTCCAGGATGGGCAGGCTTTTACACCTGCCCAGCGCTGAGGCCGTATCAGCTCGGCCCAATGCGCATCCCCAAATGTAACCACAAGGTTACAGGTACCGGCTATAAAGCCGTAGACGGCTGTGAAGCCGTAGTCGGCTGTGGAGCCAAAACCAGCACAAAAGCACTGGTAACTTGCAGCAATCTGCTCTCACGTTTTGGTCAGCACTTAGTCAGCTCCTCGCCTCCAGATTTTAGAAATCTTTCGGGTCATCGGTGCAAAGCCCCACCACCACGACAAGGTGGCTGACCACGGTGGGGATGCAAAACCACCACCAAATGTAAAAAAATTGAAGCTGGAAACTGAAATCAAATGTCCTTATAAGTGTTGTGACATTAAAAGTTTGGTGCCGAGCTAAAGTAAAATACCCTGATTAAGCAATATGATATACCTCAC
>Ga0209367_1005692_pt1 | contig 17250 bp, 8 predicted proteins | sample WorMetLIZISLAND2_FD_187412 | JGI IMG/M metagenome (GOLD analysis project Ga0209367, IMG submission 187412) | Marine gutless worms symbiont microbial communities from Max Planck institute for Marine Microbiology, Germany - Olavius geniculatus... ... | reverse complement strand
TAATTACATACTGCAAAGACTTAGTCACTGTTTTATTAACAGGACAAGCTTCAGAGCCATAATATAACGCCGGCAGACATTTCGCTTTAAACAGCTGTACAATGACGTCGGGTGAAGTGGCACGGCCAAGACGACCAAAAAGTGCATTAAAAGCCCGAAAAGTAGTTTTCTTAGAGTTGCTGAAGGAGCAAGTGAATACAGCTGAAGATGTCTTGTATACACCTAAGTATCTAATACTGTTACACCAAAGCAATTCGCAATTGTCACTGGTTACAAGACTGCAACAATCGGCTTTATAACGCGGACCAATTCGAATGCAAACAGATTTCTTGTTATTTAATTATGTGACTGGGCTTCTTAAGTGCTCAATGGGAAGCTTGTCATATCTCTCACCGTTTTTTATTACGACGTACCGTTTAGCCACAATAGCGTGTACTAACTTTGAAGGTCATTCAAGGCCTATTATTTTTGTGCCATCTAAAAGGCAGTATGCGACTTCATGTTATTAATCAATAGCAACTTAGGCGCTATCTCTGACCGCTATAGCCACAATACATCCGTAACAGATAGCAAAGATGCAGACTATTAAGCTATACAGCTTAGGCCTAACAGTCGGCCCAATTATAAAACATTAAACCACTTACCAAGGCTTGTATGCTATAAGCGTGCAAATGATGTCAACCGGTATTTGTAGGCTAATGTAGGCTAGAGCAGATCACGAGTCGCATGTCAACCCTGCAGTCGAGTGCTTTTAACATTCGACTTCAAAGCGACTCTGAGTGCAGGGTAAGCATGCTTTAATCTCGCACTTTCTTCCGTAATTCGTCGCATTAAGATTAAACTATACTTCTACGACATTATGTACGCCTATAGGTAGCGCTTTTTACCGAACAAATACGCTAAAATTTACAATGAAATAAAAAAATGGTTAAAAACAAAAAAAAACGATGTTCAAAGGACTACACCGTATATGCCATTATTCGCGTGTTCAGCGTGTTTAAAAAGAAAATATAGTTTTTTTCGCTCTTTCTCAAGCAAAAAATATTTAATCCCAAAGACATAGCCTTGATAAAATTTGCAAAAAGTTGACACGCAAAAATAGAAATTTGAGAAAGTCAGAAAAAAACAAAACAAGAAAACTTTGCTCATATGCTTTCACATGTAATTTTGTTATTCTTTGTATTTTGACATCGACAGTATTTACGTTAAAATAGAACAGATAAATTTGAAAAAGCCCAGAGCTCAAAATCGGCGAAATAGCATAACTTTTATAAAAAAAAACTTTAAACTTATGATATGGCTTAAGTAATGAAACTTTGTTTTCTGCATAAAACATGGACTAAATTGAAAAGTTTGAGAAAAAACTTTCTGGTCATTGCTTTGCTTTATAATATGTATACGCCATAAATATTTCAAACATATTTCAAAGAATTACATAGAGAGTGTACTGTTATCGTGATAAATGTACACAACTTTAGTTTAAACACTAATTTTGCTGACGGCGTCTTGTAATGACTGACACATTGAAAACGGCAAAATCACAAAAAGGTTTCAGCTCCACGAGAGGCCACGAATACAAAATTCTAAAAGCACTTTTTCAATAGTTTTGTAGGTCTGTTTTTAGTTAAACGTGTCATTAATCTTTAAAATAACGTGTATGCTAGGCAAATTGATTTTCGTTTTTAAGGTTAAAACGTTACTACAAAATGAATCATTTTTTTCGAATGCATTGCTTTTCACCGTTTCGCGCTCAATGTTTATGGTATGTTTTGTTTCATAATTTTTCAAGACAACTTCATGTATACGTGCTGTTTGGTCAATCGTGCCTCAGTAGTCAGTATTGCTTTATTGGAATGTATTTTGTATAGCTGACCTATTCTTTCCGTGGCGTAGACAAGGAAAGCCCGGTGGGGGCAGGTCCCCAATCCACTAAACAAAAACATAAGCATACGTTTAAACTGCATTAAATTTGCCAATTTGATCAGTTTATTCTTGGGAAAATAATTAAAACTGTTGACACGTTGCCACCAGATCTCATTTTTTAAAACCGAAATGCACCAAATTTGACTTCGGCGGTTCTTTGCCCCAGACCTCGTTGGGGGAGCTCGCAGCGCTCCCCCAAACATATACCTGGATTTCAGAGGATCTTCTAAGGGAAGGGAGAGGAGGAAAAGAGGGAAAAACAAATGCGGAAAAGCGTAAAAGGAGAGAGAGAAAAAAAGGAGAGAGATGAAAGGGGAAAGGGGAGACACGCAAGGAAAGGGAAGAAGAAGGAAAGAAACGCGAGACCCCTTTCAATTAAAATTACGCACAAAGCCAGGTATTCTTTGGTAATAAATGATGACGGTGGTGGTAATAATATACGCTGCAGTGTATAAAAACATCCCCAAAATTTTCGTTCTAACTTTCAGAAGAAATATTACCAGATTTTTACGCGCGATAGCAGAATGCTTCGCGCGTCTTAGCCATGGCCTGGACGTCCGTCCGTCCGTCTGTTTGTCTGTCTGTCCGTCCGGCAAACCCTGGCACTGTATTAAAATAATGCAAGCTAAGATCATGAAATTTTTTACTGTGGGCTGCCACGGAAGTCTAGTTTTTCGTGATAAAATTTCGTGCCCGTGGGTGCGGGGGTTCCCCTCGAACGAGGGCGTCAAAAAGGGGTACCCTTTATAAGGACGTCATTTTGCCGTTATTGGCTCGTATAGCGCGAAAACTGTTGCAGATAGACATACATGCTGCTTATCATAACAAGCACTGGTGACAGGCTTTTTTAGATTTATCAACATTGATGACCTTAAACGACCTTGAACCCTTCCAAAAGAGGGTTTTTAATGATTTTTTTTGCATTTTCTGCATGCAGCGCACAATTCAACACTAAATTGCGACAAAATGGCTGGAGATAGACCAAGACAACCTGCATATGAAGTTCTCAGCATTAAACCTATATTTTAGCAGTTTAAGTCCCGACCCCTTATGTTTAAAGAGACCGGCGCAAGCGGGCGTCAAAGACAATTATCTCGTGTAGCGTGAAAACGGTTGCAGATAGGCCCAGGCATGCTGCTTATCATAACAAGCAATAGTGGCAAGCTTTTTATTGGTATCAACGTCGATGACCTTGAACCTTTAAAATAGGGATTTTAGTGATTTTTTTGCGATTTCCGGCTGCAACACACATTTTAAGAGTAAATTGCGCCGAAATGGCAGAAGATGGACCTGGACAACCTGCGTATGACATTTTTAGCATAGAACGTACATTTTTAAAAATCTAAGTTTCGATCTTTTAAATTCAAGGAGTCTTTAGTACGGAGGCCTCAAATTAAAATACTCTTTCAAGATGCATTAATATCTTATTGTTTTAGGCCCAAACTGATTGCCAAAGTGGCAGGACCGCTGCTATCGCGCGTCACGTGAGCTTTGCTCAAATTACTTGTAATATTGTTTAATGTGAATATTTTTGACACAACCGGCCAGCGAATGACCGTTCACGTTCAATTTCACCCAACATTTACTTCTGCAATATTTGGAAAAAACAGAACCGACGAATATGTTGCTGTATTATAATTACTTAGTCAAAAAAAGGTAAAGGTAAAGGTGCCAATATATTTGTATAGCGCATCTCGCGTACACGCCTCTAATGCGCTTTTCGTCACTAACAAGAGCCGCCAGCCGCACGGCCACCGCGTGCAGCCTGCAGACACAGGCTAATGCAGCGGCCGGCTAGGCAGCCCCAGTCAGCTGTACTATGGTCACCACCTTCCGTAACCTATGTAAATGGGTTACTACTCATTTAACCGACCCCGGAGGGATGGCAGACTGAGTTGGCTTTGTATATTTCGTATATTTCGCTTCTTCTGATTTTTCTAGGTAGTGCAAAACAGACGTTGGGTGAGTAGAAAACTGAATAACCATTTGATGGATAGTTTTGTCGGAAAATATTCGTACTAAATATTATAAAAGTTAGATAATTTTTCAAGTAACAATCGATAATGCTGGAGATGTTTTGTAACTTTTTGACACACAGTATATATACATGCAGAGTGGGCCAAAAAATGACACCGATTTTGTATGTTTTATAACTTCACCAAATGTTAACCGATTTTCAAAATTCCTTCACTTTCAGAATCAAGAGACAATTTGCAATAAAACTTTTACTATAGATCCCACCAAGTCGCTACACTACCTTGTGAAATGTCAGTGTCTTAAGAGTAACAATTGAAAACAGAATAACTTCTGCAAGAATATATTTTAAGAAATTAACAACAGAACAACGTGTTGTTGTCTCAGTTATTGTCTAAAAATCATGTCTCACATCAAATGTTTAATGTGTCCGCTTTGCTGCTGGACGACACATCCAAGACGGCGACGCCACTGACCAATGGCGCGATTAACCAGACACTGCGGCGGTTTGCCCCACTCAGCGCCTGCTTCAGCTGGTTAACTGTTGTAAATCATCAACATTGATAAGCGATCTGTTGAAAAACATCCCAAACCGGCCAGGACCGACGTTCTAACCACTCGGCTACGTCACCATAGCTTCTGCCAAAAGCTTAAAACCAAACAAAATCTCATGCAACACGTGTCACTATATCGTACATCTGCCGCAGTCCCCAAAGAAACAAACAAAGGATAGGCCTATATCGGCCTAGTCATTGGCGTAGACAAAAAATAGAGTTGGGAAAGGCAGACGGAGGCCCAAAGGGTCTCTCAAAAAGCGTTATAAGCTTCCCAAACGGAATTAAGACCGCAAATGCATTTTTTGCATGAAAAACTCTGGAAATGCCTAAAAATTTCGTTATTTTTACGCCATCGCTGTAAAGCAATAGTGATAAACTCTCGGTCCTATAGTCTCAGAATAGTTTAGAATAGCTTAAGTCATGTTTAGTTGTTGAAATTAGGCCCTACTTATGTGCAATTTACTTACTGTGCGTATCCATTATCAGAAAGCCAGAGGGCGTCTGTGTATAGTCCTGTTGAAACGCATCACGCAAGGAGCACGTTCTATAGGCGTGCATTTGACCCAGAGTCAGCCATCGTAGACAATAAGCTACTGCACTGTGCATAATTCATGCTCGTGAAATCAGCCTGTGGCTCATGGGCTGGCAGGGCTGTATGCCGACAGCCTGTATGTGTTTGAGTAGGCCCTGATAGGGCCTAGAGTAGTGGGCGTAGCACGGGGAACGATCGTTTTCGGTCGGTTATTGGTCGAACAACATTGCAAGCACGCAGCGGCTTGAGGTGAAGGTGAAGGCCGTTCACGGCTCCTCCCGTGATGTGATGGATAGGCCTATTAACTTTGCACTGCGGCCTGCCCGTTATCTTGCCTTTCTGTTCTGTCAGCTCAGCTGGCGAAGGTCAAGGTCAAGGTCCGCGCTTTGCATAGATTTCATTCCACACTGCACGTTTAGCTTAATTGATGTGCTGGACCTGCTGGTTAAAGACCCCGCTAACATGATTGCAGTGGCGTAGACAGGGGGGCAGCCCTTAATTCCCCCAATCCTCCAGACAAAACATAAGCATATACGTTTATACACGAAATTTGCCAATTTTGTCAGTTATTGCCACCAGATCTCATCTTTTAAAGCTAAAATGCATAAAATTCGATTTCGGCTGGGGCTCCGCCTTATACCCCGCTCACAGCGCTCTCCGGACCCCATAGCTGGATTCTAGGAGGTCCTACTTCTAAGGAAAGGGAGGGGAGAAGAAAGGAGGACAGGGAAAGATAAAAAATTAAAAAGGAAAAGGGGAAAGGGGAAAGGGAAAGGGAGGGGGAGACGAGGCTTACCCAATTGAAATTTCTGGCTACGCCACTGCATGGTTGCATACTAGTCCTCCAGGCGATGAAGCGCCGAACGCAAATACCAGAGTTCAATAGGTATACATTGACTTTCAGTTTAACGATCTAGAGGCTACAGAACTGCAGGCATGCAAGCAAACGCCTATAATAGGCCTACTATAGTATATCTCAGCAAAAAGTTTAGCTTTCGCTAGAGAGGGCCGACCGTACGCAGGTGACGAAAGGCCAGCAAATAATTTTCGTGCCATGTAAAAAGGCTTATAGAGAGCCTGTTTTTGACTTCCTATTAGTGCTCAATATGAACCCTACCCTTATCTCTCACCGTTTCCGAAATGCTACCTACCGTTTAGCCACAGTAACGCGTACTGACTTCTAAGGTTATCCAAGGTCAATGATTTTCATCTCATCTGAAAGAGCTTATGCAACTTCCTATTAGTAATTATTAGCAAACTTGGCTCTATATCTCTGAGACGACCAGTTTTCGGATAAATAATGCAATACTATGCACGCACACACAGTGGGTACCATTCTGCAGGGGCTTCTATCCACTTGCGCCCAGTGAAAAATAGGGGAAACGTTTTGTTAAGGGTGTATGCAAAATTGCTACCATGCATCAAAAGCGCTGTTTTTAGTTCAGAATGCACCACAAACCGTTTGGCGACATGGGCTCTGCTCAGATCCGGAGGACGTGCATGGGGTAGAAAGGAAAGATAGGAAAAAGAAACATGAACTTGAGTTCGGTTTAGGCACAGAAGCCACTGTCACCCTGAAAAATTCTGGAGAGGCACATCACTGGCGCAGCCATATGGGGGCACTGGAGGCATGCACGTACCCCTTCCCTAGAAACCTACTCAGTTACTCAAAATAGTGTCAAAAAATGCACCAAAACACTTTATTTTTACACCCAAAAAAATTCAAATTTTTCTGGGGAAGGAGCACAGCATCCTCCCCAAACCTTTTTTCTGGTAAGGAAGGGACATTGCTCCCCACGTCCCACCTTAAAGTGCTCCCACTACATTTGGATCCCGGTTATACGCCACTGAGGCATGCACATATTGTCAGCCTCAACCAGCAGTAAAAAGTCATGTCCCTGGGGCCGTCGGTTCGGGCACTTGGCAGATGCCACACACGCCGCAGAGGTCGGCGCCGTGCACGTCCCTGATAAGCGCTAGTCGGCAGACTTCGTGCAGTCCAAATTCCACTTCAGGAACTCCGTGAACGTCATGCAGACTTTCGTGCGATCGCTTTTTCTCTGGCAGATCCGACTCCATATGAGCCGCCGCGTCCAGAGCTTCTGCACAGTGTAAACAAAAAGCCTAGTTGTCGCTAGCATAGCCGACCGTACTGGTTGTCAGTGAACTTCAAGGTCATCCAAGGTCGATGATTTTCATTTTATCTCGAAGACCGTAAGCCTATGCCACTTTTTGATTATGATTAATAGTAACTTTGGCCGAATCTCTCACCGTTTCCGCGATATGGCCAGTTTTCCATTGAATTTTCTACCGCTTCCATTCAACCCTAATTTTGAAAATGTTTTCCATGCCCTAGATCGCTGAAATTTTGCATGCCTAGGTTTAAGACACATAGCTAATTAGTAGTGTAAAAATTTTTTCTTAAGATTTACTCGTTTGCCAAGGTACATCCGTTACATACAGACAGGCAAACGACAGACGGACGACAAGCATGTCAATAGCTCGACTGTTATACTTGTGTACGATCGGCTAATAAAAATTATAATATATGACAACTAAATCATTTTTGTAGCTCAGTTAAACGCCTCTTCTATATCACTAGCGTAGATAACAGAACCCATGGCCCCAATGTTCCAGACAAAACAAACAAACGTTTGAACTGCAAAAAATCTGGTCAGTTGATTTTTAGGAAACTAATTAAAATGGCTGTCCTGTATAATAATAATGTAGTAAAAAAAGTTTTTTTTAATGTGTATCGTTTTTAATGACTTCTGATCTGGAACCGAAATCGGGCGCAGATTTCCCTTATTTTCGGGCTCAGATTTTCCACAATCTCAAGCTTAAGTTCCCCTTACTTTTTTGACTGAAGTCACCCCCTGACTTTGGTATACTTTTTCTTTTCAGGGGGATTTTTTTTGTTAAAGGTGTAGGCCTACACTAAATGATAGAAGAAAAGTAAAAATAGAAAACAAAGTTTTGTTAAAAGTGTTTATTGCGCAATAAAAAATCTTGTTAAGGTGGTATAGGTTGCCCAGTGAAAAATAAAGGAAAAGTTTTAATCTACACCCTTTAAAACTCCCTCTTCCTATTTATTACTGGGCCAAGATGGCCCACTTGCAGGTATAAAGATAGAAGCCACTGTCGTTTTGCACTTGTCTTGGGAATTAGTTTCATTGTCTATTAGCCTATATATATTTTAATTACAGTTCAACAATAGGCTTAAGTGATGTATGCAGCAAATTTTTTTTGTGGATCACTCAGTGTTTCGACCGAGTTTACCGCCTCTGCATAAAACCATCGACTGACTTTACCGAAATCGAGTTTTCTTCTATAGAGCGACTTTATTTAAACCGAGTTTACCTCGACCTAGTTTACCGGCTCCCTATAGCTTCTGTCTTATAGATATTAAATAATGTGTTAAATAACAGTATTATTATACCTCATTCTACTTTTGACTATCTTTTAGTCCGACGATGCTGTGTTGCAAAATAAAATATTTTATAGCGTCTGCGAACTAACTGCAAGCTAACATTTCAAAAAGAGTTACAAAAATCACACTTATAGCAACCTTAGCTCTATCTCTCATCGTTTCTGAGATACAGCTAGTTTTCTGTTAAAAACGCACATTTTTTCTACCCCCGCCATTAAACCCTAAATTTGAAAATGTTTCACTTCACAGCATCGGCCAAATTTTGCACGTTTAGGCTACTTTTTTCAAGATTAATTATTATTCGTGTACAATGTTTTCTTTACCTACCGCGGTTAGCCAGAGTACTTTCGTTATAAACGGAGGACAGACAACTCGTACCAAAAAGCCAGACTTTTAAGCTTCACACAGCTTTATAAAGGCCAAATCGTACCGATAACGATATCGGCTAAATACGTGTAGAATGTAACACTAATTAATAATACGCTGATCCAATGAAATGAAAACATCGCTTTGAAGTAGTTTTCAGGGAAATTTATTTCGACTGGGAATCCGCCCCACACCCTATTGTGGAAGCTTATAGACTTGTCGTTTTGGCTATTTGATTGTTTTTTAGACAATGCATGGTTTAATTGGTCTGACAAAACCAAGTCGCAACGGTTTACGTAACTGTTATAAATTTTAACTTTTTATTATGACATCTGATGGCAACAGTTTTGATTATTTCCCCGAAAATCATCTAAACAAATTTACTGGAACTTATAGCGCAAAGCTTCTAAAATTGGATTCTAATTGGCCTACGTCTTAAGCTGGCCTTGTATACATAATTACACAAAACAAAACTAAAAAAAATAGTTTATCTGCAATGAATTGATCAAGTGTAAAAACTTGTTTAGGCTAATTTAAAATTAAAATGTCTATATATGCACAGCAAAAGCTGGAAGGTAAACAGGCACATCTGCATTAGATCCGTATCCGTCGTCTGGCAGTTGCAAACTGGTGTCTGGCTGGGTTATGACGTAAGGTATGACAGTGTAATAAAATAGTTAAAATATGCTCCAATCACACAGTCTTCAAAAACACAATATATGGCACAGAACTTTAAGCTTTGTATTATACTGCACGATCTGACTATTAATAAACAAAACGACGAAACAAAAAAAATTGATAATTAATACAATGCATAACTAAACACAAGCACTGCACTGCAGTCAACAAATTAACTAAATTAAAACAAAAACTTTTAGAAAAAAATTTATAACAGTGTAATCTAAACAATTTAAATGTTACTAAACATGACCGAATAAATAACAGAGTAGGAAAACTTATCAAGCGTTTGAATAAAATAATAATAATTATATGATATTTATGCAGATTTGCGTAACCCCATAGTGCATGCAAAACTGTGAGAAACAATAATACGAGCATTAACCTGTATACGCATCCACCATCTTCTTCAAAAGGCAGTGCGATTTCTTCGTTTTCTGCATGTAATAGAAACATACATTTATTATAAGTTTAAATTTAGGCTAAGACCGTGTCATAGCGGAACCGCTGCAGAAATAGCGGCAGCCGAGCAACTGACGACCTCAATCGTAGCAAGTAAAGTATCACGGATCTGCCAGTCGGCCAACTGGCACCTCGAGCCTAGCAAGCAGCAGGCATGGCTATCACGTATTACTAGTATAAACAAATTTTTTGCTTGCCTGTAGAAACCACAAATTTACCACCCATATTAATTGAATCTCAAGCCCTAAACCCTACACCATAATATTCACGCGAATTCTAGTCAGTAACGCGTATACTGTATTTATGTCTTTTTGATTGGTTAGATAGCCTATAGGCTATTTGACCGGCTGCCGGTCAAAGGCTATTTGACCGGCTGCCGGTCAAAGGCTATTTGACCGGCTGTCGGTCAAATAGTCAGTGCGTTAGATTTATCTCCGGGCTAGGGTGTGTGTGTGTGCGTATAAATCCACGCGTAGTTTGTTTGGCGTGCATGTATAATATATAAGTTATCGTTATAACACACGGGCAGTGTGGTTCCAAAGTAACTTAGTAAGCCAGCAAGTTTCTAAATTCTTTTGCAGGTAGGCCTATATTTTTGCTGTCGAATATGAAAGTAAAAATGTATACATGGACCGGCATGCACTGCAAACGTGACCACGCAAAATAAACACTTCTCCATGTGTATCAGTCTCGGAATAGGCAAAGACAGTATGCATATATTGTGCTTTATCATAAATTTGTTCTACATTTTTCTGACAAAAAATCATATCGAGGAGAAAAAGTAGGCTAAACAGCGGGAAAAATCGCTTCATTGCTACGATACTGTTCTGTACTGCATGCAGAAAGTTTCGTAAGGCTTAAATCAGCGCCGATCGGTACCACAACACTTTCATTCCGGACAAGTTGGAGAGCTGGAAAAGATACCTGACATGTCCTTTTCTCCAGCTTACCAGGCAAAGTCTGCGGCTCGTCGATCTGCTTCGCCTTCTTATTTACGACTGTATGCCTGTGATGCCTTTTTTAATGCTGAATGCACGGTTATGCATGACGTTAGACAATGTATTGACACAAATAGACAATATTGAATTAAATTCCTTTTCTGTCACCATTTTTGTTTATACAATTTATCGCTGATTTCCCCTGGCAAACATTAACAATAACAGCATGCCGTTAAAAACGAGTAGGTCTACAGGGTGGCCCAAAAATAGTAAGCTGTTGTACTTTGTTCACAATTTCCACTCTGATACTTTAAAAAATACCACTAGATCTTCCGCCCGTCTGTAGATATTGTTTGTTGTCGGATGTTTATGTTTTACAAGATAGTGTAACGACACAACAGGTGTGGTGTGCATGCCACTGAGTATAAAGCAAATTTCTTAGAGCGTCTACTGGTGTAAAAATGTAAAAAAAATATGAATGGAGTACAATAGCTTAGTTTTTGGGTCACCCTGTATAGACGTTATAATGTCTGATAATACGAACCTTGACAATGGCGCGAATCTTTTTACGAGCGGCCAGATTGAGTGGTAGATCGTCAACGACCAGGTACTGACCGGGTGACACGTGCCTGACAGGCATGTAGAACATCATGCCTTCTGGAACGCCGTACGAGACTTCGCATGCATATATGTACACACACTGATCGTAGAGTATTGCTGCATTTATATGCATCATACAGCGTGAACCAGAAAAAAAACGGCACAAAGTTTACGGCAATAATATCGAATCGAAAGTCGGCGAAGTTCCGCACTTTCTAACTGCAGCTTATTCAACCAATAATTTTGCAAACACTGCAGGCCTTTTCGATAAATAAGCAAGTTCTTGTGGCTTGGTGGTGTATCGTCAGTGTGCGGACTAGTGACCGCGAGGTCGCTGGTTCGACTTTTGCCCGGTGCACTGTCAGGTAACGACTGTGGGCAAGTTGTTCACACACACGGTCTGTCACAAAGCAGTATAATTTGGTACCGGTCAAAGAGGGGCGGCATGGGCGGCGTTAGAGGGGTACAGGAGTGGGGGCCATTGCCCTTGCCCTTCCGGCTGCCCCTCCAGAAGAAATTTTGATGGTGATAAAATGTCCTCTGGTAACCATACACATGCATGCCAATGTGTGACTTACTAAACGTCATTTTGCGAGACAACACAAACATCTGTGACTTTTTCCGTTTCCAAAGATCAAATTTGCTTTTTCCATTGAACGTTCAAAAGCTAAGTTAAAAGTTAAAGCTGGTGGTGTTATAGCTCTTAATGGAAGCTCATTTCAAAGCTACGGAGCGTCACCTGCCGTATGGGATTCCACAGTGTTACCTGCCACCCGACAAAGGTGAACGCGCCCCGCCTTAACCCCAGCCAGATAGGCCGGTACTCGATTTACCTACCCCGGAGAGGTGGAATTAAGTAAGGCTGAGTTGACCTAGGTGGCTGATTAAATACCGAGATGGTTTACCTGCCCGCAGGCATGTCGCCCATCGCAGTACTAACCCGACCCGGCGTAGAGTTAACTTCGTTGATCGAATCAAACGCGTTACCGATTATACCCCTGCAGTCGCACCGAGGCTGCGACCGTAGGCCTACTGCGACCAGTTTTCGGACCAAATCGTAGTAAGGCCCCATGGTATACGGTCGCAGTGCGGTCGTGGTCGGTCGCACTGGTCGCCATACGGTTGCTGGAGGTCGCTGAGGAATTTTAAACTGTTCAAAATTCCTTGCGGCGACTTTTCGATCGCAGTGCGATCGGTGTCCTGTCGGTCTGCATGCGCAGGCACAGCTCGTATATTGTGGTCGCAGTACGATCGTCCATGGTCGCGCTGCTATATACTCAGTCGGTATACTCGATCTGCGGTCGCACGAGTGTACTGTGACTGCACTGCGACTATGCGGTCCGTACTGCGACCACAAAACGAGCGAACTGCGACAATGTGCGACCGTACTGCGAACGCGGTCGCAGTTGGTCTCCTTAAGTCGCTGTACAGTCGCAGTAAACTCGCTGTATTAGTATAGTCGAACGTTTCGCATTTCGAGTACAGCGCAAAAACACTGCTATCCGTTGCGATCTATGTTCCGGTGTGACCGCAAGACGGCGATTGAGCGGCGACCACGCTGCGACTTACGGCGACCGTCGGCGATTTGAAGTCGCCGTGGTCGCCGTAAGTCGCAACTCGGTGTGACTGCTTGGGGTGAGCCACGCCACCAACCCCGTGTTTTAGCTCCAGGGAGTTCACCCCTGCAGGGCTCCTGACCAGGGGCTCTATACCCCTGGACCCCGTATCGTCTTTTTGTAGCACGCAACAACTCATTATAAAAGATCGGCATTTGGCCCACGCACAAAAAAAGTCTTACCCCCTGTGCCATGGCCCTTGTCCCCCGTTGCCCCTCCATAGCTTCATATTCCTATAGCGTCGTCCATAGAATTAAGTCAACTTCTGGCCTGGTGGAAAGTAATGGCAGCCTTATACCACCGGGATTACCTACGTCATTGGCGGGCTGACTGCATGCATGCCTAAAACCGAAATTAGCTCCGGGCCTTGCGCTCGTATATATCGAGTATGGGTTACTTTTGCCTTTTAATTTCTTTTTAAACATTCTGGTGAAAATTGCACGACTCTGTGACGAACAGTTGCAAAATTTAGTGCCATAAACTATATGTGCCGTTTTTTTCCTGGCCCACTTGATTTCGGATAGGACTAATGTATATGCAGCAACAGAACATTCAGCATCTTTGTAAAAATCCAATTAAACAAGAAACGAAAAAAGTAAAAAAAACAACATAAAAAGGGAGATGAGATAAGACGATAAAACATAACGAAAGTACAGACAGATGAAAAAAAACCCTGCTAAATATGTTAAACAGTTCAAATGGTTTGACATTCCAGACAGTGATTGAAATAAATATATAAGTAAGTATAAGCCACAAGTAACAAGAAAAGCCCAGCTAACGCAAAGGGGAGCGCGCAACAGCGATGCATGTTTGAAAGCGAAGTAAAACAAAAATTTTTACAGTCGGGGCGCCAGACGACTGGCGGCTAATTATCTACAGTGTTTTACTTGTACTCACCAGAGGGCGTGACCTGTCTTGCTCTGCCAATGTCGTATCAGCTGCAAATCGCAAATTTTCCTTATCCCCTCTTATTTAGCGCCTTCGTTTGGGGTGACTCCTTTCGAATTTATGGAAAAACTTTATACGGTTCCTGAAACTAGTGTCTTCCAAGAAGCCGACGGTGAAGATTTGGTGATCGTAGCTTGCACCGTTTTTGACTGATCCACCCATGTGACAGACAGACAAACAGACAGACGGACGGACAGAATTGCGATGGCTAAGACGTGCTACAGCAGTAGCTGCTGTTGCGCGTAAAAACGCGTATATAAGAGTGACGAATAACTGAAATAAATTTAACTGACTCGTTTTAGTCATTGACAAACTGACCAATGGATACCCTACAAACATTACTATACAAACTTTGATCCTCTGGCTCTCCAAGAACTGGAGGCGCCGGCCAAGATGTCCATGTCACACCTGGCTAGGGACCCTAGAAGCTGACCTTTAGCCACTCAACATACTCGCTAAACTAAGCATGGCAACGGGGGCGCTAAAAATGCAAGACCGGAAAAATGCACATAAAAATGGACAAAAGTGCAGAACTGAAAAATGCATGCACTTTCGTCCGTGTCATTTTTCAGTCCTGCATTTTCAGGCGACCCGTGGCGGATGATGGCGTCAGCTCCTATATAGAAACGGCCAGTGGCTTCCATCCTCTCAAATCTTAAATCAAAATCGAGCTTAAGTTCCTCCTCCCATCGCTTTCGAGCTTAATTTCTTCCCCTTCGGGCTTGTTTTTTCTCTTTGAAGACAAGTTTTGTTAAGGATGTAAATTGTCCGGTAAAAAATAGGGAGAAAAGTTGAGTTAAGAGTTAGATCTGAGTGAGTGAGTGAGTAGGGTTTAACGTCCCCCCCGACACAGTATAGATCATTTCTGGGACGGCCTGTCTAGGCAGAATTCACACAAACACATAATAATGAAACGGTACATTTAAACTTTACAATAAACAGAAAGTTTAACCTTCACAGAAACACAAAACACAAAAATGAGCTTAACCGAAAATTGTAAGAACTCCATTATATGCGTGCATATGTAACTAACGTAATTTCTAATAAGCTTAATCTTCCCTGTTATCCTCCAGACAGTCATCAATGTGATAACGCTGTCTATTGGAGGACAGGGAGAGAGTTATAGATCTAATGCAGATTGCAAATCTACACCTTTAACGAAACTTTCGCTTCGCCCCCCCCCTTTCACTGGACGCAAGCTGTGCCCATCAAATAAAAAGTTTAAAAAAGTGGTATTATAGCTTTTAATGAAAGCCAATCCCAGAGCTACGGAGTGTCAACTGCCGTATGGGATCACACAGTGTTACCTGCCACCCGACACAGGTGAATGCGCCCCGCCTTAACTCCAGCCAGATATAGGCTGGTACTCGATTTACCTACCCCATGGAAAGCTGAGTTGATTTAAGCGGCTGGTTACATGCCGAAATGGCAGTCACCCATCCAAGTTCTAACCCGGCCCAGCGTACAGTAACTTCGTTGATCGAATGAAACGCGTTACCGGTACGCCATGCCACCAACCAGGGATAAAAGCCCCTAAAACGGCTATAGGCTCCAGTTCCGGGCATGCCTGTGATGACGACGATGATGATGATGTATGCAGGCTACATGTAGGCTACATGTACCTTTAGATCTAAGGCCAAGTGAGGTGATGCCGACGCGTCTGTTACCTCGGCAGAAATCACGCAGCGTGTCGGCGATGAAACAGCTCGCTGACAGCACGGCGCCATGACGCAGTGCTGACCTCTCGCTCCGCACTCGCTCACTCATCTGTAAGTAAAGTTATAACTTAGGGTGTCTGGACCACAGCAGGTGGTCCGTTAATCCCTTTTCAGCAATTCCATAACCCTAGCTCGTACTGTTCTGCGACCCTAAAACCAGAAATAAATGACTCATAGCCTTAGCCTATACTAGGCGCTGTAACACTCTCAGCCCTCGGAACACATATGGAACACATGGACGCGTCCGTATGTGTTTCTAACTAGAACGCAAGCATTCTGCCACAGACCATTAGCATTCTGTATGTGTTCTCATGATGAACGCTTGCGTTCTAAACTATAGGAGTGGACGCCTTCAGAACGCATGCGTTCAATAGCGCAGGGTAGCTCGGCCCCAGTGGAAACACGTGCGGAACACTGACATTCTGCTACACAGTAGACCCAATGGGTCTAAATACACTTTAGGCCTAATACTTGTATAACACTGAGGTCAAATTGCGTAATATCATTAATATTCAAAAAGCTTACTTTTTCTACATAGGCACTAAGACAAAAAATACAAACAACGATAATAGCGTTTTATATTTTAAGTGCAGGAAGACGAAATGCAATATGTCATGGAATACATTCATCGAATATTGTGGGCCTAATTAGCATCCCGTCCGAATAGCAGGCAAAATAAGAAATATACAAGCGACAACACTTGTAGAGTATATAGGCTAGTGAACTTTTTGGGCTGTTCTAGCTATGAAATACGACATGCTGTTGGAAAGCATTACATCGACACAAATTATCCAACAGACGGGTAAGAATTCTAATTTGACATTTAGCTTATAATGTCTGATTTTCACGTACGACCGCACGGGCGTCAAAATAGTGTACAGGTAAAACATTTTAATATCGGTTATAGTATACAGTTGTAGACCCTACAGTTATGACAAGATCGTTTAGTTTAGGCTAGGAGCCTACTAATAATTCCATCTATGGATAACAGGCCTAGACCTATAGTTTAGATTGTGTGTTTTTTCTATGGCTATAATAATGCATATTGATGACAAGTTTAATAAAATGAATGAAGCTGAGACTCAGTCAAACAGTCATGCAGACTTGTTTACTTGTGTGAGACGGCTTCTGTAGAGCGGTTTTTGTAGAATTTTCCTCGATTTTATTACAGCGATATTATCCGAACAGAACTCAGAAAACGAAGTGCGTCAATCAACTGTCAGAAAACCTGGTAGCCTAGGAGTGACGTCAGGAGGCGTAGATTTCTCGGGCCTAACTGAACTTAGGTCATAGCGATTTCCTGGCTACAGGCTGTAGCCCCAAAATGTAAACACTCTTAGGCTCCACCTCCAGGCCAACACGAGACTCAGGGGATGCCTTTTAAGGAGCTACAATACCGTTCGTAGCCTTAGCCTACTGCTACTCTATATCGTTATGCGATCCAGATAGAGAATTTAGTATTTGTATATTAACTTAACGTGAACACCCCAATTTTCAGCTAAACTACT
>Ga0209367_1005691_pt1 | contig 17253 bp, 5 predicted proteins | sample WorMetLIZISLAND2_FD_187412 | JGI IMG/M metagenome (GOLD analysis project Ga0209367, IMG submission 187412) | Marine gutless worms symbiont microbial communities from Max Planck institute for Marine Microbiology, Germany - Olavius geniculatus... ... | reverse complement strand
CCGCGCGATACACTGGCCCCGTATCCGTGGTCTCGCAGTGTAAAAACTGGTGTCTGGCTGAGGGCCTTAGGAAACGGAGATCAGCGCCGCCCTATGGGCCGTAAGGCTCGGGAAGGACTTTACGTACGTACGTAAATTTTTTTCTAAAGCAATATTATTAACTTTCACACGAAAATTAAATTATCTTTAGTTTTGCATACATTTCTGATGTTTGTAAACAAAATCAAACGATATTTTCCTAAATAATAACTTTTAATGCAGTGACGATATACCGCTGATGTAATATGTCATGTAGCACTGAAGACAAGGCTCTGATTAAGAACTCATATCGGTTCAAAATTACAGTGTTCGAAGACTAATGGCAACATTTTTTGAAGATAAACTGCAACAAGGAAAAACTAGAAATGGTATTAACACAGATTTGAGAAACAAGCAGCACCGACCAGAAGCACAAGACAGGTAGACTGAAGCATGCAGGTTGCAGGTACTGAAAAGAATGTGACCACTATGGATGAAATGATAGCCTTACTAAACTATAAAGGCCAGAAACAAACATATCATTCAACATGCCAGATATCACAATAAACGGATCAAAGTATAGCATCGTTCAGATAATTCACTGCATTTTTGGTCGGAAGTATATTTTGTTTACCAACATGCTTGCTGTCTATTATTGTTAGTTTTTCGTGCATTTATATTTCACGAGGTAGTGTAGCGACACAGTTAATGTTGGGTGGGATGTTCAGTAATCAATTTATTGCTAATTTTTTACAGAATGCGTCAGTGAAAAAATTTTGAAAATCGGTTAAAATTTAGGAAAGATATGGACAATAAAAAAGTGAGACATTTTTTGAGACACAGTGTATATCTGGCGTTAAACATTTTAAATAAAATAACAAATTAATTAAACAATTATAAATCAGTTTTAACATTACCTCACACTGCATAGCCGATAAACGAATAAAATGTTTATAAGCTACTGGAGAGACTATGTGTGAAATTATCAATTGGTACTAAAGTAAAAATTTAACGCTAGCTCAGAGAAAGTCCAAACGGAGTTTGACCATAAATGGGATCGAAGTTAGCCTACCGAACAGAACGTAATATTAATGAAAAAAAAACTAAAAACAAATACACCACTACTGCACTGACAAAAATTGACGAAAATAATCATTTCATTAGGAGTTTTTAGTGTCTTTACAAAATGTCAAGTTTTCTCGCAAGTTATTATTCCGTAAATTTTGTTGATCTCTATTTTTAATTTCAGTAGGCCTAAGTGTGTAGGCCTATTTGCCAAAAAACGTCGATGTATGTACATACCTGATCATGTCTACGCAGCCGAGTTGAGCAGCTATTATTGCCATATACGGAAACAAACGCAGAAAGTTTTAAAAACACGACAAAGCAAGCGCTGTCGATCTGTGCGCGTTGGTTGTCGATTTAAATCTGGCCGAGCGAGCGGTCCAACAAAAGACGTCGCCGACGCCGCGCGTGGCATTTAAACCAGACAGATACGGCGACTGAGGGGGTGGGGTAGTGGGTGTCGGTGCGAGATGGAGAAAAGCAGGGAAGGGAGGGGCGTAGAGTGGATGAGGGAAGAGAGAAACAAGTGGCGCGTGCAGCAGAGGCGCCCAGCCACTGCGGCGGCTCATTATGCCACGGCAGCCGTCGCCAAAGCGCTTTGTGTGCAGCACAGCCATGCCTTTCACTTAGCGTCCACTCACAACGACAGTCAACCGTTTGAAATACTATTGATCCTGCCCTGAATAACTGACGCCAAACTGATAAATGTTTTGGCTTCTAAGATTTAACAAAATTTAGCTGTTTAAACAGTGTTTGCTGCGCTTAAAATGCCTATCAGTAGGCCTATTAATGTTATAGTTAGAGAATTTAGCGTAGCAGATTAAAGCAGTTTTGTTTTATTTGTTCAGATTTAGGCAATACTATTATTTTCTTTCGAAATATTTTTGCCCTTACTCGTATCGGCCTATTAACGTTCGTGTTTTTGTGTAGGCTACGGTACATTCTTGTACACTTTGTTGCGTTATGGCGAATAGTTCGCAATAAGTCAGTTAGCGGCAATGTATTGCCTCCAGATAAAGCGGAAGCGGTCTACAGTTTTGGCTGCTTTCTGCTGCAGTGAATCCTGTTTGCTGTGCCAAAAAGTTTCAGACCGCAGATTCCAATTTTCAACAGGCTATTTTTGGCCTTCAAAAACTCGCACGGGCTTTAAAGAAACATTCAAACAAACCAAGTTTTGCACGTAGCGTATTGTGCCACGCGCATAAATGCAAAATACACATTTTGCAAACGTTTGTTAACGTGTAATCTCGACTGAATAACCTACTTTTGCAGTTCAATTTAGCAAAAATCACTGATACAAAACATCGTGTAGATCTAGCAAAAATTACACGTGTAAATTAAACCGAATTTTCCAGTTCAATGCCATTCGATGATATTGTTTTAGTTTCATTAAGTCATAACAACTGTTTTTCGTTCAGATTCGACGAGATGTGAGGTGAGCTTGAATATGGCGGTGACGGTTGAATGGAGACGATGACAAAGGATGAGGGCAGCAGCAGCAACAGCAGCAGCAGCCAGTGCATCAGCCCAGTGACAGGTGTCCATCACGCCGATGTCGCATAACTCTATGCTTTTAAAGCGCAATTCCGTCTATTCATCCACATTTTTGCATATAGCGTGGTCTCTGTCACATTTACAGCACTCTGCTAAAAACCGTTCGACCCATTTAGATGTTATTTGGCAGGTAGGCCTACACTTATTGTGGGGTACAACTGCACATTGTGTTATATGGGGGTCTCAGACCCTCCATATGAAAGGGAAGATTTAGAAATCGAACCTCCTCCCTAGCCAAAACGTACACTGTGTCTCAAAAAAACATCCCGACATTTTCGACTGTAACTTGAAAACCAATTATCAGATTTTAATAATTTTTGGTACGAATATACTTGACACAACTAGCCATCAAATGACCATTTAGTTTCCCACTTCACCTAATATTTGTTTCTGCACTACCTGGGGAAAACATAACCAGCGAAATATCACTTTTTTATCCAATGCGATAGAATTGTTTAATTAACATAATGCATAAAACACATTTTGTTCACATTTCTGACATGGCTGACATTTCATCCAGTTGTCCATTTTTAACTGCCTGCAGTAAAACTGTTCGAAGTGTTGGCCCACTATGCGAACACAGGCATGGAAACGCTTTCTCCATTCATTGACAGCACTATCGATAATGTTCTGCTCCAGACTAATCCAGGCTCTACCAGTCGCTTCTTGACTTTGCAAACATCTTAAACTTTATCTAGTAGACACACTGCTGCATGACAGTCAAACCTTGTAACAGACCGGCTGTTGGGGCTCAGATTATCACAGATAGAATTTATAGACGTCTTTTGCATTCATTCTAACACGTATTATGCTTGGTTTGATTTCCCCAGGTAGTGCAAAATGAGACGTTGGGTGAAATGGAAACTAAAGCACTTATTTAATAGCCAGTGGTGTTAAAAATATTTCTGCCAAAATTATTAAAATCTGCTAATCTTTCTTCAAGTTACGATCGATAATGTCGGGGATGTTTTTTCACGTGTTCTATTTATTTCAACACATATTTCGCTTGATCTGATTTCCCTAGGTAGTGCAGAAGCATACATTGGATGAGGTGGGCAACTGAACAGTCGTTTGATGGCAAGTTGTGTCAGGAATATTCGTACCAAAAATTATCAAAATCCGGTAATTGGTTTTCAAGTTACAGTCGAAATGTCGGGTATGTTTTTTTGAGACACAGTGTAAATACAAATTTCAGCTAAACCGCCAGTCCTATGCTGCCACGTGTCGAATGCGAACGAGAAGGATGAAGTGGAAATTGTCACACCGATTGCGTCTTCTGTCAAATTACTTCAGTCAGTTCTAGTTTTTTTCTAGAACACCAAAAACTTTCAAAATTCAAAACATTGTCCACTTAGCTGATTCAGTGAGTACAACAAAAGCGTACAAAAGTAAAGTGTTAAAACTTAGTTATTCTGATGACTGCCTACACGCAGAACCTAGTTCGTTCGTACTTTGTCCAGTGATTGAGACTAGAGCGCGACAACCGACACAGGACGCCAGCAAGCTACATGTTGACCTATATGTACAGTAACAACATTATGTAGGCTATTATAACGTTGACGTTGTAACAGTGTTCTACAGCTGATGCTGGTGGTCAGTGCTTATTGTTATACCTCAACGCAAAATACCTGCATACGATTGGTTCAAATCGCATCACGTGACGTTTACAAATACCCAATGTTGCCCATGCGGGCAACATTGAGCAGCAGACATTGAAGTTGTCACAGCTTTTTTGTTGAAATAATTTTTGTTTAATTTTTTTTGTTCTGGTTATGAGGTATAACAAAACAAATAGTGACTGGCATCATCGATTATTATTGAAAATTTTTTGCCCTCGATTCGTAAAATGTTTCCCTCGGCGTTGAGGAAACATTTTACGAACCTCTGGCAAAAAATTTTCAATGATGATCTCCAAGCCAGTCACTATTTATATATTGTTGCACAGCCGTTGCAAACAAGCTCTTGTGCACATCTCTGTATGAAATAGGATTTTTCGTGAGAAACTCGTATATTGAACCAACTCCCTGAAAGGTTGATTTTCTAGACCCAAAAGTCGTGGCTTCAAACTTTTATGGCTCCCTTACAGCTCTTTTTGGCTTGTTAGCCGGCTTAAATGCGCACCAATATTTTAGATTGTCACAAAATTTTCTTCTTGTTGGACTACACTGTATTCCAAAAATACAATATGTGGAGATGAAATCCTCCATTTATGAAGAGTTACTGGCAAAATTAACATTTTCAGCAACCATTTCTCCTCTGCATGAAATTTGCAGCTGTCTCTGGGAAAATTGCAACTTTCTGTCCAAACCGTTTTAACCGATGACGCCACTGGGTTGGCCAGATGACTCAGCGTATAGCCTGGGCCACAGGTTGAATTACCCGCCTCCCCCTCGGTTAGGGTTTTCTCGCTTGAAAAATCAATAAAACACAACCACATTTGCATGACACATAAGCTGCTGAAAATATTGACACAAAATGTCTTGTGCTCGCCGTAAAGGCACTGAAATGCAGAATGCTCAGTAATTAGGCCTGTACTTCAGTTTATATTATATACAAGCAGACTTGATAACGGCTATGGCACCACGTGCTCAAAAGACCGAAAAGAAGGAAGCACTGAAAGATGTCAAACTTAAACTTAAATGCTAGTGACAGGGCTTACAGTAGCTTGAATCGGGCAATTTTTACAAAAGTTCCTACCCATACTTCGCTGGAGACATGGCAGCCTACGTAAAGTGCTGTTAAACACTGATAAACAATTTACGGAAACAGATGGCAACTGGTAATTTAATGAGAAAAACAAATCATTGACGTACATGTGTAACAGTCAATCAAGTACAATTTAACAAAATAAGCACTACATACTACTAATTAATGTTAGTAAAATATGAAGTACTGTATGTCAATCAATAAACATATACATGTTGCTGCAAAAAAGTAGACCCCTAAAGTTTTTCGCTGTTTTCTCAGCAACCGTTTGGTATCTTAATTTGAAACTGTACAGGATTATTTATTGAAACATCCTACACCTAACTGCCAAATGAAATGTGATTCTGTTGCAAAACGATGAAGTTATAGACCTTTTAACATGACCGCCTTTTCAGCATTAAAAATGTTTAAGCTAAAATGCTAGTTAATTTTCAAAAACTGGTTACCATGTTACTGCCGATGACGTAACAATAACATCTTAATAAACAGTAATTTATTTTGTTTAGAAATTATCATTCCTTTGAAGCAATCGCCGGCGGCCCACCGGACTCATCTTCAAGCAGGACGGCGCATCAGCACACACAGCGCGCAACGCCGTGCAGCACACAGAACTGGCTGCAGGCCAGCTGTCCAGATTTCATCAACAAAGACCATAGGCCTCCAAATTCACCGGATATGAACCCAATGGACTATCATGTGTGAAGTGCAATGTTGGAGGCTTACTACAAGCTTAAAACAAAGCCGAAGACAATTGCCGAACTCAAGAAAGCGCTTCAGGTTATCTGGGGCAACCTGCCACAGGGACCTATCAACAAAGCTGTGAAAGACTTCTCAAAGCGACTGAAGGCTTGTGTTGTAGCTGGCGGTGGACACTTCGAACATTTACAGTGACAATGGAATTCTAGCATTTGATCATTAGTTAACTGTGTTGTTTCAACGATGTTACTAAATTGGTGTTGCAGCCAGAACATTGTTAAAAAGTCTATAACATCGTCGTTTTTCAAGAGAATCAAATTTTTATTTGACAGTTAGATGTAGAATGTTTCAATAAATTTCATTTTATTTATTTGTTTATTTATCTTCAGTAGCAGGCTCGAAGCCCATGAACACACAAAACACAATTATAACACAAGCACAAAAACTAAGAAAAAAGACTAAAACAAACTACTATGCCAATTTTTAAAAACTGGTGATTTGAAAAACAAGTCCGATGTCAAAACAGCATTGACAAGCAAATTGTCACCAATTTGCAATGAACGCCATAGTGATTCCGCATATTTTCCGGTAATGTTGAAACACTGTTTAAAACAAAAAGTTTAGAAGCACTACACCATCGTGGTTCCTGTAACAGTTGTCGAAATGCACCATTATATGCAACATGTAACTTGTTGAAAAAATACTGATACATTGAACACCACAGCTGACAGCCATACATTGGAGTGCTCTAAACAACATAAGTTTTGTGTTCAACGAAGCAGACAAAACTTTTGTATAATCATATAATATTCGTATAATCTGTAAAATTTCAAATTAAAATTCCAAACAATCGCTCAGAAAAAAAGCGAAAAACTTTAGGGGTCTACTTTTTTGCCGCACCCTGTACATTGTCTGGAAAAAAAGTAAACCCCAAACACGAATACATTTTCGTACACTAAATCCCAAATAAATTACTAAAGCAATCACCAAATTTGGTTAAAAATATTATTTCTTAGCGGAGTTATTAATTGTTGAATATCGATAACAAAATATCTCCATTACCAATATGGAGCTACGTAAGCTACTGCAGTCGCTCGATCATAAGTGAGGTTTGTTGACCTAATCAACTAAACAACAACAAAATGGTCTTTTCTGCATACGATTGTGCTTTAACCAAACTGTTGATACAACAGAAAAGGTATGATGCTAAAAAGTTTATCGCGGAATTTTGCAGCAGCCATGGATACAGTCAGGATTAAACAAACTGTCCGTGAGGTTGCTTAATACTAGACACTTCACGTTTTGGGTTGACTTCACAAAAGCCACTGTAACTATTGTTTGCGTTGGCAGATTAAGCTGAAATTTGGTACTTTGACTGCTAATAAATGACGCATCGTTGACCTAAAATTTTGTGAAAGTCAATTGTTGTTTGTTAAAGTTATGCAAATGTACATACCACAAAGGGGTTTACTTATGTAACGCCATTTTAGTAATGAAGATAATTTGTTATCAATATTCATTAATAACTCCCGCTAAGAAATAATATTTTTCAACAAAATTCGGTGATAGCTTCAGCAATTTATTGGGAATTAATGTACAAAATTTCATTTAGATTCGTTCAGATTAGACATTTCTGTTGTACAATGTCTATGGGTTTACTTTTTTCCCAGACAGTGTATACGTAGTCACCGTATTAACACATTCAGTGTTAAATTATCATTATCAACACGCAGCATAGTGAGCCATCGTAGCCATCAGCGTAGCATATAAAAACAATGCTCTAATCAACACAGTCTGAGACAATTAAACAAACTGAATTAAACATTAAATTATCTGTACAAATGTTGTATATTACTTGTGTACATAAATATTTTACATTGATTCCAGCCTGTTATTCCACATAGTACACTAACTCCTCTAACCTCTAATCCAATCCTCATTGCCAACACTAACACTCAAAACTTAAGATTGTCAAAACCTAGTCTCACCTATCTAGCACTGTTCGCTGTTTGCAAATCTGTACACAGATCTAGAACTTCTTGCAATCTTAAACCAGTCTTTATCACTACGACTGCTAAAAAAACTTTTGACTACACATGCTCAATGGTATGAATGAAAAAACATTGGTAACATATCGGTCAGAGCAGATTTCATCAGGTAACTGAAAAACCCATATGCATTACACAAAATGACTAGCAAATTTAGTTACCCGGCTATTAACCCATGCCCAGTATATAGAACAGCACACATCTACTGGTAACGTCTCACATAGAAACTAGAGCTGTCACAGTTGACACGTTATGCGTTAATAAATTAACGCGCGTTAAAAAAATTAACGCACATGCGTAATCCTTGTATTATACAAGGATTATGTCACAGCAATTATACATGTAAAACAAATGAGTTTAAGCAAAGTAGCATTAATTATAAACGGAGGTCGTGCGGCGACGTCAAGTGAAGACGTGAGGAGGACGTGCGTGCGACGTCGTCAAATGACGTCGCACGCTCGTCCTCCTCACGTCCAGTCATGACGTCCAAAGTCGTCGGCGCGACGTCGCCACACGACGTCCAAATGAGACGTGTCGCCGACGTAGGCCGTATGAGCAAAATGACGTCCTCCACACGTCGGCAAACTACGTAGGCACGACCAAACTGGACACGTATAGGCAAGACATTTATTTATTCACCAATCACAAATGAACAGACAGACAGACAGACATACAAACATACGCACGAAACTGACAAAAGACAGTAAGCAAGCAATTCGCGTAAGCGTAACCCAATAGAGTCGATCACAAAATGATGGACTCTATGATGGACAAGAGATGATATACAAAATAAAAATGCTGTAATAGTTAAATAGTAAATAGTCTAAATACGTTTAAAAAAAATAAAAATTATATGTGTTTTTAAAACTTTTTTTTCATTTTTCTAACTTTCTATATTATACAGGCGGGTCCCATAAACGTCTCGGGCCCGGGGTAATTTATCTCCTACTCTCCATCTCGACGGCACTGGGTGCGTTAATTTACGCATTAATTGATGCATTAAAAAAATTAACGCACTGCGTTAATGCGTTAAAAATATTAACGCCTTGACAGCTCTAATAGAAACATTAACAGTCTGGGCAGCAGATACAATTAACAGCATCGACACACTGCACTTTGCCGCTCTATCACCAGTCAAAAATCTGCAATGTTGTGTAAGTTAGGGAAGCCGGTTTATAGCAACACCTTTCCTTTAAAAATATGTGGCACTTTTTGATGCCAATTACATGGAATTTGGCCAAATATGCGGCATAACAGAAACATGCGGCGCAAATGATACGGGTGATATATTCGGCCTATATCCTGTGCATACAAGTACAAGACGGTTTTAAGAAGCTAGTGAAGCATCACGAAAAACACAAGTGATTAACCAAACTAGTCTGTAAATCGTCTGCTATACAGGGTTTCTACAGGTCTTCTGTAGCAAAATTCCCCAACCTTTCCAGTCATAAAATGACAATTTCCCTGACCTTATCGAAACAATAACCCTATCGCACAGATGTCAGAAATGGTACACTATATCATAACTAATGAAACAGTATCAATGCAGCAATATGCAAACAACAGCGGCTCTGGTTGGGGGGTCAAGGGGTATAGCCCCCCTGAAGCTGAAACACTGAAAGTTTTTGGATGTTCAATGGAAGCCGCAACATTGCCTGCTTTTTAACATTTGAAGACGCAAAAAATCACAGACATCTGCAGTCTGCATGATCCAAGATCATTTTCCCTAACTTTTTAAAAATAATATTTTACCGTTACCTTTCCCTGACCACACAAATTCCCTGACTTTTTAAGGTTTTCCCTGACCTGTAGGAACCCTGGCCATAATGGCTACAAAATCAACAAACAAAATGCAAAAAATATTAACAGTCTTAAACGTTGGACAAAATGCTGAAAAATGCTAATTTTCACATATGCCACATGATTTCCACGTTATTTTGAAAATGCCATTATATGCAGCGAAATAAGCAATACACAGGTTTCTGCAAAAATATATAACTGGTATTCCTAGTAAGTTATTCCTATTATTGGTATTCCTATTATTATTAATTATTGGTATTTCTAGACAGTAACACTGGAAGCAGTTCAAGAATTGTTGCATTGTTTAGTGGCCCTCTGATTCTGACCTGCCCCCCTCCTGTCGCATTACTGTGCCATTTTATAATAGTTTCTTCTTTACCCTTAAAATGTACCTGCGGTCATTAGCAATCCTTTGCTCCCTCTCCAAAAACTGCTTCATCATTCTGGGAACAAAGACATATAATTAATAACTTATCAGAAATAGGTTTCCTTCATTGCTATAACCACCATCAACCACAGGAAAATACTCCAAAATAGTCAGAAAAACTAAGGAGTTGAAGAAATAAATAGATCATGAACTGCATTACAAATCTCCTGACACACACTCTGCACAAAATAATTAAGTAGGCCACATGAGAGTAACACTTTCAGTGTTCTGCCTTCAATGCAACAGCATAATAATCACACATGGCAGAGCACTCAATGCAGTACAGTTTATCTCCATATATAGCATTCGGTCCACATTTGGTTCAGTATAATGAAGTACAATTAATATACCATCAGTAAACTTGAAGTCTGAACAACAAAGAACTAGTTACCCGGTAGCCATCATTGTACATCGTAACATAAAATTCACATGAACTAGCAAGCCATGTCAGTCAGTTCTGTGTCTCTGGCTAAAAAACAAATCTTCTACAGCTAAGTTCACAAGATGGCTTTGTCTAAACGATCCTGAAATAACCTGTTGGACTCACTATAAACACATAACAAAAATAACAGACGACAAGTAAACTAGTAAAGATAAAAAACACCGGAGATATCACGTTGAACACTGGAACACGAAGACAAATGTTCGTTGGCCCGTCTGTCATTAAAAAGTGTGTCAAAGTGAGCGGAAATTCACTGAGTCTAAGCCACTATGGCCGAAGCAAGGAAGTGCTGTAGTGGCATGATGTTAGAGGTTAGCTCGGCGGCAGCAGTTCTGCAGGTGACATGCCGGTGACAGTGCTTCGTGAGGTGATCGCTGCGAACGAACTGTCGACAGCAGACGCGACACATGTATCGCTTCTCCCCTGTGTGGCTTCGCCGGTGACGTGACAACTCGTCCGACCGAGCAAAGCGCTTCTGGCAGTCCGACCACGTGCAAGTAAACGGCTTCTCGCCTTCACCATACAATAACAGATGTGACTGTGAGCATAGCACGACGAACGCAACAAGACATGTGACAAACAGACATGTGTATGAAGAATACATTTAATAGAATGCAGCCATAAATGGTTTTAAAAAATGACAAAACAGCAGATACAACAAAAAATCAGTGACAGTAGTCACTCAAGCACTAACAGATACGAAAACAAACACGAATATTGAGAACTCAGTAGTCCAGTGATTTTCAACCGGGGTTCCACGGAACCCAAGGGTTCCGCGAGCATCTGCTAAGGGTTCCGCTGCAGGTCAGTGAAAAATAAAAACAACGTGGCGTACGAAATTACGTCAGACCAAGCCATACAAGTACTATGCACCGAATGCAGTTCCAAATTAGCACTTCCAGCCATCTACTTTTGCATACGGTGTGCAATATTTTTGTTGTTTTTAACAGTGTTAAAATGTTTGCATTGAACACTGGGCACTTAACATAGTAGTAGTGTTAAGAAATCGTTTGTCCATTTATTGAATAACTTTTATTTCTTGAAACATTCTGCTTGTAAAATATAAAAGCCTTGCGCATTAGCGTAACTGGCTAAGGGTCCAGACCTCTGAGCTGTCTGTGAATGTAAAACGTAAAAAGATTCAATGATAATTTTGGGCCGTTGGCAACCTTTACGTTGGGTGTTTTTGCTTAAATACAATAACGTATTGCTGTCTACAAGTGAAATAAAATTGCCAAATAATATTATCTAATGCGGTCGAATTCAACAAGTATTTTGCCTGCTGATTTATCGTCGGCTTTTGGGTGCTTTGCTTTCAGGCCCCACAGGTTCTTTGCCTCTTGACTCTGCTGGGGACATTGGTCCCCATATACCCTGAAACTTCCACATCTCGCCTATATAGGCTACGCCGCTGGAAATCATTGCATGGGGTTCTGTGAGTGATCGTCACACTTATGTAGGGTTCCGCTGCACCAAAAAGGTTGAAAAACACTGCGGTAGTCAGTACACACAGTATGCATATTGTCACGGTGCTTAATCAAGAAAATTCCCCACCACATCTTATCAAGTTGTTTTGTGGAAAAAAGCGTGATTAAAAACCTTAGTTTACTGTTATGCAATAACATCAGTAGCCAAGAGCTACGTTAAGGACTTCAAATTTTAGTACATAGATGCCATTAGTATTTCAGCTGTGCATAAGCATACGGTAACAACTTCTATGCTGACACATCACCATGAAATGTATGAAAATGTTAATGCATATAAGCACTTGACTGCGTGATTAATATGCATGGCACATCACAATAACAACTTACGTTTATGGTGGAATGAAACAAACCAAAACATGCTAAAAACATATTAGCTGCGTTTTAATGCTTAACGCGTTTGTGTTTGTTCATAGACATGTACATTATAAATATGCTAATTTTGTGAAAAAGCCGAAGCACAAAAAACAAATTTAATAGTATAGTGCCTTAATACAGCAAAATAAAACTCTTTCAAATTTTTCGTCTGCCGTGCTGTCAGCAGAAATTAAAACTATTAGCTAAAACTATTAAAAGTATTGGGTCGACATGCATAAATTAGTGTATTTTTCATATACTTATCTATGAACAAACACGAATGCATTAAGCATCCAAAAAACAGCTAAGAAGTATGGACATCTGAGCACAACAAGTAAAGTGCAGTAAAATTAGAATAAACCATACAGCTGAGTTCACAATACAGCGAAGTAACGAGATAGTTTCTTCGAGACCAACAGACCTGTGTGAACGCGACGGTGAACTTTGAGATGTGAGTTCTTGAAGTAGGTCTTGCCACATCCCGGCTCCTCGCACCTGTATGTGCGTCGCTGGGCCGTTGGTGATGTTATGACATCACTGTCACCAGTAGAAACAGCGGCAAAGGACGCCGCCGCCGCCGCCGCCGACGACGGTTCTGACTGCTTCGTGACATGTGGTTGCAGCGGTGGTGCCGGAGCGATGGGACAAAGCCGCGCAGCACCGGAGGTCTGAGGTGGCGATGTGGTCATCGTACCGGCACAGTTCACCACGATGATTGCAGCCCCCGGACCTGATGACAGCGGCACCAACATGCCGTTGACACTTGTCAACACCACCGGCACTGAGACTGGACTGACAGGAACTGGAGCCACTGGACTGGCAGGCAATGTGCTCGGTGCAGCCGTTTCACTCGCTACAGTCACTGGCTGCTGAAATGACGATGCAGACAGATGTCCACTATTCGCTGCTGTGGAGGCCGATGTAATCCCTTCCACAGTCTTGACACCAGCCTGCTGTGTATGCTTTGGAGCATGTGGTGAAACCCTGCTCAGCTTTTCCGGTGGACTGGATGCTACAGGTCCCGATACTGCATCTCGAGAACGTTTACAAGGTAAGCCGACGGTCGCAGATGACACAGAAGCGGTCTCGCCGTCGGTCGAATGTCGTCTGTTCAGCTTCATGGTCGTGACAACGCTTGATGAACTGCTGCGAGGCAGACTTGTCGATGGTTCGGTGTTGGCAGGTACCAGTGGCGGCGCACACCGACGTGAGACCGCCACACTATATCCACGCTGGCTTGGAGATGTTGACATCAGTCGACCATTCACACCGTTACACCGAAGATCCAGCGGCAGTGCCGGCATTGAGCAGTTCTTCCGCAAGCCATGGTTACTGTTTTCACACGGCAACTCCGACAGCAGAAGCTACACACGAACCACACACGAGCGGAATCCACTCATTGTTTCGCCAGTCACTCCAGGTTAGGTTGAAGTCCTGAAACTTAGTTCTCTCAGTATCGGTAACCCTTTATAGCAGGGTTGATGCAATTTAAATCAAGTGACTTAAATCATCGATTTAAATCATGATTTAAATCAACAATAAAAATCGCAATTTAAATCAGTGAATATAAAACTACAAATATTTGTGTAAATGTGATGGCTGTTTTCAGTTTGCAATCTATTATGAGTACTTAGTGCACTGTAGTGCTTCCTAACTTAATTTATTTTGTTGACTACATTAATATTTGGTTATTTCTGAGCTGGTAAGTTAGCTTAACCTGATACACTTTAACAAAGTTGACATCGCCAACTGCTCGGCATTGACTCGTGTTATTTGCTCATGTTGTTTTGGTAGTTATTTTCAGCAATCAGCATGCTTACAAGTATTAGAAATGTTATGGCCTTCGTCATTGTCTACTATTTGCCTTAAATGTCTGCCAAATTGCACCCCCATAAATGTTCACAAACATTAGAATGCATCACCAGGTTAAAATTGTAAGTAGTTCTTTGCCAGGCTGCTATAAAAAATAACACATGTAATTTTTTAAAAAAAGAAGCTCTAATCAAGGCCAATTACTATCATCCGCAAACTCACAGATAAAGATAACACATTGGTTATCAGAGATATCATAGAATGGTCTAAAAATCTAATAAAAATCTGAAAAAAAACAAACCAATTTGAATAAAAAAATCTGATTTAAATAAAAAAATCGATGCTTTCGATTTTTGTTAAAAATATCATGATTTTTATCAACCCTGCTTTCTAGCAGTACTTACATGGCAGGTATATTTTCTACAAGCAACCAACAGCATCAAAGCATGAAAAGTATAAATACAACCAAATAACAAATAAGTACAAAAAACACCAGAATTCTATCCTACCATCATTTAATCAATAAAACTATCCACATCATATCTCCAGCATTTTTCTTTGAATTAGTTAAAGAGCAGAAACAATAATACAATTAACCAAAAAATGAGAAACTAGCCATCAATCATACATTCAAAAATGGTTTGCAGTGACTACCAGTAAATGGAAATGCACATTAATAGCGTAATAGGTGTTAAAGCATTTCCCGCTTGAATCTGCCAACCTACCTGTGCCAGTCGTGATGTCCTCATCTGTGGAGTCAAGCCAGTCTCATCAGCGCCTCCTCCATCATCACAAGACCACTGACATCTGATGTCGACACTGCTACCAGCTGTCGGCAGTGGTGTCAGTGGCGGTGTTGGCGTCATCAGCTTGGCACAGTGTCGCCTCACATCAAGGCAGTTCGGCCGCTGTGACTCAAGTCTGGCATGTATCGACACAGTGTCACGATGTGTCTTGTGATCGGTGTTTGAGAATGACAACAGAGTGTGAGCAGCCGTGCGTTCCAGACACCAGAGGCACTCGCATCGCTCTGAGCAGACGCACCTCTTGTCTTTATCCTGTACCTGCATGCACAGTTCACATCATCAACACAACATGTAAAAATTCCACAGACAAGTCGTACCGTCAGATGATCAGAGTATTTATCGTCACTTACTTTACCATTCACTGCTAGCAACTGCAAAATATAAGTAAATACACAAAGTAGGTTAAAAATCAACAATGCAAAGTTGCCCAGTTGCTCTGTCACTGTTTCAGCCACCAATGGACAGGGATCTCAATGGACAATTAAAGTCCTTGGGAGTAACGAGTGACGTGCATCAAAAATGTATGGATTAGATCCTCCTAGCTAAGACTTGTAAAGACAGCAACGTTGATCAGAAAGTGTCAGGCTATCATAATCAAAGTGCTTTTCCTCGCTTAAGCTCTAATATCAGACTGCAGCTGATGGCTCATTTTGTTCCTTACTATACCCTCTTTCAAACCAATATTAGCTGCAATCCCCCTCTGGGGGGTGAACAAAACCTCAAGACAGATAACGGTCTATATGACACAAAATTTAGGCCCCGTTCAGTATCCTATTTACACCAAAAAATCGTCACTGTTGCTCGGACTACTACTGCTGCCATATACCGAGCACAGTCAACTCAGCAGAATAATTCGAAAACAAAATAAAAAAAACTGTCCTTACCGCCGACATATTAGAATCGCGTTGCAGAGAGACCGAGATGTCCATTTTCGTTTATCATGTGTTAGTTTTGCGCGAAAATTGCAACTTATTGCCATTACCTTAAAACAACCTCCGATCTCCGGTCTATGTTTACGTTTAGCGGACAGTGGACACGCGCTGCTGGCGTGGGTGCGCCGGTGGCGACCAATCAGCAGTAAGTAGGTCGTTGGGTGCGACCAATCAGCGTCGTGTGAACATGTGATCTGAGCGTGTTGGTGAAACGAGGTCACGGCATCGGCCAATCAGCGGTGTCGCAGGGCTCAGCGGGCACGTGCCAGGGCCGTGGGCCATTCACTCGAGGTTAATTACCATTTCATGACGTCACGTAGCCCACGTAGTAATCAGCTGATTCACTGCTTATTGTAAACAAAACAGTTACTGTCGACAGCAACTTTGCAAGTGATGATGGCAGTCTTCGAAACCATGTATAGGCCTATCGTGTCGCCAAATAGCCAGACTCCAGTCAAGTTTAGTCGGCTGCAAAGAATTATTTGCGTAACTGTTCTCTACAGAAAAAAATACACAAGGTTGTTTTTGTAAAACTTTCTATCAAATAAGCTATATCCAAAAGATTAGTTATTAATAATCCGTAAATTAGTTTTGCATTAAAATCGAGATAGCCCACACGATAGTCCGCTAAATGAATAATAGGGTTAGCCAAAAGCTACAGTTTTCGGATATTTCAAGTGTTTCACAAAGTAGTGGACTGGCATAATATAGGCCTAGGAGCGTTGTGTATGCCACTGCATGCATGAATAGCAATTTTTTAGTCTACTCTACGCCGAGCCGGGTTAGTACTTGGATGGGTGACTGCCCACATTTCTCTTCTTAATCACTTCCGACAATTGCGATTGTCAAGTAACTTTCAATGATATACAGTTTATTTCAACACTGTAATTTACAGTACAACAGACACAACACGTTAGTGTTCGAGAACTTTAAAACATGAAAAACGCAAAACAATAGCAACACGTTTTCCAAGCTTAAACACGCTAACGGTATGTAAATGACTTGGAATCTAACAGTTGAAAAGTAATAAGAGACCGTGTATAACTGTATAAAGTGTGGGTGGGGTTCAAATTTTCTTATAATTATGTGGATGTACTGTTATGTTA